>SDBT01013059.1_pt1 | contig 13326 bp, 13 predicted proteins | sample 2277101 | NCBI WGS metagenome assembly SDBT01 (sample SAMN10404973, study PRJNA504765) | marine sediment metagenome | isolation source: marine sediment core GS10_PC15, 103 cmbsf | place: Arctic Ocean: Southern Knipovich Ridge | collected 2010 | reverse complement strand
AATAACGAGGACGTTGAAATACCCAATATCTAAGTAAATACACACAAAACATTAGTCTCCTACACCCTCATCAGTTCATCTGAATAGTATGCTGTTCCATGTTATCCTTGAATGCCACGATCAGCTTTTCACCGCCTTTACCTATTTCCGCCCTTTGCATCTCTAACCAGATGTCGTTGCCCTCGCGCGATCGCTCCCCGATGCCCGCGAAGACGCTGTACCCCCCGTGCCTCGCCGCCACGCGGGCGATCAACTCCTGAATGATGATGGTCTTTCCGAGCCCCGCCCCTCCGAAGAGTCCCATCTTTCCACCGCGCACGAACGGAACGAGCAGGTCGATAACCTTGATCCCGGTCTCGAAGATCTCGCTTTTCGGTTCGAGCGATTCGAATTTCGGGGGCGGTTGGTGGATGGAGCGGAATTCGGCCGCCTCGACCTCACCGCGCCCGTCGATGGGCTCTCCGAGCAGGTTGAAAACTCTCCCGAGCACAGCGGGACCCACCGGTACCGATACCGGCGCCCCGGTGTCCCGCACCTCCAGACCGCGGCGCAGCCCATCCGTCGCCCCCAGTGCGATGCAGCGCACCTTCCCTCCCCCGAGATGCTGGTGCACCTCCCCCGTCAGGTGCACTTCGATTCGGCCGTCGCTGCTGTCGATGCGGAGGGCGTTATAGATTCCCGGGAGCTTGTCCTCCGGAAACTCCACGTCGAACGTCGAACCGATGACCTGAACTATCTTCCCTGTAGCACTCATTTGTTTTTCCGAAGCCTTGCCTGTCCGAAGAGAATCACTCCAGTCCCATTCGCCCGCCCATTATCTCCGTCAGTTCGGAGGTGATCTGCGCTTGGCGGGCGCGGTTGTAGGTCCTCGTGAGGTCGCGGATCATCTCATCTGCGTTTTCAGTGGCGGAGTGCATGGCGCGGATTCGCATCAACTGCTCGCAGACAGCGGCGTCCAGGAAGCACTGCCACACCCGCAACCGCGCCGCAGCCGGAAGCAGATTCCTGAGGATCTCCGGGGCGGACGGGAGCAGTTCGTATTTCATCGGCTCCCCCGGTGCACCGGAGAGGCGCTGCGGGGGCTCGATGTACGCCATTGGTAGAATCTGCGAGATCGCCGGACTCTGCTGCGACGACGAAACGTACTGCATGTACGCCACCTCCAACCCACCGATCTCGCCCGAAACGAATCGCGAGATGATCTGCTCGGCGATCCGCCCGATGGTGTGATAATCAGGAAGGGAGTCGACGTCCGCATAGACCTTTTCGATTTCGAAGTTGCGGTATCTCAGGAACTTCACCCCGCGCGCACCTGAAACGTGAAGGAGGACCTCGTAACCGGCCTCTCTCAACTGCTCGTAACGCTCCAGAGACAGCTGCAGAACGCTGGAGGTGTATCCTCCACAGAGCCCACGGTCGGCGGTCAGGATTATCATAACGTCCCGCTGAACGCCCTCCGGTTCGTGCATGAGCGGGTGGTCCATCTCCTCGAGCCCCCCGCGCTGAATCAGGTCGCCCACGAGATCCGTCAGCCTGTCGGTATAAGGCCGCGCCGCCACCCCACGCGCGTGCGCCTTCCTGAATCGCGTGGTGGCGACCATCTCCATCGTCCGGGCAATCGTCCGGATGTTCTTGACGGTGCGAACGCGCTTTCGAATCGCTCGTGCCTTGACCATGGGTCTCGCTCAGGTAGCGCTTTGGGCCACCTTACGCCGCTCCCTTCGCTGCTTGCGGTATTCGGTTTCCTTGTATTCGGTGAGTATGAATCGCAGGCGCTTCTTACTGTCCGCCGAAAGGTCCCTGGCGGTAGATAGCTCGTCATAGAAGTCGCGGTGGGACCGCTTTATATATTGCAGGGCCCCGCTCTCGAAATGCCCCACTTCCGCCAGCGGTAAGTCATCCAGGAATCCGGTGTTGCCGATCTGGATTGCGATTACCTGGTCGATGATTTCCATGGGGTCATATTGACGCTGTGTCAGGAGGCGTACCATTCGCTGCCCGCGCTCCAACTGCCGCTGCGCCGCCACGTCCAGTTCCATCCCAACCTGAGAGAACGCCTCCAACTCGCGGTAGGCGGCGAGGTCGAGCCGGAGGGACTTGGCGACTTCCTTGATAGCGGGGCAGGCGGCGTTGTATCCGACGCGGGAAACGGAGATCCCGACGTTGATCGCGGGGCGAACACCGGCGAAAAACAGCGACGGTTCGAGATAGATCTGCCCGTCCGTGATGCTGATGAGGTTAGTCGGTATGTAGGCGGAGACCTCCCCTTCCTGGGTCTCGCAGATGGGTAGCGCGGTCATCGAACCCCCGGAGTTGGGCAGCAGGCGAAGCTCGAACTTTTCCGCGTCGCTGAGGGTCTGGATTTTCTCGACGGCGGCGCTGAGACCGAGCGGTCCCTCGTAGACCTCTGCATCGATCCCTTGAAGATCGACTGCGTCCTTGGGTGTGTCCGCGGAGACTATCACGTATCGGTCGGTGAGTTTGCATGCCCGCTCGAGGAGGCGGGAGTGAAGGTAGAATATGTCGCCCGGGTACGCCTCACGTCCTGGGGGGCGGCGCAGCAGAAGCGATATCTGCCGATACGCCGCCGCCTGCTTCGTCAGATCGTCGTAGACCACCAGCGTCGCCCTCCCGCTCGTGTACATGAAGTGCTCCGCGATGGTGCATCCGCTGTAAGGGGCGATGTATTGCAGCGGGGCCGGGTCGCTGCTGCCCGACGATACCACCACCGTGTAATCCATCGCCCCGTGAGACCGCAGTGTATCGACCACACCGGCGACGCTGGACTCCTTCTGCCCGATGGCGACGTAAACGCAGATTACGCCAGTGTCTCTCTGAGCAATGATGGTGTCGATGGCGATGGCGGTCTTCCCGGTCTTGCGATCCCCGATAATCAGCTCTCTCTGGCCGCGCCCGATCGGGATCATCGAGTCGATCGCCTTGATCCCCGTCTGGAGGGGCTCGTCCACGGGTTGGCGCTGGGCGATTCCGGGAGCCATAATCTCCACAGGGCGCTTCTGATCCCCCGGAAGCGCACCCTTACCGTCGAGCGGGCGCCCGAGCGGGTCGATAACGCGACCCAAGACCGCGTCGTCAACGGCGACCTCCAGCAACCTCCCCGTCCCGCGAACGGACGAGCCTTCCTTAATCCCCTCGGCGGAACCGTATATCACCGCCCCGATCGAGCTTGCCTCCAGGTTGAAGACCTGCCCGATCTGCCCGTTCTCGAACTGGAGCATCTCGGCCGCCATCGCGTCGGACAATCCGTAGATCTGCGCGATCCCGTCGCCCACCTCCAGAACGCGGCCGACCTTGGAGGTGTCGGCGGCGTGGCGGTACCGGGCGATCTCCTCGCGAATGACGCTCACAATCTCGTCGGCTTTGAACTTCATCTCGAGATCCGGACCTCAACCCATCTCTTGCTCGCTCTGCTCGCGAATTCGCGTCGCGAGTGTCTTCTTGATCTTGTTCAACGCTCCGGCGAGCGAATCGTCGATAACGCGGTCGCCGATGCGCACCACCGTCCCGCCCAGGACGCTTGCGTCCACTCGGGTTATCAGGATCGGATCGGCCCCAAGGGCGTCCCGCAGGGCATTTGTCAGATCGCGCTTCGTCGCCTCGTCCAATGCGACGGCGGTGGTGACCTCGACCTCGATTCTTCGCTCGCGTTCGTTCAACAGTTCGCGGAACCGCCGCACGACGCCCCTGAGCAGCTCGACCCGCCCGTTGCGTGCCATCACTGACAGCAGCGCTTCTATGGGCTCTTCGACGCGGCCGTGGAATATCCGCTCCACCAGCTCGACGCGCTGGGAGTCCCTCCGCAAGGCGGCGCCCAACAGGTCCTGAAGCTGCTCCATCTCGTCACCGAGCCCCGCCACCGCCTCAAGCTCAGCGTAAATGTCCTCGGCGCGATCGTCTTCGGGAACTAGTTCCAACAGCGCCTGGGCGTAGACGCCCGCGAGGTTCATCTGGCCCGGGTCCATCACGCTCTCGACCTTGTGCGCGGTCCTCGGCATGCATCAGTCCTCCTTCTCGTCCTGTCGAGTCTGCCTTTGGATTTCCTCCACGGATTCATCGAGCAGACGGCGGTGATCCTCGGGCGAGAGTTTTTTCTGAATGACTTTCTCGGCGATTTCCGTGGCCAGTTCCATGGTAGTGGCGCGCAGGTCACGGAGGGCGTCGGTCCTGGCCCGTTCGAGGGCCTGGCGGGCCTTTTCGGCGCCTTGGCGGGCCTCGTCGCGGGCGGTCGAGACGATCTGGCCGCGGATGTCAGCGGCCTCCTTCCGCGAGGTAGCGAGCAAGTCCTGCGCCTCGGACTCGGCGCGTTCGAGGCGGAGCTTGTACATTGTCAACAGCTCGGTGGCTTCCTGCTCCCGCTGCTGGGCCCGGCTGAGTGCGTCGGAGATGTCTTTTTCCCTCCGCTGGAGTTCCTTGACGATCGGTTTCCACGCCCATTTGCGCAGGATCAGCAGCAGCAGCACAAAGATTACCAGCGACGCAATCGCCTGCCCGAGGTTGCCCGGGTCGTATCTTCCTGTCCCCGCAGCGGCCGCGGGTAATGCCCCGCAGAGGAGCACCGCGAGTGCTCCCGCAACGGACAGACAAAGCTTTTTGCTCACATTGACGCGCGGCATCCGACGTCTCCGTTGGTCTCGCCCGCAGCTTCGGTCTTAAGCGCCGAGGACCCCGAGGAGGCAGACGACGATGGCGAAGAGCATTCCGCCTTCGACCATGGCGGCGGCGACCACCATCGGGGCGAACATCGCGGCCCCGGCTTCGGGCTGGCGGGCGATCGACTCTATGCAGGACGACCCGATCCGGGCGATCCCGTACCCACCGGCGACGGTGGACAGAGCGGCGCCCAGGCACGAACCGATGATGCTCAGCGCCTTCGACATCGGGAAGAACTCACCTTGCACCGCCTTCGACCCCGCTCCCGCCGTCTCGTCAGACGAATCCGCACCGCCCGGACCTTGCGCGAGAACCGGGCAGGCACAAACTCCCACAAGAGCCGCTATCAACACCGCTTCGCAAATTACCCGCATCTACGTTCTCCTTATCACCGCGTCTACCGGACGGAGCTACGCACAATCGGTTGATGCTAGCACAAGCTCTCGCATGCTTACACCTGTTTATTCTCAATTTGGCTAGGCGGTCTCCCGCGACGGTTCCGCGTAAAGACCCAGGAACATCGCCGTCAAAAACGTAAAGATGTACGCCTGCAACCCCGCCACCAGGAGTTCCAGCAGGTTCACCACAACCGAGCCCATGATAGCGGCGGGGCCCACGTAGAATAAGTGCGTCGCACGCGTCTCCAGAAACGCCCCGATCGCGCGGAAGATAAAGACCATGAGAACCGCCACCAGCGTATGCCCACTGAGCATATTGGCGAACAGACGAATCATCAGCGCAAAGCATTTGGCGACCGCGCCGATCAGTTCCAGCAGCGCCAGTGGAACGAGCAGCAGCTTCCCCACCAGACCGGGGATCTGGGGGCCTAGAGACCCTATCCACAGCACAGGTGAGCCCAACGCGCATTTCCACATCGCCCATCCCCGCTCGCGATGCGCCTTGCGCGCCTGAACGCACAGTCCCGTATAAACAATCTTCAGCAGCGCCAGCGACCCCAGCGCCGCACAGACCGAGGGTAGCGAGGTGGCGGTCTGGCCCATCAGTGGGAGGTTGGCGAGGTGCGAGACCGCCTCCAGCGGAAGAATCCCCAGAAGGTTCATTCCCAGAATGTAAACAAACAGCGTCAGGAGGAAGGGAAGGTACTCGTAGGCCTTTTCGTGCAGGGCGGGTCGGGCGATCATGTCCCGCACGAACACCACGAGCACCTCCAGGACGTTCGCCGACCCCTTCGGACCGTACCGGTGCCGCCGCGCCACCGGAATTATCACCGCCGCCAGCACCACCGCCGCTAACACCATCTCGACGATCGCACTCGACATCAACGTGACTTTCATCCCGAGGATCTCAATCTGAGACCACGGATAGTCCCAGGGATGATCGGAGATGTGCTTCAATATCTCCTCGACCATGTCGGACTCAGCGAGCAGCATCTGGTCGTTCTCCCGGAACGCGTAGATCAGCTCGTGGTTGCCTTAGAGCCCCTAACAGAATGAGGCGCGAGCCGCGTTGTTTTAGGGGCTCTAAGTCTCACTCGTGTGCGGGGCCTCGTTTTTCACCCGCGCGGGAAGTGTTCCCCAGCAGGGCGCGATGCAGCGAGAAGCTCTCCGCGAGCGTCATCGCGAAGAAGAATACCACAATCCATAGCAGGATCGCGAGACGATGAAAATCCAGCAGGGCCGATGCGGCGATCCCAACCGCGAGGGAGACTGCAGCTACTCCCAGACCCGCGATCATAAACGTCATCGCGGCCGCCAGGGGTCCCCTACGCGCGGCTCGGACCGTCGCCACCACAGACACTATCTGCCCAATCAGGACGATCGCGGCGGCGGCCAGTTCGCCCCTCAGACCATCCGCTCCGCTCAACGCCCATGTGGGATACGCTCCGAGAGCGGCGATGAGAAGCCCCACCGCGACGATCCCGCCCAGTGTCCCCGCAAAGCTTATTCGCATCGGTTCGGTCTCAGTCACAGGTGTTTCCCTTGTGGCAGCGGGGCGCGTCAGTTCTGTTCGCCTTCCGCTTCGTCGTCGCGATCTTCGCTATCTTTCGCTCCCGCCTTCGCCTGCTTGACGAGGCGGTGCAGGGCGAAGGCGAACCCGATGACTCCGCCCCAGATCGTAAGCGCAGGGCGCGTCGTCACCCATTGGTCTAACCATCTGTCGAGTAGATACCCCCCACCGAGCAGCAGTCCGAACGTCCCGATAAATTCCACCCCAGCCGTCGACAGCCGCAGCGGATTCAACCGTCGTTTCCCGTCCCTCATGGCTCGCGAGGTCCCTGTGCGAAGCCGCACCGTATCTTCCCGGAAGTGTACGCTATCAGCTTAGAACTCCGCGCGGAAAGTGTCAAGGAGCGGACAATTGCGGATTGCGGGTTGTGGATTGCGGATTTGCTTTGCGCGACGGTCCCGCTTGCAGCTTAGCATCTTGAATGCAGGGAGCAATTGGTAAGCAGGTCGCAGGGCCGGGACCGGGATTGATGATTCACAAGTTGCAGAAATGCAGTTAGCGTCCGTCATTTTCCCCCTCATTTTCCCTGGACCTGCTGAAACTGCGCGTACCTGTCTAACTCCATGCGCTGTCATCAGGATTCATCCGCAGGGGCTTTACGGAGCTTCTTCTTCCTCCTGCGAAGCAGGAACCAGAGGAGTCCCAAGACGACCAATACCACCACAACAGGAGCGCAGAGCTCCACGAGGGCGGCAACGACGGTGATCCGATGGATCAGCGTCTGATGCTCTTCGTTGCTCACGGGAATCATCCCGGTGATGTCTCCGAGCTTATGGATCATGGCAAAGGGCATCGTTCCATCCGGGATGTCCTGATGGCAGGAGATACAGATGCCGACTCGTTCCATGTGGTCGCGCATCTGCTTGGGCAGCGGGCCGGACAGAGGCCAGTGATGCCCGACAGTCTGGAGTTGTTCGTCGTCCCTGGTGACGATCTGGTCGAGGCCCATGGGCAGATCGGGGATGGCAGCAAGTTGGCGAACCGCTTTATTGCTGATAGCTTCGCCCTCAGCCGTGGCGAGGTCCACAGACCGGGCCTCCGTATATCCGCCCATGTACCGCCCCTCGTGCGTACCGTAGCCCAGTGCCTTGGAGGAGGCGTGGCAGGAGGTGCAGCTGCGCGCTTCCCGAGTCGTGGTGTGGGGGGCCACAGGGGCCATGTCTATGCCCCGCTGGCCCTTGGCGCCACCGTTTTCCAGCCCGGGCGGAGTCCGCCAGATCTTATTGTGCACCAGCGCCTTGCCGTCCGAGCCGATGACAGTCGTAATCTGCTGACAACCCGGAATGATTGGGCTGACGCGGCCTTCACCATTGATACCCAGGATTGGGTCTTCCCACCTGAGAAACCCTCGGGCCTCTGACGCTTGGCCCGGTTGGGTCGGATTCGTGCAGGCGGCCTTGTCCCCGCTGGTACCACCGCCCAGCCAGTCGCGGGACGTCTTTCCGCCGGAGTAGTCCACCTTGACGTGGCAGCCGTAGCACTGCGGCGCCCAGGTGGAATGGCATGCGTAGCATTCCAGCTTTTGCTGATGGGCCTTGACGCGGACCATGGCGGTCTTGGCAGCAACTGGGTTCGCCCATTCATCCTTCTCGGCCAACGACTTGAGCGTCGGGACTACAAAGTCCAGTCCGCTGGCCGAGTGGACCACGACGTCGGTACCTGACCGGACTACGTTGCCCAGAGGGTTGCCCCGTGCAGTCAGAATGTAGCCGTCCTTGGGCGGATAAACCGTTGCGAATTCCTTGGTAACCTTCAGAGGGGCCGAAGCCATCCCGCGAGGCTTTCCGGCCTTGATGTCCCTGCCGAATTCGTCGCCGAACCCGAGCGGAAGTTCCCACGGATAGCGTTCGACCGTTCCGTGACAATCGGCGCATTCAATCTCGACGTTGGCCAGGGTCGTCGCTGTGATGTTTCCGTTGCCGTGCATGGCGGTTGTGGAATGGCAGTCCTGGCAGAGAAGACCCCCTTCGGGGTTACCGTCCCGGCTCTCGCGACGGTGGTGGACGTCATCACGGATATAGAGGTAGTACTTCCCATGGAGCTTTGGCTGCTTCTGGCCCTTCTCGTTGAACGGCGTGCCGTAAGGAAACTCCATCAGCCCCTCGTAAGATACGCCTATGCGCTTCCCACGATTGTGGCACGAGGCGCAGGTCTCCATCGGAATGCCCGAGTACACCTTGTTGCCCACGGTAACCTTGGTCTTACGCGTGGCCTGAATGGAGTGAACCAGGAGATGCCCCCTCTTATCTTTTGGGATGCCGTCTTGGTCGGAGCCCTCGTAGTAGCCTTCGTTGCTGTAAGGAATATGGCAGGCAGCGCACCCGACACCCCTCATATCACCCCGCCGGTCCCGTCCTTTGACGGCCAGGTGGCAGGACAGGCAGTCGGAGCGAAGATAGGTCAACACGGCCTGCTCGGGTTTGTCTGCTATGTTGGCTGCATCAGCCCGGGGTACCTGGGTCAGTTTGGATGGAAATAAATTAGGAAAACGCTTGGCCAACTCACTGACATAGCTCTTGTATGCTTCGGTTCCAAAAACTGGGGTCTTGCCATCAGGATCATCTATGTCATAGGTGCCGTATTGGTGCTCGTAGCCCGCCTCGGCCCCCCAGCCCCACAGAGCGCCCTGGATGATGCCCACCTGGGTCTGCATGATAGAGCGGCGGTTGGCGTAGACGTGATCCTCGTGGCATTGACCGCAGGTGCTGTCAGTGACCCATGGAGAGCCAGGCCGCACGATAAACACCCTCTCCGAGGCTGTGGGCGGAGCCTTGTGAGCAACGAGCTTGTCCTTTTCCTCGACCGAGTTCCCGCCGTGGCAGACGACGCAGCCGTTGCGATCTCCCAGCTTGAGCCCTTCCTTGTAGATCTTTTGAGCCATCTTGGTCTCATGGGCTCGGATCGGCTCAATCCCAGCGTGACAGCCGGACGTAATACAGCCCCGGCCGGGGGCCGGAAAATCTGCGCTGAAGGCAGTGGATAACACCGATACCTGGAAGATCAAGCCCGTGAGAATTATTCGGCAGAGGCCTGAAGAACACAATCCGTTCATTACAGCCATCCCTTGATCCAGCACTTCCCATACAAACTCGTTCCCAGCAACCCCCGCAATGGTATTGATGGCGATTGTATCATTGAGGAAGTCCTTCCGTAAGCCGCATTCTTGCCTCCGGCGGACAAACGGGGAACAGAGGGGTTGTTGAAAAACTCATTGGCCGCGAACCTGCCTACCTGCCGGCCTGCGGCTTGCAGGCGGGCCAGCGGCGGGAAGGAAAACCTGAAAGCGGAAAGCCATGAAATCGACAATCGCCTCTAATTCCTCAAATGTTCTGCCTGGCTACGCTTCGCTTCTTATCTTCATGACCACCCCATTGAATGGATCGGGGCAGGCGATGTGTGCCGTACCTTTCTCTTTCTCCCAAGGGGGCTGACCACCAACCAGCAGGGCGAAGATGGCGGGATAGGCACTATGATAAGCGCCTGGGCAGAGACCTTCGGGAGTCGCCCTGCTCACGTCGAACTGCTGGCCCGCCTTGTGTCCAAAGGCGCATGTCCCCTTCTGAGAGATAATTTCCAGAGTGATCTTGGGAAACTTGTATCCTTCCGACATAATTCACCCTTCCTCGTTACGATAAACCGGGATTTCCCATTTCGTGTGGTGCCCATGACCGTCACGGGCGATTCCTTCATGATTCTACCGCCTCGCCTCCTCAATCGCCGGTCTCGTCGCCGCCAGGTGCGCGGCGGAGGCGCTTGGCCGCGCCGCGGCGGCGCTTGGAGTCCAGGCGTCGCCGCTTCGAGGCGCGAGTCGGGTGTGTCTTGCGGCGCGGTTTGGGTTTCTCGGCGGCCTTGCGGATCAGCGCGATGAGACGGTCCAGTGCGTCTTCGCGGTTGCGCTGGCGGGTGCGGTGGCGCCTGGCGTCGAGGATGAGCACACCGGCGTCACTCATCCGCCGCCCCGCAAGGCGTACGAGCCGCTCGCGAACGTCGTCGGGGAGGTTGCCCGAGCCACGCACGTCGAACCTGAGCTGCACCGCCGTCGCCACCTTGTTGACGTTCTGCCCGCCCGGACCGCCCGCGCGAATAAACTCCTCGCGAATCTCGCCCTCGTCGATGGCGATCCTTCCCGTGATGCGAATCATACCATCAGTCTACGACGTGCGATCTGCAACGTCCACGCGCTCTCGCCCCGCCGCATCACCCCCGCCTCCCCTGCCTACTGGCGGCGGGTGCCATGCTTCTGCTTGCAGAAGCATGAACGCGCATGCTCGGCGAAGCCACTGAGCATGCTTTTGCTGATGCAAAAGCATGGCACCTGGCATCTAACTCTTCTCCCAACTCGGCTCATAAGGAACAATGGCCTTCTTCTCTTGCTCATATGTTAAGAGCCCATCGCGCTTCTCCGGCCAACAAGCCCAAGCGGCGTTCAGCATAATCGTGTCATTGGACAAGAGCCCATCACAGAGCGCCATATGGGCGACATAAAGCATGTCGTAAGACGGATTCGCGGGCTTACTTGGTTCGGGAACATTATCACCGTACCACGCATACTTCCACATGGCGTAGCAAAGCATGACAAGGACCGCGCTAAAGGTCAACCACTCACGATCCGGACAGAAATTATTGGAAACCATTCAGCCATAAGAACTTGCCATGTCCATGAAACGCCGCATAGCGTCGTCTCGCGCCAAGTTGGTGATATCATCATGGATCAGGCGCTCGGACAGCCACGGCCAGAACTCTTCCCGGTTCTGCAAGCGGCGGACCTCTTTCAAGACATCATCGAATTCCGGAGGTTGCTTGAAATCCAACATCTTGGCCAAGACACTCTCGCGGTTTCGCATACGTTCCAGTTCGGCTTCTGAAGGTTGACGCGGAGCTGAAGGAGCATGAAATTCATCATGTGGGCATTCTCTTGCAGGTCTGCCTTCTTCGACTTCAAACCGGATCGGATCAGTCGGTCTAAAGATGGGAAGAGATGCCGCTTTCGTAAGGCATTTAGACGCCTCCAGAGAAGCCTGTTCTTTCGAGAACGGTTCTCCCTTCTCACAGTGCGTGTAAAGCTCGACAGATAGGTCCTCGATGGCGAGAAGTTCGTATCGTCCCTGCAAGCTTACAAAGGCGGATCTGCTCGTCGCTTTGATCCCGGAAGTGTCCAAGACTAACCTTTTCACGTTCACCCCTTTCAGGCCCTTCTGCTTAGAAGCTCCGCCGGAATCGGATGTTCCTTCTTACTTATCCGGGGACAGTCCTTACAACACGATCGGCGTCCCTGTATTCCCTCCCACCCCCAAGCTGCGCTTGGAGGTGCCACCTGCCTCTGGTCACTCGAACAATGCCGTTCCGATTCGCAGTATGGTGGCGCCTTCCTCGACGGCGACGGTGTAGTCCTGTGACATCCCCATGGAGAGGTGGCGGAAATCCGGTTCGCCGATCCTGGCGGTTTGCATCTCCTCGAACAGCTCGCGCAGGCGGGTAAAGGCGGACCGGGCCTTCTCAGGATCGGCCGTCAGCGGGCCCATCGTCATCAGCCCGACCAATCGCATGTTATCCATCCCGGCGATCATCTCACCGAGATGCAGCCCCGCCCCCATCGCACACCCGAACTTCTGCGCCTCCTCGCTGCAGTTGACCTGCAGGAAGACGTCGATGCTCTTATCGCTGCGTTCGCAGCGCAGCTGGATCTCCTCGGCTAACCGGAGCGAATCGACGGAGTGGATCACGTCCGCCGCCCCCAGAACGCCCCTAGCCTTGTTGCGCTGCAAATGCCCCACCATGTGCCATCTCACTTCCCCCCCCTCCCCGGGCTCCCCGGAACTGCGGCGGCGCTGGAGATAGCGATCCACTTCCTCCGCCCGCTGGATCAGGTGTTGCACCCGGGACTCCCCCAGCTCCGTGAACCCCACCTCGAACAGGTTCTTGATAGTGTCCAACTCGACGGTCTTCGTGACTGGAAGGATGGTGATTTCTTCCGGTGAGCGGTGGGAGCGGGTGCAAGCCGTAGCGATATCATCGCGGATGCGTTTGATGTTCTTCTCTATTCTGTTCTTTGAGATAGGCATGGTCCGAAAGATACCGCAGGTGGGCGCGGAAGGCAATTGCCCTCCTGCGGTACCTGCAAGAATGTCTGCACACTCACCCACCAGCCCTTTCGTTTGGGACCCCAGAGGAAGAAATCGCCCCCCGCTCGCTCCAATTTCTCCCTCTGCCCAAACGAAAGGGCGCCAGGGGAGGCGAACTCGAGCGAAAAATCGTTTGGGCGGACGGGAAGATTTGGGCAAAGGGGGGGGGGGAATCTTACCGTTCGGGGTCCCAAACGGTTTTTCGCGGCAAATCAACGCTGCCCCGTGTTCTTTGCAGCGACTATCAGCGGAGTTTGCCTTCGCGGGCGGCGGTGACGTAGTTCATGCAGAACTCATCGCGCCCGGAGATTGCCTCCGCCGCATAGATCTGCGCGATCGTACCTTCGAGACACGGATCGACGATCGCGCAGTCCATCCCGGCGAAGATCCCCTGCACGATCGCGGCGAGGTTGACGTACTTTCGCTGCGGGAGCCCGTGGGAGGCGTTGGATACCCCCCCACCGATGTGAACGTCGCCGAAGGCATTGCGGATCTCCGCAATCGCCTCCACCACCGCCTTCACCGCCTCCGTGTTGGCTGCGATCGGAAAGAAGCAAGGATCGAC
>SDBT01013058.1_pt1 | contig 13326 bp, 31 predicted proteins | sample 2277101 | NCBI WGS metagenome assembly SDBT01 (sample SAMN10404973, study PRJNA504765) | marine sediment metagenome | isolation source: marine sediment core GS10_PC15, 103 cmbsf | place: Arctic Ocean: Southern Knipovich Ridge | collected 2010 | reverse complement strand
AAATTGGAAGACCTCCGTGTAGATGTATTCTGTCCAAGATATCCATCTTCACATACTGTTCCAGCTCCTGATGGTCTATTCGAGTGGGAGATAGATCACATGAGTATAGCAAACGTTATAGTATTTAATTTTATATCAAACGAAGATTGTTCCTCAGCTTTAATAGCTCTCGGAATGTACGCAAAAACCGACCGCGTCATTGTCTACTGTGATGACGAGTTTTACAAAAAGGGTGATATAGATGCTTTATGTGATCGTGAAGGTGTTCCTCAAGTTGATTCGCTGGATCTTCTCATCAAATGGACGATAGCTCGTATATCTCCTCCGACCCAAACTAATTATGGGCACCTCTTGGATCAGTTCTCATAAATCTATACATGATTACTCGGTTGACATTAGCAAGCACAGTTTGTCATATTGTCACATTTTCCGTTCTTGGATTATCACACGCATATGAAATTCCATATGCTGGATTCATTGCTCTTGTTTCACTCGCTATTGGCCTGTATATGAACAAGCTAGTAAACGAAGAAGTGGTATTCGACAAAATTACACCAGAACCGAAAGAAGCGGATCTCGCTCAATACAAAGTTGGTGACCCTTATCTTGCTACCTTAATTGGAAAACCTCAGAAATCCGACTCAAATTAGGTCTATCCTATTAATTTAACAGGGATTTTTCCCTGTTGACCTCGCCTGCAATTTGGGTGATAATAGTCCTACGTATTCAATCTATGGACGTACGTAGTGAAACAGCAAAAACTCGATCTGCCGATACCGGAGCGTGAAGACCTTGATGAGGTTCGCGCTCAGATTAAACTGGTAAAAGCCCAATTCATAGAAGCTGGCTGGACATTCTCAGCTCGCTATCGTAAGAAACAACGCAAGTTTTATTTCACCGTTGCCATCACAATCGATGAAGGCATGGGAACAATTGTTAGAAATCCTCACCGCGAAGCCACAACTCTTCTCCGCAAATATTTTCCAGAAGCTAACATCACCAGCGGTGGTGGTGGCTTGAGTGGTTCGTACGAATTTACATTCGCTGAGCGTCGAGATCGTGATGCTTGCGACAAGCCGAAATACGAATGGAAGGATTGGATGTGAAGATAGCATTCGATATAGATGAAATGAAAGTCGGATGTGTTTTGCTTCAGGCCACATATGGTTGTGATCCAATGCTCGCCGAACGATTCAATACTGACCACTGGCTGCTCGCTCCGACGCCAGGTCTCAAGGTCCGACCTATTACCGAAAAACAACTCGACCAACTTGTTACTATGGTGGAGGCTCGTCATGGATAGTCTCCACATGGATTTAATCGCTGGCGAAGCTAGCATCCAAAAGGCTGCTTTTGGAAACGTCGGTTGGAATGTTTTCTCACGCTCGATCGCTTGGTTCAAATTGCGGAAAAATATGAACTATATCGAGCGTGAGCACTTTGTAAAAAGCTGGGAGTAGGGTCATGTCAGAACAGCAACTCGAAACATTATGGCAAGTAACTCTCGCATGTAACTGGATGGACTTCGAAGATTTCGTTGACATGGTTGGCGAAGTAACGGATAATACTCAAATACTTTCATGGTTTAAAATAACCGTACATTAACTATAGGGGTCTCATTATGGATTGGTTACTAGGAATACTAGCGGCCGTGTTTATTTTTGGCACGTCGTTTTTTTGGCTTTTCGGTCTCGCTATTTTTTGTTTGTTAGTTGGATTAACCGAAAATGAACGCGATGGTTGGGCAGCGATTTCTTTTATCGTCTTCGTCACCGGCGTAAGTTACTTCAACTCAATTCAATTCAACTTATCCGTTTGGGATATTGTTTTGTATTTTGTGTACTACCTCGCGCTTGGATGTGGCTGGTCTTTCCTCAAGTGGGTATCGTTCTTGTATAAGTCTCGGGATACGTTGACAAAGCTCAAGACAAATTTTCTTAACACGTTCGTTAATACAAGTCGCAACGACGAACAGATTACAAAGATTTCTGATGAACGATTTGACGAGTTCGCAAAATATCTGAGCGAGCAAGGTTACGCGTCAGATGGAAGTTCGATGTATGGTCCGACAGTTCAAAGTCGTGATGACCTTATTCCTAATGTAGCTAACTACAAAGGTAAGATTTCACGCTGGATTGCCTACTGGCCGTTCTCAGCGTTCTGGACAATCTTGAACGATCCGATCCGTCGCATTGCAGAATGGTTGTATAGTGTTCTACAGAACTTCTATCGCAGCATTGCGAATCGTGTGTTTAAGGACTTTGAAGTATAAGTATAGTCCATGAAGATACTAATATTCGGACTGCCAGGATCAGGGAAGACAACACTGGCTTTGTACTTAATCGATTTGCTTGGTGAAGATACCGTTTGGTATAACGCCGACGAAGTTCGTAAAGCAAATGATGATTGGGACTTCTCAGACGAAGGTCGACTACGTCAAGCTGAGCGAATGCGAGACTTGATGAACGAAGCTGATGAAGAAGGACTTGATGTCATTTGCGATTTTGTTTGTCCAACACACGAATACAGAAATCTGTTTGATGATGATGTTTTCAGAATCTGGGTAGATGCGATTGACGAAGGCCGCTTCGATGATACAAATAAACTATTTCAGATCCCACAGACATATGACGGACTTCCGTTATATGACTATCGCGTTTCAGAACAGCGTGGTGATAGAGACGCCAGTGAGATTTACTGGATATTAAAGGATCCTGAATTTGATTACGAAGCTCCAACCACACAAATGTTAGGTCGCTTCCAACCCTGGCATCCGGGACATCGAGCTCTGTTTGAAAGAGCGCTGGAAAAAACTGGACAAGTGTTTCTAATGGTTAGAGACATGCCCGAAAGTGAAGATAATCCTTTTGATGCAGATGAAGCAGTAGCGAATATTAAATACAATTTAACACCATTTGCTGGCCAAGTAAAGTTTGCAGTGGTACCAAACATCACACACATTACATATGGTCGTGGTGTAGGTTATCGAATTGAACAAGAGCACTTTGATGAAGAAACAGAAAATATAAGTGCAACGAAAATTAGAGAGAAGATGAGAGATGAAAACGTATGAGTACTGCACAATTAAGTTACGATAAGAAGGAAGTCGAAACGATCATTCAAAAGTATCTTGAAAGTAAAGGCATTACTGTAAAGAGTGTCAAAATTCAGGTAGCTTTGGATGTGGCGGACCGACCGTTTGATTCTAGTGGACCGCGCTTTGATAAGGCTGTCGTCGAGATCGATCCTGGGAACGTTGTTGCACAAGATGAATAAAGCAATAATAATTTTAGCATTACTACTTCCGGGTTGTGCCTCATATAATGGGTACGATCGTGCGCAGTGTGATATGGCATTAAATCACGTTGAGTCAATTTACGCAAGAAAATATCCTGACGAGCTGACCAGAGAAAAAGATTTAACGTGGGCTACGCGTAGCGTGGAAATGTACTGCAACTAATTTCGTTGGCGAAGTGACGCGCATTGTCCCAGCGTCCTAGTTTAGCTAGGTGGTAAAAGGGACCTCTCCTTCTAAATACAGGGGATGAAGTTATTCACCGTTACAGTCATGTTAGCAATGACGGCTTCGATCCCAGTTATCGATCCCGTCGTTTTTGGTACCCAAGAAGAAATCCAAAGGATATATCAAGAAGAAGTCGATCGAGCATTTAAACTTGCTCCCGAAGATAAATCAATTTTTCAACTACGGGGAGACGCTAACACTCGAGCCGAAGAATTATTCAAGAAAGCCGCAGAACTTTACGATATTCCTGAATATGATATCGGTGCATTGCTTTGGGATTTAAGAGACGATCGAGCAGGCGCAGCGACAGCATGTCGAGATGGTCCTCCATATGAAATAACAATGAATGAAATATTGTTTCTTCGCAACTACGATGATATGATGCATCAAACGATCGCCCATGAAGTCGCCCACGTTGTCACATGCCTTCGATATCCCGAGCTCACCGCAAGTGCAGACTTTCAAGCTCATGGACCATCGTGGCAAGCAATTATTCACGATCTCGGTGGTCAGGTAAGTCAATTCCATAATCTGGATATTACCCCAATTAACCTGTATCACCTGCGCGTTGATGTTGCGCTTCTCACATTTATCGTTGAAAATCAATAAGTTAAATCGTTGACCTATGGTCAAAAACCCCGTATAATACCCTTATATGTCTCCTACCCTTTAGGGTGATAAATGAAGTGGCACGGCAATGGTAATGGTTTTGACAAACGACCTCCTGTAGAGTTAGAGTTAACTCCTGCAGTGGCTGTAACCGGTATTCTTGTTATCGCCGCCCTTGTTGGTTTATGTCTTTATATTGGATTAATATGAAATATTCAGAACGAGATTTTGGTATCGGTGGTTGGGTGTGTATAGTCACAGAAAATCCTCACGTCGATCCTAACGATCCTGATATCGATATGGTGTCAGGAAATGTCGTCAAGAAAAATAACGAAGGTATTTTAATTTCATGCGAGAACGTACTCGGGCCAAACCTCGATACGTTTTTTCCCTTTGGTATAATTGATGAGATTATAGCACACTAATGGAAACAATCGAATCAAGAATTATTGATGCGCTGAAACGCCGCGACGCAAAGTGGACCGGTCTCCACGTTATACTCATGCGCTTTGAACCAGAAGAACAGTCAAAGGCTTGGCACAAAGTAATTGAGCTCGCTCAAAGTGGAATCATCGAGAAAAAGGGCCATATTCACTATCACGAAATTACCAAGACTCCTGCGGGAATGCTCTACTTATATCGCTATCTTCCCAAAATGAAACCTCAGCTTGGGGTTGTAGAGTGATATATACATGGACAAACAAGAAATAAAGGAAGAAATTGTCCGCGCGCTATTTGAGTTGTATCATCCCTCAAATAAACAAGAATGGTTTTCTCTGGTAACCTTCACAATGGAAATTCCAATGCGTTATTGGAACGATATTGCAGAAGCGTTAGACGAACTTGTTAATGCACGCGTTGTTCGGAAACTTCCTGTGCACATAGAAGGTGCTGGTGTTGTGTATTATTGGTACCAGATTAATACCGCAACGGAGACGAAGAATGGTCAAAATTGAAAATGCATTTAAGTGGGTAGTGGTTGCAGTACTTGTAACCGCAATAGCAGTGGCCGGTGTTTTTAACTACAGTCGAATTAAACAAGCAGAGGCTGATGATCCAGTCGGCGTATGCATTCGAGATCGCTTACTCGAAGCTCAAGAGTTGAGACGTCGCGGTTGGGAAGAAAAAGATGCGGGCAGAGAGGATGCTGGTGATAGTTTATTAAATCAAGCATTCGCTCTTGAGAATAGTATGGTTCCGTGTATGGACGATTTTAACGACTAAAGAAAACCCAGCGCAAGGCTGGGTTCCTATTATATTCTATTGATAAAGTTTTAGCTTCGTAGCTTAGATAACAGATTACCAAGATCAGTTTTGATCCGAGTGAATAGTCCAGCTACTTTTCTACCAGCGCGATTCTCGCGTACTGGAATCCAGATAAAGTAATATACAAAACCTAGAAAAAGAAGCCCACTAAATAGCTGCTCCGCGCCTGATGCGTTCTGTGCGAGTTGCACTGCATCGTTTGCTTTTAGAATTATGTCGTCCATAATTATTTCCTCCTTGTGTCGAATTGACCCTCTTATTTATAGATTCCAGAGTTGGAATATCCTCCGTTTCCCACGAAATCCCCACGTTCTATGCGGTAAATATAACTCTTTTGATATCAATATGTTACATTTTTCTGTGTTTTCTGCATAAATACAAGGAGTTATATGGTATTTTGACGGTTTTATGCGTTGACATTAGGGTCATAAATGCGGATAATATACCTAACAGTTTGATAAATGGCACATTTTATGAAAAACCGAATTCACGTTCCCCAAGAAGTCAAAGATCGCGTCGATTCTGAAATCCGTCGTTGCATTGAGATCGCTGAGCGTGAGTATAATCGGACGTTTCGTTTCCCCACCGTTGTTTATAAAAAGCGTGGCCGTGTTGCTGGCACCGCTTGTGATTTAGATTATTCGATCGACATTAACAGTGTTCTGTTAATGGAAAACCTTGACATATTCATCGACGGCCGAACTGGTCGCGGTACTATCACTCACGAATTTGCTCACCTAGTTGATGGAATCGTTAATCCTGAAACTCGTGAAACTGAAGTCGTTTGGGGATATCGAGGCGCTCGTCGTACGAAGCGTTCAGTTCATGGTCCGTCGTGGAGACGCATTATGAGAATGTTCGGCGCTAAGCCGAGTCGCTGTCACACATACGATACCACGAACTCTTCTGTTAAGAAACGCTCTTCGAAAAAGCACGTTTGGATTTGTGGTTGTGGGAATGGTCGAGTTGTTCTTACTGACTACAAACACAACAAACAGATTGTAAAAGCTCCGACTGGTTATGGCGTTTACAAACGAGGCCATACCTCAGGTCGTTGTGGTGTTTACACGTATCAGGGATTATCTTCTGATTGGAATGAAATACCTACAGTGAAGTCGCGGTTTCCGAAAGCTGCTAATCCTGCTTATCCGGAATGGGCTACAAAAGATCTCGGCACTGTTACTCCTCGTCAGGCGATGTCCAGAGCTGGCATGAGCAAAGTCGATCTCTGTCTCGCCATGTACAAGATCAATTTTCCGATGCCTCGTCCGAAGTTGATTCAGATGTTCATGGACGAATTGGGCATGTCAAAGGCTTGTGCAAGCACGTATTACAGCAATACCAAAAAGAAAATCCAGAACGGCGCCTAACCAAAACCCTTTTGTTCCTGTTGACATTGCCTGAGTATTGAGATATACTCAGGCGATGAAATGGGTAATTCAAACTATAACTCGTGAAAGTGCCGCCAGCTTAAACGTCTGGCTAGCACAGAATACAGCGTGGGAACCAATTAGCGTTCAGGACCTACAACCAGATCGTGGCTGGCTTTTAGTTGCCCGCACTCAAATTGACGAAACTGACCTTCCACCTGAACTGAACTAATAAATATCCTTCATGGATAATCATATTATATTCCCCATCGGTCCTGGCCGATGCGGAACAAGTCTCGTCACCGGCCTACTCTACCAAATGGGTGTGTGGGTTACCAACGGTAAACTAAAAACCGAGGCCTACAATCCAAAAGGCTTTTTCGAAAACGTCTGGTTTAAACAGTTCCTTCGTAGCATTGTACATGCTCGAGGAATGCCGTGTACCACTGAAGCATGGGATCTTCCTACAAAGTCCTACAACAATATTCATTTTCGTAAGCAACTATTTGACACTCTCCGATCTCACGACAGATATCCTGGTGGTCCTCTTGCTCTCAAAAATCCTCATATCTGTAATGTACTAGATACGTTTGTGCGATACATTCCTGAGGCAACATATCTCTTTGTTGAACGAAACGAAGAAGATACGATTAGATCATTTATTAACAAGCCATCACATAAAGGTGTTCCGGTAGAAGGAATTGCCGAATTTGTTGTTAATGCAAATATAGCATGTCGAGAGGTAGCAACACTAACCGTTAAATCCGAAGATATTATAGCTGGAAAAACACAGGTGCTTGAAGACCTTGTTGAAAGTGTCGGCCTCGAGTGGGACGCTGATAAGGCTGCTGAGTTCATCGAGCCAAAAATTTGGCATGGACGTCATAAATAAAAATATACATATATCATATTGTATAACAAGTAGTAAATGAAGACAGTGGTCGCGAACGCTAACAGATTTTACCTTCCCACATCGTTTCTCTAACGATCCGCCCCAGCAGGTTCGCCTGTCTGGGGCTTTTTAATGCGCTTTCTAACAGCTTGATAACTGTAGGGAAAATAATAATCTTGTTCCACCTTTAAAATCAAGGGGTTACAACCTTGTACTTTATTGTCCATTCCTGTAAAATATAAATACGTAACAGGAGGTGTTATGGAACACAGGGTAAAACATCATGGTCATGTGGTTATGTCGTTTGTTATTTCAGATGACGTAATCATTTCGGCGTCGGAACACTACAATGAAATTTATCATGTCGATCGAGATGATAAGGATAAATTGATTCAAGTGCTCGGTGAAGTTGCTATGGGCGTTGGTGGTCGAGAGGGAGCGGTAGCAGTCGAAGAAGTTCTCCGCCTTGCTCCACAAACCGAAGTTGCATTGATATTAGTCAAAAAGTATATCGTTGATTCCGGCGATGATCACAAGGAATTTGTCGAGCGACAGATACTACGTCTGACAGAAGAAATCACGGATCTAGAGAATTCAATTGGATCACGTGATGTAGATTGGGGCGTGTAGCTGTTGACTTTTGGGTAAAATCCGGTGACAATAAGATATAGGATTAATAAACGGATACCCAAATGAGGACCCCAACAACTTGGATCGCCATTCTGTTAGTATTTTGCGCTTCGATAGCGCAAGCTGACGAAGGACCACAACCACCACAACGACCATCAGCGTTTGTAGAAATGCTCAGTGAAAACGCAATTACGTTTCAGTGTGAAATTTTTGCAACTGGAGCTGGTTCTGCCTACGCAACGATGCTTACAAATCCTCACCTCGTTGTGGACGACGTAACCGGAATACGATTAACTTTTGAAATTATGATGGCTTTGTTTAGCACCGAACATTTTAGCTTTGAGACTTTACTCTACAAAGATACGATTCCTGCACCAAACATAGAATACTTTATTACAAATGGTGTACTGTTTACGTTTACGTTATTAAGTTCACCTGATTTTATTGAAGAGATGTCAGAGGTAAATCCTGATATTGAAATTCAAGCTGACTATATTCTTAAAATATCTCAACAACAATGCTACAGTGACTTAACAGAGCACCTTGACGTTATTCACGGTGGTGTAGATCCCTGTGAGCTTTGTGGTCCTAGAGTGACAATCCCCAAAGACGAAATTGGTCCGAGAATTGACATATGAAAGTAACACGCAAGTCGCTTTTCTCCGGTCAGGAAAATACAATGGAACTAGATATAACCGAAGAGCAGATTGCTCGTTGGAAAGCTGGTGAATCCGTTGAAGATGTAATGCCGAAACTGACATACGATGAACGAGAGTTTATGAAAACCGGATGTCTACCGGATGAGTATGACGATATGTTTGGAGACGGTGATAATAACTTCGAACAAATGTATGGGAGTAAGGTACAAGTTTGGGAAGATGATTGACCTTAATAAAATTAAGTTAAAGAAACAGCGCCACGTATGGAGTTGTGGTCTTGCCTGTGTTGCAATGGTTGCGAAACGGGCGTATAATAATGTTATTGATGATTACTGGGATCAAGAGAACGGCGAAATTTATTGGAAGTGGATTGAGGAAAGGAAAACCTGGCAACTCGGTTACGGAACTACCACTAAAGACTTACACAATTTGTTGGATGACTATGGTATTGAGACTAATAAACGATGTGTACCATATAAAGGTAGTGACAAATTACCAGACCTTAGCATCTTGGTCGTGATGAAACGTAAAGAAGTACAGAATGGTCGTAAAGAAACATGCTGGCACTGGGTTGTTTGTAAAAGAGAAGGAAGAAAATTTAAAGTTCTTGATCCCTGGTTTGGTGAGCGAACTTTAAAAGATTGTGGAAAAATTAATTCATACATAAGGATTCACACATGAGTCATTGGAATCATAGAATTTGCAAAGAGACATTGGAGCCAACAGGAGTGACACAGATGTCAGGTCGCCCTCTTGTTGAATATACAATCCGTGAGGCTTACTATAACAGCGATGGAGAACTCTGTGCTGTTACAGAAAACGATCCACCAATCGGTGTGTACGCTACCAATGAACACTTTCCACCAGAGGTTCCCGAGCCTTCCGAAGAAGAGATTCTTAACGAAATGCGAGAAACAGTAGAGCGGTTTAAAAAGGCTTTATCAAAACCAGTCGTTGATATTGATACGATCGTATGGGCAGAATGGGACAAGAATATGGATGGTCTCGAAGAAGACTGGGACGAGGATGAAGATTAAAAAGACATCATGGCACTATCGATTGTTGACTGCTCTTACCGACGCACCAGATAATCGCTGTGCATATATTCGAAAGTTCTTTAGTGTAGCTCTTGTATTGTTGATCACAATATATGTTATTGGATCATTAATAGCGTTTCCGTTTCTGGTATATTATTTCGATTTTGACACGATTCCGTGGTATGGTCAACTATCAATGATGTTTGGATTTGTTGTATCTGCCTTCTTTATTATTTTTATTGGTGCAGGTATCTCAAGTTTTCTAATCGAAAATTACAAAAGAGAACCATACACAGAAAAGGTTGTAACATATGGTGTATGGAGTAAAACAAAGGACTGGCTTAATAAACGGATAGAATATCTTTGTGAGCCAATCGAGTTTGTTGATGAGTAGAGGAGAGCGGTATGACTGATCTATCAAAATGCACACCCGCAGTTGTAGTTTATTGGACCGAATCCGAAGCTGGATGGGGCCAACGACCTGACGGTTTAACGATTTATCGAAGTCGTGAAGATGCTGATAAGGGTATTAAAAGGCACTGGAAATTTGAGAAATCGTTGAATGAAGGTGATGGAACTCCTAGCTGTTATGTGAGGCCATCATCACCAACGTTATGCGCTGTTCCAAATGACATATATAAGACTATAACGTCAGGTGGTATGAAATACGATCGAACACCGGAATGGTTAACCACGATGGTAACACGAATATAAAGAGAACAATATGAAACTAATAATGGGACCTTGTGTCATTGAAAACTTTGCTCGTAACGATGATCGGTGGCTACTTGAAGTAGCTATGGAAATCACAACTGCGGTAAACACCTACAACAGAGAACACCGCGACAATCCGATCGACTTTTATTTTAAGTCGAGTTTCGATAAAGCGAATCGAACATCCGTTGATAGTTTTCGAGGGCCAGGTATGTACGATGGTCTCGAAGCTCTCGCCAGAATAAAAGATACGCTCGGTATAAAAATCCTAACCGACATCCACGAACCCGACCAAGCAAAATATGTTGCTGAGGTTGCTGACGTAATTCAAATTCCAGCATTCCTATGTCGACAAACTGACCTACTTATTGCTGCTGCTAAAACAGGAAAGATTGTCAACATTAAAAAGGGTCAACAAATGCCCGCATCGGCAATGAAACATGCTGCTAAAAAATGTATCGACTCTGGCGCCGATCGAAGAGACATTTGGCTTACAGAACGAGGCACGTTTTTAGGGTATGGAGACATCGTTGTCGACATGCGGAATCTTAAAGAAATGGGACAGTGGGGTAAGGTGATTTTCGACGCGACTCACAGTGTCCAAAAGCCAGGTGGATCAGGAGGCATCACAGGTGGGGATCGAGAGTTAGTCATTCCTCTACTGCGTGCAGCATGCGCTATCGGCATCGATGGAGCCTTCTTAGAGCTTCATCCAGATCCTGATACAGCGATGAGTGATGCTGGTTCTCAATTCCCATTATCTCGAATCAATGAGATTTTCGAGGTCGTTCACAAGTTTTCGACGTAAAATACGTGTAAATCACTGTTTTTACAGGGAAAATCGCGGTTTTTCGTGTTAGTTGACCTTAATCATGGCATTCTGTATAGTATACCCTGAGCTATAAAGAAACAATATAGGGTATTTTCTAATGAAAGGTAAGCATGGTGAACTGCTTCGTGACGGCCAACCTCATCAAATGTTGTTGAGACAAATTGGTGTTCACAAGATTTCAAAAGAACAGAAAGAGATAAAGGATCAAATTATGGGCGCTACTGATCAGCTCACTCTTGAAAATGAAAATCCCGATCCAGATTGCACATTGGATCTTCCTATTTTACAACGTTTGGAGAAAAGTGATGGGTAAATTCGTTGCCGTAATCGGCGTAATTTTTCTTAGCGGACTTGGAGTCGGCTTCACACTGTTTATCGGATCTATTATGGGAACAGCATTCGGTGCAATGGGTGGTTGGTTTGTAGGTTTAGTCTTCGACGACACGTTGTATCAGTTAACCCAACACCTCGGCCTTGGTGATACACCGCCTTGGCAATTGGGAGCCATGCTCGGCTTCGTTGGTGGATTCTTCCGTTCGTCGATTTCCAAGTAAAGGGGTATAAAATGTCCTTCTTTAAATTTAATGACAAGAAGTCAAAAAAGCAAGCTGCGATTGGATTAGTTTATCGTATTGATACGAAGCAAAAGAATGCTACTAATCGAGCAAGGTTTTATGCAGCATGGAGTCGAGGTGCAGAATCCCGCATCGAATACGACGATAATATTATATCACAATCATAATACCCTTGATACCCTTTTAAGAAAAAGCGATAATACAACTATGAGGCAATACCATTTAGGGTCAACTCCTTCGATTGCAATAAACAGACGACGAAAGAGAAAACTCGGCAAAAGCGGTCCGGTGTTTGAAAAACTTGATCGAAAGACTTTCAAGTCGGGTAATAAGATTCCAAGTTACGAACCACCGCCTGGCAGAGAAACCAAACATATACCTTCGCTATCAACAAATGTTGATCCGGAGGCGACAGCGAGACATAGTATGATGGAACACGTACTTACAGGAAATGAATCGGATGAAACGAAAGCCGAAATCATTCGTAAAAGTAAGTGTATTGCCCCAGCATACAACAAGGGAGCTGTTCAATACATTAGCAGCGAGTCGGCAGCAAAAGACGCCGGTCGCTAATGAGCATGGATCATAGTTGGCTTAATCACACTGAATATGATCTCTTTAAATCTTAACGTGATTACTAGGAGATAGATATGAACGAAGTAGCAAGTACGTTTAGTCTTGGTTGGGGAATGATTATAGGTATTGTGTTCTTCACAGTAACTGTGATCGGCCTACTTATCGCCAAGATGTTAAGACGTGTGGTTGAGCCTAACGAAGTACACATCGTACAGTCGAGGAGCGGCAGTCAGGCGTATGGTAAAGTTCCAAACGCAACAGGAAACGCTTATTACGCATGGCCGGCTTGGTGGCCAGTAGTTGGTGTGCAGACTGTTGTATTACCTCTTTCGGTTTTTGATATGGATTTATCGGACTACGAAGCATACGACATCGGTAAGGTTCCGTTTGTTGTTGACGTCGTAGCGTTTTTCCGTATTGCACAACCAACTGTCGCAGCCGAGCGTGTCTTGGATTTGAATGAGTTGCAGTGTCAGCTCAAGTCAATCCTACAAGGTGCCGTTCGTACGATTTTGGCGACGCATGAAGTCGAAGAGATTATGATGGAACGTAGCACGTTTGGTAAATTGTTTACGGAAGAGACGAAAGACCAGCTTCTAGCATGGGGCGTCGAGAACGTCAAGAATATCGAGCTTATGGATAT
>SDBT01013057.1_pt1 | contig 13326 bp, 11 predicted proteins | sample 2277101 | NCBI WGS metagenome assembly SDBT01 (sample SAMN10404973, study PRJNA504765) | marine sediment metagenome | isolation source: marine sediment core GS10_PC15, 103 cmbsf | place: Arctic Ocean: Southern Knipovich Ridge | collected 2010 | reverse complement strand
GGTGATAGTTATGTTTTGACTCTTTTCTGTTGCTTTATCTTTAGCAGTAACTTTCAAGATTCCAGAAGCATCAATATCAAAAGTAACGTCAATTTGAGGAACGCCTCGCGAGGCAGGAGGAATACCGTCAAGAATAAACCTTCCCAAACTCTTGTTGTCTACTGCCATTGGTCGCTCACCTTGTGTTACATGGACTTCAACTTGAGTTTGGTTATCAGAAGCAGTTGAAAAAATGTTGTTTTTGGAGGCAGGAACTGTTGTGTTTCTTGCAATCATAGCGGTTGCAACGCCTCCAAGCGTTTCTATTGCCAAAGTTAAAGGGGTTACATCCAATAAAAGTACATCTTTCACTTCACCACCCAAAACCCCTGCTTGAATTGCTGCGCCAATTGCAACAACTTCATCAGGATTTACCGACTTGTTTGCCTCCTTACCAAAATAATCCTTAACGGTTTTAGTTATCTTGGGCATTCTTGTCATTCCACCCACCAATATAACCTCGTCAACATCGTGCGGATCCAGTTTTGCATCCTTCAAACAAGCCTCAACTGGCTTCATTGTTTTTTCTATTAAATCAGCAACCAAGCTTTCAAACTTTGCTCTTGTTAGTTTTAAGGTTAGATGCAAAGGCTGGCCATCCTTCTGTGTAATGTAGGGCTGGTTTATTTCAACCTCCTTGCTTGCGGAAAGCTCTATTTTTGCTTTCTCGGCAGCATCGCGCACTCTTTGAAGAGCTTGCTTATCAGCCCTTAGGTCAACGCTGTGATCCTTTTTAAACTCAGCTGAAATCCAATCTACAATTTTTTCGTCAAAGTCATCTCCTCCAAGATGTGTATCTCCATTGGTTGCCTTAACCTCAAAAACACCATCGCCCAACTCAAGAATTGAGATATCAAAAGTCCCCCCGCCAAGATCGTAAATTGCAACCTTCTCGCTTTTCTTCTTTTCCAAACCATAAGCAAGTGAAGCCGCTGTTGGTTCATTTATGATTCTTTCAACTTTAAAACCGGCAATTTTCCCAGCTTGTTTTGTAGCCTGTCTTTGCGCATCGTCAAAATATGCAGGAACTGTAATAACGGCTGAGTCTACCTTTTCTCCAAGATAGTCTTCTGCATCTTTTTTAAGTTTCATCAAAACTCTGGCAGATATTTCTTGGGGGGTATAAGTTTTGCCTTCAACTTCTATAGCTGCCGTGTCGTCTTTACCTGCAACTATTTCATAAGAGACCATCTTCTTGCTCTTTTCAACTTCAGAGTCACCAATCCTTCTTCCCATCAAACGCTTAACAGAGTGGATGGTGTTTTTCGAATTTAATATCATCTGGCGTTTCGCCACATCTCCAACTAAATTCTTGACCGGTTCAACGACAGATGGTGTTATATTTCTTCCAGTATCGGCAGCGGGGATGACCTTGGGCCTTCCTCCTTCCATTACTGCGACAACTGAATTTGTTGTTCCTAAATCTATACCAATTGTTTTTGCCATATTATTTTACTTTTACTCTAACATATCTTATTACCGGACCATTTTCAAACCTCCACCCGGTAAGCAGTACTTCAGCTACTTTTCCTTTCAAATTTTCTTTCGCGTCAAAAATGTCAACTGCTTCGTGCAAGTTTTCATCAAATTTATCTCCCGCTTTTGTGTCAATTCTTTCGACTCCTTCGGACGCAAAAACTTCTTCAAACTCTTTTATGGCGATAGCCAGGCCCGAATCTTTTACATGCTTTTGGACCTGTTCGAGCATGTCAAAAATCGGCAATAGTTTTACTGTTAGACCAACACTTGCCAATCTCTCGTTTTCTCCCCTTTCTTTCTCAACTCTTTTTCTTAAGTTGTCGTAATCAGCCAAGGCTCGCGCTAGTTGATTTTTTAAAGAATCTAGATTCACATCTTGACTCTTTGTTTTCCTGGTTCCTTTTTGCTTCATTGTTCTTGTGCAACTTCTTGTATTAATTGACTAAAATATCTCAAAATAGGTATAACGGTCGGACTAACCCTTGCAGGTCCGATAACTCCAAGTGCTACATTCTTTCTCATAACCCTAAATTGAGTCGCTGCAAATCCTATTGGACTAAGCGTTCTCCATCCCAACTCTTCACCAAAAATAACCCTCACTTCAGAACTGTCGTTTGCTCTTTCAAAAAATATATCATGCAAACTATTAACTTCTTCTAACAAAGAAAAAAGATTGGCGCAAAGCTCTAAATCGGAAAACTCTGGATTGGCAAATATATTTGCATACCCCGAGTGCCAAACTCTTCCTTCATCGTCTACCATTGCAACCGCCAGATTACCAGTTCGTGTTGCTAGGGAATGTACTGCTTCCTCCATTAATGCGTTAAGATTCTTTCTTACATCCCAAACTTCTTCTTTTGCCTTAACCTCATCTGTTAAGCTCATCTTTTTTTCTTCCATTAACTGGTCGATGTAAAATCTCATTGCTTTTGGAGTTGGGACTCTTCCGGCTGAGGTGTGTGGCTGTTTAAGATATCCAAGAGAGGCCAGTTTGACCATTTCATTTCTTATAGTTGCCGAAGAAACACCAAGACTATACTTTTTTTCTAATATTTCGGAGCCGACCGGGGTTGTTTCCTCAACATACTCGTCTATAAGTACTTTCAAAATTTGAGTTTGCCTAGCAGTTAAACCTTGTATCATATAAGTTTCCTTCCCTGCTCGAGATTATTATCCTGAACAGCGTTGAAGGATTAGCAGAATCCTAGCACGAGTGCTAACTGCTGTCAAGACCTTAATACTTCTCTAACTTTAGCCTAGCTAGACACCGCTTGAATCGGTCGGGGTGGGAGCAACAACTTCTTGCTCCTTTTTGGGTAACGGACTAAACTTCTGTCTTTTGAATATTCGTTTGGCCAGATTAAAAAATATTCGAATCTCGGAAGATTTGAATAACACAGAAAGACCAATATATACAAAAAGCCCAACTAAAGCGACCGCGACCGTTAATATAAACAAGTTAACAGTATAGCGAGTATCCAAAACAAATTTCTCAAAAGGCAAGGGCTTTGCGATATCAATGTTACTTAAAAACGAAAGCTTTTTGACCCAAACCGACCTGTCAAATATTTTAAGAATTATATACATAATGGCCCCTGACCCCAAAGCTGCAACTGTTGATTTTGCTACAGGTTTTAACAAAGTTATAGGATTTGGACCATGGGTTTTTTTATTTATTAGATAAAAAAGAGCAGTCCCGTTTACCACACTTGCCAAAGAAAACGCCAACGCCAAGCCCCAAACAGGCAAAGACAAAACCATCACAAAAATAAATGACAAAATTATGTTTAAAGTTATTGTGAAGATTGATACAATAACAGGTGTTTTTGTATCGTTTAATGCATAAAAACCCCTGGAAAGAATTGCAGATGAAGAAACAAAGACAACTCCAACCGCAAAAGCACTCACAACTTTTCCGGTTTGAACCGTAGATTCCCAATTAAAAATCTCTGTTCCATAAATAAGCCTTACAATCGGAATCCTTAAAACAACAAGCATCGTAGCAACGGGGAGTACTAAAAAGATTATTTGATAAAAGGAATTAAACAGCGTTCTTCTGAATTCTTTATAATCATCCGCTAATCTTGACAAGGTAGGCAAGGCGGCTTTTGCTATTGATACTCCAAAAAGTCCGACAGGTAGCAGTTGTACCGTATTCCCAAAAGTTAAATATGCATATGAGGCAGTCGATATTATCGATGATAAATAAAGCTCTGCCATTCTTACCAATTGTAAAAAAGAGATCTCTATTACTCTTGGCAGGGCTAGTTTCCCAATTTGAATCACCTCGGGGGTAATCTTTATTTTAGGACTAAATTTAAAACCAAGTTTGACAGCCAAGGGAAGCTGAATTAAAAGATGCAACAATGCTCCAATCACGACTCCAATAGCGGGGGCTAAAAGACCATATTCTTCACTCAAAAAGACAATCCCAAAGATAATTCCTAGGTTATAAAGAACCGGAGCAAGTGCCGGTACCAAAAAGCGTCTTGAAGACTCCAACACTCCGGTTAACACATAACTAATAACGAAAAAGCCCTGGGAAATTATAAGAATTCTTGTAAGTCTTACAATTTCTTCCCTTTCTTGGGGGCCGAACCCGGGAGCAAAAACTCCATATATATTGTCTGCAAATAAATATACTAAGAAGGAAAAAACAACGAAGATTATTAAAGCAATGTTCATAATCGAACTTGCCAGCTCCCATGCTTTGCTATTACCTTTTTGGAGTGCTTTTGTAAAAACAGGAATAAAAGCAGAAGCAAAAGTACCAAAAACCAGGACTTCGAATATCATATCAGGTAGCCTAAACGCTGCAAAAAACAGCGAGAGTTCTTCGGGCATAAAAAAGTGAGCCAGGGTTCTTTGTCTAACAAGTCCCAATATCCTTGAGGCCACAACCATTATCATGATGATCGTGGCAGCCGAGAGTATGGACGATTGCGGAGAAACAAATAGTTTCTTTCCTTTTTCAATTATTGAATTAACCATATTTGTTGATATTGTAACCTTATTGAATTATACTCACAACATGCCTGTAACTAAAACCGCCAAAAGAGCGCTGCGTTCATCAAAGAAGAAAGAGTCAGTAAATAACAAAACTTTAGCCGACCTTGAAATTGCTATTCGTCAGGCTAAAAAGAAAAAATCCGCAAAAGCGGTTAATAATGCAATTTCCATGATTGATCGTGCAGCTAAAAAGAATCTTCTCCACAAAAACAAAGCCTCACGAATGAAAAGTCAGATGGCAAAACTTGCCCCAAAAAAAGCCTCACCAATCTCAAAGAAAAAGACTAATAAAAAATAATCCAAGCTCTCCTTCTCCGTAAAGCTCCAATGTGTTATATTTTATAAAGACAATATTTTTACTTGGCCAAGGTAAAAGATGGCCTTTGATTTGTTGTCATTAAATACTCAAAATAAAATGGCTGCCAAAAAAAAGCAAAAACAAGTAAACCTTATACCGCAGGATGATTTTGAATCGACAACCTTAGGACGCATACTCACATGGCTACTAACTACATTTAGATATATCGTAATAATCACTGAAATGATTGTAATGTTTGCATTTTTGTCAAGGTTTTGGCTTGATGCTAGAAACTCAGATTTAACAGAAGAAGTCAAAACGAAACAAGGCCAAATATTATCTTCCTCTATTTTTGAAAAAGAATTTAAAAACGTCCAAAAAAGGCTTACAATCTTTTCTTCGTTAACCAATGAAGAAAGACCAAAGACTAGATTGTTGGAAGCTATATCCCAAGTTATACCTCCAGAAGTATATTTACAAACCACAAGTTTTTCTGAAAATCAAGTAACACTATCAGGATATGCGATAACCGAAAGAGATATCGCCCAATTTATGGTAAATCTTGAATCTGGTGGCAATTTTGAAGAAGTAGCTTTAACCAAAGTAGATACAGACCTAAACGAACTTGGATTAATTGGATTTAGTCTGACATTAAGCACATCAAATCAGGTAAACCAAGAAGGAGGGTAACAACTATGGCTTTAGGCTGGAGAAAAAATTACATAAGATACCAAGGATTTTTCCTAAACGTCTACTCTGCATACAAAAACAGACAAGACGTCAAGGTTTTTATGGAGTTGCTACTAACCCTGGCCACCATAGGTATTTTAGCAGTCCTTGCATTAAGACCCACAATAACAACAATCATAGAACTGGTAAATCAGATAAACGCAAAAGAAGAGCTTATAGCAAAAATGGATCAAAAAATCCAGAATTTAGCAACTGCCCAGACTCTTTATGCAAAAGAGTCAAAAAGGATAGATCTATTAAACTCCGCAATCCCGACGTCACCCGATCCAGACAAGTTAATGCAACAACTCCAAGGAGTAACAGCAAAAAACCAAGTTGCAGTAACTTCTATATCGGTTGGCGAAGTAGAACTTTTAGGAGATGGTGTTATTAAGAAGAAAAAAAGCAAAGGAGTAACGCTTCCCGAAGGGGCAAAAAGTCTCGATTTTTCTGTAAACGCCGCTGGGGATTACAACCTTATAAAAAATCTCCTTTCTGACCTTGAAAAAACCCTTAGACCAACCGTGTTTGATAATTTTACAATTGTTGCATCGGATGACGATATTTTCACTTTGTCAACTAGAACTAGTGCCAAGTCGGCCTACTATGAAGAAGGGCAAGAATGAAAAGTAGTGTACCTAAACTTGTAACCATAGCCGTTTTAACACTGATAACTGTTGTATTTTGGGTGTTTTTTGGAGCATACAGAGCCTTGATGAAAGTCCCTCAACTTGATGTCGACGAAAAAATATTGGAGCCTGTTAATCCGACACTAGATACAAATACATTGACCAGGTTGGAATCAAGAGTATTTATTCCTGAGGGCGAAATCGAACAGCTGGTTGGCCAAGTCGAAGCACAAATACCTTCGCCGTCCCCAACCCCAACTGCTAGCGCTACACCGTTGCCCACATTTGGACCGACAGCAACTCCGTCCGCAACACCCACGCCAACAGCTGGGGGAGGTTCGACACCATGAGGTTTTTTGGAAAAAAGAATAATAAGCAAAGTACCAATAACACCCAACAATCAACCACAAAGCACAATGAACAAATTGTGGTTAACCCTCCCGTACACAAGACTGTCTCTAAAAGAAAGCTAAAGATACCAACAATCATAGGAGTATTTTTATTAGTAATAGGACTTGCAGCCGGTGTCTACCTTATACAAAGCAGGCAAGTTTTCAAACTTGGTGCAACAGGTGAAGCATCTCCCAAAGACGTTCGGATTGCCAATATAAACGGTTCTTCGTTTTCTGTCAGTTGGACAACCCAAGTCGAGTCCGAAGGTTTTATTGCCTGGGGAAAAAGCGAATCGTCTCTAAACCAAACCACAAGCGATGAAGTTGAAAACAATAAATATGTTCATCATGTAACCATACAAAATCTTGAACTTTCCACAACCTACTATTTTAATATTAACTCAAACGGTGATAGTTATAACAACAACGGTACAAAATGGAAAATTACAACAGGCCCACAACTAACAAGCCCTCCAATAATCAGTCCAATTTCGGGTAGTGTATTGCTTGAGGACGGAAGTCCCGCAGGAAATACCTTAGTTTACATAATGATTGGAGGAGCAAGCCTTCTTTCCACAACCACCTCTCAAAGTGGCAACTGGGTTCTGCCACTCTCAAGTTTAAGAACAACAGATTTAACCTCGTTCATGCAAATTAATGAAGGTTCAACAATCATAGAAATATTCGTACAGGCCAACTCTCAAGATTCTTCAACCGCAAAAATATACCCTGAAGGTGCAAGACCAACACCGGTAATAATTATTGGCGAGACACACGACTTTAGAAACACCGAAACAATAAAAAAAGATGATATTACCTCAGCCGAAGTTGAACTACCCCAAGAAGAAACCAAGGAATCAAAGTTTGACGTGTCCGATGAAAATTCTGAGTCTGCTACAATAAAAGCAGTAACCCTTGAAAGCCTCGAAGAAGGTGAGGTTGTAACCTCAACAAATCCTGAATTTTTCGGTGAAGGTCCTGCCGGGGCAGAAGTGACAATTACAGTCGAGTCTGAACTTATTACGGACGATGTCACAATTAGCTCGGGAGGAAAATGGAGCTGGAGCCCCCCATCCGAACTTGAAGAAGGTGTGCATAAATTAACACTTTCTTGGAGAGATGAGAATGGAATATTGCGAACCATCACAAGAAATTTCATTGTCCAGGCAGCAGAAGGGCCTGCGTTTGAATCAACACCCTCCGCAACCCCTACATCAAGTCCTACACCTAGCCCGACAACTTCACCCAGTCCAACACCATCTCCAACGCCCACCTTAACTCCCAAGCCAACAATAACACCTTCCGCAACCCCCACTCCAACAGACTCCGGACTTCCTGAAGCAGGCAGCTTGACACCCACATGGGTGCTATCTATCATGGGTACAGGACTGCTAATTATCAGTGGAGTAGCAGTTATAGCCTCGTCCAGCAAAAGAAATTATCAGTAAACCAACAGCATGCCCGACCAAAATGATTCTCAAAACAACCCATTAACACAATCAAGCTCTGTTTCCAGTTCGAAAGACAATATCACTTCTCCTTCCGAAGTTAACCAAAACTCAAACCTATCCGGAAAGTCTACACAATCAACAAACTCGCAAAAATTAAAACTCCCCACTGATGAACCAATCTCAAATGAAAAATCTCCATTTCACAAAACCTTGGCAGATGATACCCCTCCGCCTCCAATAATAGTACAAGAAGATCCTACAAAAACTACTCCAACCGATAAAGCGACACAGGTAGCAAGTCCACCCACGCAAACCACAACAAATCAAATTAAACCGGAGCCACTAAAACCACTGCAAAAACCAATGGTAACAAGTCCGCCAAAAACAAGTGGAGGGAAAAAATGGGGCAGTAAAAGAATTGCTACCATTTTAGGAGTTTTTCTTTTGGTTGGTGGGGTTGCCGCCGGAGTTCTATTAATACAACAAAACCAAGACATTAGGGAAAGGGCCGCTGGGGATTGGTGTAATCCACCACCCCCAGACAGACAACTAAGCGTGTGCTCGCCAGAAGGAGCTACGGCTTGTGGTGCTGATGGCGTCGACACTATATGTATGGCCGATGGTTATTGGCATGCAACTGGTCAATGCTGTGGAGAACCCCCAGGAGGAGGCGACTTTGATCTTTACCAATCAGGATCGTGTATAAAGGCAGACAATTCAACGGGCGGCCAAGTAAGTGTAATGAAAGCCTGTTTTATATGCTCAGGAACTGCTAATGATGGATGTAGTGATAGCAGTGGAGACTATCTGCAGGGAAGAACATCAGAAAGTTGCGGTGCCGGTGGACCGGTTGCAGTTCCTGACGGAGCAAACGGATTTACTGTTGTTTGCGCACCCTCGATTCAGATGTGCGAAAATTATCAAATCGACGCCAATGTAATAGGAGGAGGAGATAGTGAAGCTATCGTTGGCGATCACCCCACACAAGGTGGAGCATGCCAACCTGGTCAACCTACGGGTAACTTTTCGGCTGCTTGTTCAGAACCCCAGCCTCAAAGCGGACTTTCCTATACACTAAGGTCAAACAACTTCCAGGGTGATGGGGGTTTTGAATCAACAACCTTTTTCTTAAGTTTCAACGGACCATATGATTCCAGTAACCCCGTAGATAACTACCTGGGTACTCCAACATGGCAGAGTGATGGTTGGCATGGATATCAAATTTATAAGTGCCAAGCTCCAGGTTGTAACCCTGTTAGCGGCGAGGTTGTAAAAAACTGGGACACAACATCGGGGATAAAACTTGGCAGCAATCAAAGATCTATTGATGACATTGTTAGTTGGACAGATAGTAATTTAGATCCTTCATATCGTTACACAATTGGCGCCAACTTGGTTATGGGTGGAGTGCAAAACGATGGTATTGGAAGCGCAAAAATTGAAATAGCTCCATATGCCTGCAGTGAACCTCCACCCACACCCACACCTGGTGGGGCTTTGTGTCAAGATATTCGAGCATATCAAGTAACAGGAGGCGTAAATGATCCAAAAAACTGGACACCACTTACAGCCTCAAACCTTCCAAATCTAACAGCAGGTGAGGAAGTCTACTTCACTCTCAGGGGATGGGAAGACCACACAGACGGAGATTTTGATAAAGCAGAGTTTACTATAAATGGAGTCGCAAGAACCCAGGTAACAACAATCAAACCCTCTGCAGCTAACGATCCACTTGAAGTAGCTGAATTTTATGATGTGTACACGATTCCATCGGGAGTAAAATCATTTGTTATTAATGCTCGTATACACCACGCAATTCTTGGTTGGTTTTAGCCTATGAAAAACAAAGTAACTACAATATTAATCATAGTAGCAACTGTTATTCTCGCGGGTGTTGCAATTTTTACAGCAACCAGGCTTTATAATTTAAGAGATGAATCTGTAGCCCCTTCCGCACCTGAAAGCAAACCACAAGCCGCTATCCCTGAAGCGTGTGATGCCCTAACATTCACTCTTCTTGAACCTGGTCTTAATTGCACCAAAAAGCAAGCTTGGGAAGACGACCCTAAAAATGAACCGGGAAACTATTACTTAACAACTCCCATTCTTGCTAATTCTGATTTAATACCGGGCCAAGTTGTCGTATACAGTGTTTCTTACAAAAACACCGGGGACGCTTCGTCAACCGGGGCCACAATCACCGACGTTTTACCCACTCAATTGGAGTTTCTTGACGACGATGGTGGTTGTGCTTACACAAGTCAAAATGAGCTTGCATGCGAAATTGGCGAAGTCATTGCTGGTGGTGAAAGCCAAGTTTCCTTCCGAGTAAAAGTCAAAGAAAGTGTTTCGGCGGGAATCTTGACCAACACGGCGGAGTTTATTCCAAACGAAGGTGATGAATCTGTTTGTTCTATCTCTCTTAATATTCAAGTGGAAGAATCTTCAACACCAACGCCAACTATAACAGCTACACCGACTTCAACACCGGGGCCAACAACCACACCAACTTTAACACCAGGGCCAACAACCACACCTGGACCGACATCAACTCCTTCACCAACCGAAGAACCGCAATTACCACCCGCAGGCATTGGTACTCCTACAATTGTCGGAATGGGTGCGGGTATCTTGATTCTTTTGATATCTCTCGCTTTAGCGCTCTAAACAAAACATGTTGTTGATTTTTCTTAACCATTACTTTAAATTAGTTACAGTATGAGACGTCTATCTAAAGCAATAATAATCCTATCCCTGGTCGCCTCCTTGTTTGTCTTGGTGAGTTATAGCAGTATTAACCACGTTTCTGCCCAAACCGTTACACCTTCACCAACCGCAACTGCCACACCAACACCGACACCCACATCAACCGCAACTGCCACACCAACACCCTCAGCATTACCGGACTCTGGTGTTTCAGCTCCCACGCTTTACGCAATAGGTTTTGGAGTAGTACTTCTTCTAATCTCTCTTTCTTTGGCCCTTTAAAACCTTTAAGTTGAGCTAAAATCTCCTACCAGGTGTTAAACCAATGGAACGAACTATCAAGCCATATGGGTATTTGTATTCCAGAATATCTAGGATAAAAATACAAAAAGCAAAATAGTGCTAATCCGAAATATACCAGTATAAATTTTTTGTTGGCAAATCTTGTTAAAACATATCCTGTTGCAATGGCTAAAAAAGGGATTGAAGGTAAATAGTGATAGTAAAACATTATCCTAGGAGACAAGGCCCACGGTACAAAAAACACAAAGTAAGAAAAAACAACAAGACCGACTTTCCTGTTTCTCTCAACAATAACCCAATACAAACAAAGCGCAATCGCCAAAAGCCCACCCCATATAACAACAGGGTTGCTCATTATGTAGATATTTGAAATCGACGAGTCAATAGCCTCGCCCGCATAAACCCAAACAGGCTTGAGCATAATGGGCCAGCTCCACCAGGAAGATGTAAAAGGATGTGTTGCATCAAGTCCTGTGTGATACCACCACATTTGCCTCTGCACACCAACAAAAATATCAAAACCGTGTCCCGTTAAAAACATGGGAATATATGTTGCAACATAAATCAAGAGGGGTAAGATTGCGTACCAAATATATACTGTGGATATTTTCTTTTTTAAGGCAAAATATGTAGCAAAAAATATTGGGATAGCCCAAAGGCCACTCCACTTAGATGACATCGCCAAACCAAAAGCTATCGCCGCGAAAAAATGCTTATCTTTTATATACAGATATATTGAAAGGAGAACAAAGAATAAAAGATAGGCATCATTCATGGCGATTCTGCTCGTGGCAAGAGGTAGTCCTTCTAAAGCAAAAATCCCTGAAGACAACAATGCCGCCGTCTCGTTCTTAAATAGTTCCTTGGCCAATACGTATACCAGATAAACACTTCCGACTCCAAGGATTGCGCCAATTATCCTCCACCCAAAAGAGTTTTCTCCAAAAACCATCATCCCCAGTACCATTCCTTCCTTAGCCAAAGGAGGATGTGTCCATTCATAGGCAAAGCCTTCAGGGTGGGGGTTCCACCACTCCCAAGCTTTGGGGTCTGCGTGAAGCATGCGTCTAGCTGTAAAGGCATGGTAAACCTCGTCAAAATACTCCTTGTCAGGAGAATTCAACCAAGCCAGTCTTGTGATTAATGAAAAAACAAGAATAAATAATAAGACAAATTTAACCTTCTTTTTTGAAATTATCTCTTTTAGTTTCGGTGACACATCTTTCAGGTCCGCTTTTTTCATTGAAGTTAAGGCTTTTGTTTGTTTTTGGAATCTTTTAACATCCAACCTGTCAACTGCGGCAAGTAAAAGTGTTACAAATAATCCCAGATTAAGAATCGCCAATAGTTTTACAACGAAAGCTGGAAACACTTCATAAAAATCTCTTGATATCCAAATAAAAGAATATCTAAGATTCATAAGATATGTTAAAGAAAAACCAATATAGGGTATCCAAAAAAGAGGGTTTAGAGCGGTGGAGACCAGAATTGGTGCTAAAGCAGGAAGCAGGTGTCTTTCGTGTACTCTGGTTGAAAACATAAAACTTGCAGTTAAAGACACTGCAAGTAATATATACCTAACGCTCTTTTTCTTTTTTGAAAGTTTTTTGGCTAATGCGACGTATATGGCAGCAATGATTAATAATCCGAAAGTTTGATAGATTAAAGTGTCGCTTTTCCACAAACCAAATATTCCCCAGAAATTAAAAGCATTAACACTTGTATAAGGATATTGGTTGGCACTTAGTGAAAGTCTTTGAAGAATAAATGGGAAGGTAGTTTGTATACTTTTTGCAAAAGGTATAAACAGGGCTATAAAAACAATTGCCGACAATGAAATGTATTTTGCGATTTTGTCTTTGCCCCATTTGTCTCTTAGCATGACATAAAGAATAACGGGGGCGGCAAAGGCTGCCTGGGGTTTTATTAATGTCCCTATTGCAAGTGTAGTAGCGGAAGCATACGGCTTTTTGTCAACCAACCACACAGACAACAACGCAAACAGGGCAGTAACGGAATCCACCTGTCCCCAAAGAGCCGAATTGGCAAGAATGGCCGGATTAAAAAGATAAAAAGCTGAAGTAATAAGTGCGTATTTTTGTTTACTTAATTTTCTTACAATTTCATAGATGAGCCACCCTGTTAAAACATCGGCAACAATGGCAGGTGCCTTGTATAAAAGAGGGTTTGGCACATCCAAAAAGTTTTTTACTACACCCAAAAACCACAACACATAAAGATAGCCGGGTAAATAATCAGACCAGGTGTCGTAAAATTGATTAAAACCCAAA
>SDBT01013056.1_pt1 | contig 13327 bp, 13 predicted proteins | sample 2277101 | NCBI WGS metagenome assembly SDBT01 (sample SAMN10404973, study PRJNA504765) | marine sediment metagenome | isolation source: marine sediment core GS10_PC15, 103 cmbsf | place: Arctic Ocean: Southern Knipovich Ridge | collected 2010 | reverse complement strand
TAATAAGAGGTGCTAATATGTTAGTAGACTCAAACTGACTAGGAGGATACATTTCTTTTTTAAATTCTCCTCTCAAGATTTTATCAATTCGAGTTTGAAACATCGTCTTATAAAAAAATCGCGAAAATTTTAAAAAGTTAAATATGAACCATTTAATAATTTTAATTTTAATCCGCAGGAAAGAGTTTAAAAATATTTTGGATATGCTCTTTTAAAGAATTATGTTTCTTTATTCTAAAAGGGCTGACATTGATATATTTTAATATTATCTTATTTTGTTCTGTTGTCAATGTTTCTGTTATTTCATAAACATCAACACTTTCTAAATTTGGCTTGTAATGATAAATTAATTTCAAAATTTTACTTATTATTGAATCATCTTCAGATCCCAGATATCTTATTAAATTATTAAAGATTCTTTCATCAAAATAGTCAAATTCAATTAAAAAATCAATCAATACAGAAACTATTAAATCATCTTGAATTCTTGAAGCCAATTCTAAAGATTCAGAAATTACAGACAAATTTTCATCTAAATGGTTAATTTTTATCTCAGTTATTAATTGAGGAATTTTTTGATACTCTTGTTTATAAATAAAATCTTTAATAGTTCGATTGAAAATTTTAAGTTGATATTTTTCTTCTTCAATTGATTCTATAATAGTTTTATTCTCTGCTACGATCCGTGAAATTTCACTTATAGGTTCTAATATTTCTTGATTCATCAATTCTTTTATTTCTTTCACTCTTGATCTTAGTGTAACTTCAGTAATTAAGAATATTTCTGCTAATTCTGCTTGGGTGAACCTCTTGTTGATTTTTTTTGAGATAACATATAAAGCGGCAGCGAGATTTCCATCTCTAATTACAAATTTTGATAATTTCTTATATATATTTAATAAATATGGTCTAATCATATCACAAATATCTGGAGAATATAGTTTTCTTAAATTCATTAGATCTTTAAAGAAGAAATTAAAGTCTCCTATTGGTCTATATTTCTTATTAACCAATTTCCTGTAAGGAGGGATTAAAATCTTTAAGATTTTCATATTTTTTTGAATTTTGAAATATATTTCTAACAGATGATTTGGAACCAACTTTCCTTTTATAATACTATCTCTTAAATAATCATCAATAAAAATTTGAATACACTGCTCAAAAATAGTATTTACGCTCCTTCCTTTCAATAAATCCGTGTTAATTATGAAATCTAAGATATCATCATACATTTGAGTGGGGAGTATTTTACTGAAAAACGAAGAACTTTTTTTAAGCTTCCGCTTTTTATCTTTTCTGACCCATTCTTCAAAATCAAATTCAATTTTTTCACCTCTTTCATCATAAGTGGATTTATGATATTTCTTTATTTCTATTAATCTCTTGCATTCATCTACCCAGTTAGTTCTTGTATGTGTGCATTCTTTACACGATTTTTGGTAAGTATTATGCTTATCACACACAGGAGCTCCAAAATTCATCTTTAAATGTGTATAAATTGTTACAGGAATTCTATTAAGTTTTTGTCCTATTTCAGAATATGATAAATCAGTGTAAGCATGTTCGATTAATAAAATATCCTCTTCTTTAGTAAAAACTCTCCTTATACGTCTTTTCACTTGTAATAAAGATTTAGGCAATCCTGCTTCGGCTCTTGCCGTCATTTGATCAAAATCGAACAATTTTAAATCTTTTAACCTTTGAAGAGATTCCAATGCATTAGGAATAGGATTCTTTAGCTTTGATAATAGTAAACTGTGTGTTTTCAGAATACTAATATGCTCTCTCTTAACCCATATATAACGTGATGAATCTCCATATATAACTCCAAATTGTCTGTTTCCTATACTTTTAATTTTACTATCTTCATAAATTTTAATTTTCTCTGAGCATTCAATTGGAATAACGCTTGTAGAAATTTCTGTGAGCATTGCCGAAATAATAAAATCACCAAGTTTTTCCCCCTCATATACAACCTTACACCTTTTATATTGTGGTTCAAACCAAATTAGTTCAGGAGAAAAGGGTAAGTTTAACGATTTTAAAATTTTATATCGTTTAAAATTAGGATAAATATGTAAATGGTTTTCAGTCACTATGTAGAGAGTCTCATTTATACAGCAGATGTCTTTGGGATTGCCAACAAATTTCTTTAAATTTATAATTGAAATAGGCACTTCTTTATTAATTTTATTTCTGGGAAAGCTAATATGAGCAAGACCTAAAGTATCATTAAAAGAAAATAAATCTAAGTTCTCAGCAATACTATTCCATAATACTGTTGAATTTTCAAATTCTAAAATTGAATTTTCATTCTTTACACTTGAAAAAAGCTTAGTGTTAAGTAATAAATAGAATCGATCCATTTCTTTAACAACAAGACAAGCGAAATCTCTTGTTTTTTTTGTGAAATAAGCGACAATATCTATAGGATCATATATATCAAAAAAATTTAATGAGTTATCTTCAATTTGGTTAAAATCAATTTTCCCAATTCTTTCAGATAATTTAATGCTATTATTTTGTTCAAACGCATTCCAGATATCTCCATTTTTCGATACTAAAATTAATTCATTTTTAGCACGACCAGGTAATATAAATTCTATATGAATAAGTAGATGTAATGCTGATTGAATTTCTTGATTTTTTTGAATACTTATACAAAATCTAATTTCGGGCTCAATAGGATCAAAAATATATTTAAAAATTTCTGAAGTAGTTTTATCCTCATTTAATGTTAAAATGATAAATAGATTATTATTTTTATAGGGGGAAGTAAGTATTAAATTATTTTCAGTATTGAAAAAAGTTTTAGCGAATTTTTCTGAATAAATTCTTGTCACTTTATTCTCCAAATTTTTTCAGTTTTATTCTCTTTTCAATAGACAAGAGAAAATTCGATTAAAAAAATATTATGCAAAAGTTGAGATTATATGAGTTTGTGACAATATTTCTTTCTTACCCTTATACGGTTTATGACGGGCAACCATTACATAATTGGTTTTTTCTGATATATAATTTAATATATCTTGAAATCTAGTGTCATCCATTTCTGCTGCAACTTCATCTACTAAAAACATAGGTCCGTCAGGAATCACCATTTGTTTCACAACCCATGTTAATATCAAAGTAATTAAAGATTTTTCTGCACCACTCAATTTTTCTAATGAAGTATACACATCATTATCTCTCTGAATTTCAAGAATAACTTTATTATCTTTTTCCTCAAAAATTATCTTCTTAAGGTTAGCTAGTTCTAAAAGTTCAAACGATTCCATTAGAGCACTATTAATTCGTTTAAAAGTTTCAGTTGATAAATGTTTAAATTTTTCGGAATAATAATTATGAACTTCTTCCGCTCGTTTAACTTGTTCTTCAGTTTTTATATATTCTAATTGATATTCACTAGATACTTCAACATCTTCTTCTAATTTTGTAATCAATTGAGTTTTACTATTTAATTCACCCTGAAGCTTAAACACTTCATTTTGTTGAGGATTTTCTTCTGCTAAGGACTGCTGAATTCCGAGTAGTTCTTTATTTTTTAATTCAATTTCACTAACCAATGATTTTTTTCTTTTCTTTTTACCAGGTAATCCATTTTTTCTTTTTGAAATTTCATTATCTTTATTAATTTTTTCTTTATTAAGTTTTTCTCTGTTGATTTTTAAGAAATTAGTCAATTCAATTAGCTCATCCTCAATATTACTTATTTCAATTGAAATTTCTCGCTCCTTCGTTTTGAATTCCTTAATTAGTGTCTCCAATTTCTTTACCTGTGACCGCTCCTTTGCTACTAAATCTTTAATTAAGATAGAGTCTAATCTCTGATGGCATTTAGGACACGTTTCTCGATTAATTAAATCTTCATTATCTTTTAACTGCTTCCTTCCTAGAGATAACTTTTCCTGTATATCAAGTCTATTCTTCTTGATTTTATCTAAGTCTTCTTCTAATTCATCCCTTTTTTTCTCATTTTTTCTTAATTTTTCTTGTTTTATGGGTAAATTATCATCATAAATTTGTATTTGTTTTTTTATATCTTCTAAAAGTTTTTTTAAACTCTCAATAGATTCTTCGTCTTTAAAGATCTCACCAGATAAAGTGGTTTTTTTATTATTTAAGTTTTTAATTGATTTTCGATTTTTATCAATTTGATCTTTTTTTTTAGAATGCTCTTTCATGAACAGTTGATAAGATTCTGAATTTAATATTGAATCAATATTACTGCTTAATTCTTTTGCTTCTGCTTCTACTTTATTAATTTGGTCTCGGTTTCTGGAGACATCTTTACTCACTTTTTTTTTCAAATCATCTTTTTTTGTTTTTAATTCAGATAATAATCTTGTAACAATTTCTAAAAATAATTCATATTTATGAACTTCTGTAACCTGATGAAACCATGAAGTAATAGAACTTTCATCATCATTAATAATTCCTTGAAAAAGATTTGATTTTGCTCTTACAAAACTAAGTACATCTGATGGAAATTTAAAGATATCATCTTCTATATTAGAATATGTAATTCCCACTTTATCCCCTTTTCTTTGAATTTGAACTTCATATTCCTTGTCAAACAACTTAAGTTTTACATAACCGTTTATTTCTTTTTCTGTGAGATAATTATTTAAAATATTTTGAGGTAAATTTGTATTTGAAGTAATTAAATGCAATGCCTTTAAAAGACTCGATTTACCAGATCCATTAGGGGCATGAATTATAGAAAGCCCTTCTTCGAACGAGTAATTGAAGGTACCTCTAAGTCCACATATATTCTTAACTTCAATTTCCATCATTTAAAATAGCCTCTTTTAGTTTTTTTTCTAATGCCTTATTTGGTCTGGCATTAGTATTATAAATTTTAATTAATTCTTCATCTAATTTCTTGAAATCTATTTCCTTTTCTCCCAATTTAATCACTTTATATTTTTAGTAAGATTTTTTAATTTAAATAAGAAATTTGAATTCGTATCCTTATATCTTAATTCCTTTATTGAATTTTGATTTTTAAATTTTTCTTTAAATTTATCAAGGCATTCATAATGCTCATCCTCAAGATTTCTTAATTCTTTAGGTATTTCAAATTTATGTATTTTTTTTATTGCTTTTACTTCTATAAAATCTTCAAATTCATGCAAACATAACACTAATCCGAACAATCCATATACATTATTTTTCAATTCGATAAATAATATGTCTTTATCTTTTAAATTCCTTTTTTGGATGTCATATGTCGCTTTTCTAATAATTAAAACATCCGATCCTAATAATTTACTTATATTATCTGCAAATATTCTTATATCTTTATCTTGATACTTAGGAAAGATTACTTGAAAGGTATCTGAATCTAAAAATTCCTCTAACTTCAAAAATATCACTTAAATTAATTTTACTTTGATTCAACCCATTCTAGATAAGCAAAAATAATTTCTTTTTCAACATCTCTAAAGGTTAAATGCTTAATTTCACTATTTTCAATTTTTATTCTTATTCTCTCTAAAATAATTTGTAAATAGTTCTCGTCCATTTTTAATTTTTTAATTCGTGACTCAATTTTTAATTTGACTGTTTCAAGATCGATGAAAGGGACTTCAAAATTAACTAAACGATTTAATACGGCCTCGTCTAACAAGTCCTTTCTATTTGTTGTCATAATTACACCTACTTTATCTGTTTCAAGTTTATCGAGTTCTGTAAAAAGCACATTTAAATGTCCTAAATACCAAGCCTCTAACCTTTTATATGTTCTAGTCGGGAACATTCCATCTACATCATCCATCACAATGATAAAAAAGTTTCCATTACTTTTCGCTATTTTCATAGCAGATTCAAACTTTTCTCTGATTAAATCTTCCGTTTCACCAAACCGAGCTTTTGCAATATCTGCTAAATTAAGCAAGACATAAAGTTGATCATCTGTAAAGTGTAATAAATCATTTTGATAAACTGTTTCATAAATAACCCATTTAGCGATTGTTGATTTACCCGTTCCAGGAGGACCATGCAAAATAAAACCCTTAATTCCATCTGATATCGCATGGTTTTTTTGGACTGAGAAAATTTTTGTTATTTTTTGACCAAGTTCATTATGAAGCGCCCCAATTAATATCGGTTTTTGTAATTTCATGAATTTCACTATTAAAAAAAATTATATTTGTTTTTCTAAAACTTTAGCTTTTTCTTTTATCAAATTCTTTGTTTTAATCAAAGCTTTCTCCATTGCTTCTGCTACCCCTGCATCAATGAGAAATCCACTTTTTCCCGTATCTGGATGGCTTCCCAATTCTATAAAGAAACCTTGAGCTTTAATTAGAGCAGCAATAGCATGTTGCCAATTAGTATAAGAGATTTTATCACTTTGTTTTGTAATTTCATCTGAATTCAGCCATACACTGACAAACTTTTCTCTACGTTCTATAAATTCTTCTTTTCTTTCTTTTGGTATTTTATGATCATTTAAATGAATAAAACTATCTTCTAGAGTATCGAATTGTAAGTTGCATTTATTTCCTTTTTCATTAACAAAGTTACATACAAATCCATTAGTTGGTAATGTGTTATATTTTTTACAAATCTCCAAAATATTACCATCAGTATCGCAACATTTTCGTATAAATGATTTCATAATTGCATTTCGATTTCTATCAAAAGTTGGACGATCTAATTCTGTTGATAATCCTACAAGTGATTCAGCACTTTTAATTATATTTGCAATATTATAAAACCATGAATCGATATCTTCTCTTTCCTTAGCATCTGTGAATTTGCTAATTAAGAAACTCATTTTTTCACCCCATTGAGCGATTTCAGTTCCATCTTCAAGAGGAGGATTAATATCACCAATAATACCGATTTCTTGAAACCGTTTAATATATGTATCAATTGGATCTCTATAATGTCGCTCCCATAGCTTCTTAACTTCAGTTAAATTTATCGGTTTAATATCCCATAAATACCTTAAAAGAAGTTTAAATAAGTTCTGTTCTTTTTGATTTGATTTGTATGAATAGAACGCATTTAATCGAGCAAAAACATCTGCATCTTTCTCGTCTTTAAATTCACAGATATCATCAAATAATATATGAGTCATTAAACAATTTTCACATATTCTCTTCTCCTTTCCGTATCTGGTTTTATATTCAATAAGTCTTCTTTTTTGCATTCCACATGATTCACATTTTTCAATTGGCATTATTTCATCATTTTCTTTTTCTTGGTTAAAATCTTTAATTTCAATCATTTTACTTTTTTGCCTTATATTTTTTATAAGTCTTTTATTAAATATAATGTTTTTACATTTGATTTTGTCATTTTATAAAATTACATGTAATGACAATACCAACATGTAATTACATATCTCTCTTTGTATTTAAATTTATATAAAAAGATGTGATAATCCTTATCAATAATTTTCTTCTAAATAAATATTTAAATATTTAACTTTAATATCTATTATTTGAAGAGATTTTCTTATATTAATGGTCAAAACTTATTGGATTTAAAAGTACTTGGAATTGGGGAAGGATACGTTGGTAATAAAGAATATAATATCATACGAGATGACTTAGAGGACGAGACACAACTCGATCCACAGATAAGTGAGTATAGTGATAAAATCTTTAATAAAATTGAGGAAATGGGGATTTTTTTTTGAAAAAGACGAGATTTTTACATCTTTTTATAATGAATTTCTACTATTTTGGAATTGGGAATCGGAATATCCAATTCGTTTTGATGTTGATGATTTTTATATAAATAAGTTTAGAAAGATAGAATATATTATTCCAATTTTATTTGCAACTTTTTTTTTCAAAATGGTTCACCTTGCTATAGAAGAAGAAAAAGAAAAACAGATTGACTACAAAGAAATTAAAAGGAACATAATACGAGAGAGAAAAAAAGCCCTAATTACTAAAAACCAAAATATTGATCCAAAGCAGTTGTCCTTTAATTTTATAAGTGATAATTCTTCTGATAACAATGGGAAGATTTAGTAGAACTATGGAAAAGATTAGACGAAGAGGATCTATGGTATCTTTCATGATGGATGAAAATGGTAAAAATGTCCTACATTCCAAGACATAAAGAAAGTTGCCGAAAGAAAATTAAAATAAAAACCAAATTTAATAAAAATGAATATTCTTATATTCTATTTGAATCTCAGGACTTGATGCTCGAAAAGGTTGAAATAGAAAAACGAGTTAAAATAATTTATGCAATTTTAGCTACTTTCCTTTGTAATCAATTTTATCTTGAAAATTACTACTATTTTAAAAAAGAAGATAATACTTATGAAATAATAAAAGCCCAGATTTCATCCTTACCAGATAGGTACACTAAAGAAGTTTCAGATTATTCGTTTTTCACAGCATTAAGTATTCAAAGCCATCTTGGTGACATATTCCAATCTTTAATGAATCATCCATTATCAGATTCGATTTTTTATATCATAGCGACTTTAATGGCGTGTCTAAGGGAAGAAACATTCGAAACTGGAGCAATATTGGGTTGGAATGTACTGGAACATTTATCATCTAAATACTGGAATAAAATGGATAAGCAATACTTATACAAAATTAGAGAAGAAAAGTATAAATCACTTTATGAGCGACTTAAGAAAGATACAGAAAGTTTTATAAAAAACTTGGATAAAGAAGAGATGTTATTACGAGGAACAATTGGTGAAGATTATAGAAAAAAAATAAAAAGCCTGTTTTTGAGTGGTCTATCTAGCAGTTTCTATAATTTTTCACCTACTAAGTATCGTATAAAATCGATGTTTGAAAAAGAAAATATCCTCGAAGATGGAAATTCTTACTATATAGATAATATGAACTTCATAAGGCAAAAATTATTGCATGATGGATTATCGCTTCAACAAATTGAGTCATTAAAAAAGATCGATTCTAACCTAACAAAATTTCTTGAAGAATATAAAGCATTCATTTATCGTAAAATGTTAAAGTTTTTAAAAATTATCGACGATCATGCACGATTTGTGGATGGGAGACTAATATTTGAGGGAGAAGAAATCGAGAGCTCTGATCTTATATTCCAAAGCAGTGATCCTGAGGAAGAGTCTCGAAAATTAGCTAGTTTTAAAAAAATAAGCACTCAAGTACATAGTAAGGAAATTAGTTCTGAAAGAACATCTTTACTTAAAGACCTTCTCCAAAAAATAAATGAATTCCTAAAAAATATACAAGAATCCATAATTGAAGCTAAATTAAAATGGAAAGAAAATGAAAAAGATATAAAAATAAAGGTACTACTAGAACAAGATGCAGATAGTCTTGTTATACGTATGGATGAAATACCATCTGAATTCTTTGGGTATATATATGGAAGACATCATGAAGTTAGAGGAGATAATCCTGAAGATAATATTAATCTAATCGAACCTATTGTCTTTGAATCTCTTTTCCAAGGATATCAACTTCAATTCATAACAAGAAGAATAAAAGAACGAGGGATTAGTAGGGATCGCTTAGATATGATTGTTGATACAGCACATATTATGAAAAAGATGGATTAGAGCTATTGGAGTTAGGATATCAAGAAGCTTCAAAAAAACCAAATCTCTTCATTAAAAAGATTTATAAACTGGATGGTACCCTATTTGGAAATTTCTAAGATTCCTCTTTATCCTGGGTTTGATTGGAAGAATAGTTATAATTGTAATACCGTCGATTTTGGATTTCAGATGATTGAGTTGAAGAGGCGTATTACTATCCCTATTGTGTCAGATTTTTGGTATTATAGTGAAACTTATGAATTTGATGAAGTATATGAACCTGATGGGTATTGTACAATATGTAATAAAGATATTTTAGTAGGGAAAGATCTTTCTAAGAGTCAAAATTCTGAGGATTTAGATTCAGATGTAGAATTATTTTTCTGTGATATTTGTAAAGTTCAGGAGTATAATAAAATAAGAGAAAATTTAAACCATAGATCCCATTATGTGGAGGGGGAGCACGTGCTCATCTTTTTTCTATCTAAATAAAGAATTTTTTAAATAAATAGTCTGAATTGATTATTTATAAAATGAGGTATAGATATCTATACTTTATAATTAAATCACGGAAAAAAGATTAAGGAAATTTAGATGATATCTGATGAGGAAGCAAAAATTAAGGAGATTATGACTATATATAGCTTAACCCCTTAAGTTCAGTTCTTCAAGTCAATTGTTATGCGGTTCTTTCGTTAAGTAATTTAAATCGACTTGACTTGATTGATATTCCTAAGATGATTAATTTTATTTGGAGCTGTTATAATCCTGTATCAAGTGGTTTTATAGGACAAACATACGATTCCAATCTTGATGAAGGTTTGAAGTTAGCTACCATGGATAATACATATTTCGCGGTTACAACTTTAGATTTGTTGATGAATAGTTGGATCGATCATAGCACTGAAAAAGATGCGATAATTCAATTTATATTAATTTAAATGATAACTTTATCAAGGTGGAGTTTGTATTTTTCAATTTCGGATAACAATTTTTACTTTGTCAAATTATTAAATAAAAATAAAAGATGTTTATAACCAAAAATCCCTTTTGGGTGAGTAATTACTCGGAATTTTTCATTATAATAAGGTTCTATTACCTCTCGATATGCCTTTCCCATAATGATGATAATCAAATCATAATCTTTTTAAATTGTGTGGGGAGATCGTAATAGAATGGGTATCTGCAAACGCTGAAACCAATCTAATCCAAATCAAAAAATTTTAAAGATTTTTTACTTGAAATAAAAAATTATCTTCAATAAAAATATTAGAAAATCCGACTCCTTAAATTTTATTAATTATAAAAATCCATAATCTTTATATTGTAATCAATCAAAGAATTGGAAAAAGTAATAAAAAATCTTAGAAGAAAAAAGCAGGTGTAAATAAAACTGCCAATTAAACATAAATGTAATGATTGTGGATCTATTTTTCCAGACGAATTAAATGAATATTTAGAAAATGGAAATCTTGTATATTGCGAAACATGTGGTGCTTTTTTTTCTCTTAAAAAGATTAAAATCAGAAAAAAACCCAAATTTAAAGAAGATGACTTAAATTCTATTGAAAATGAGAATAATTCTCGAACAAATGTATTTATATTTCTATTCTTGAATTTAATTTTAATAACGTTTGTTCTTATTTCAATGGCCATATTCAGTATTTCAATACCTTTACTCAGTTTAATGATTGTCTTATTTATTTTTATCATATTTTTAGGATTGGAGATTCTTGAAATCGTGAGATTTTATTTATTCTTTAAGAATAAGGAATACCGATATCGAAATTTAAAGATAAATACAATAGGTCAAGAATTATTAAGGAAAACTCGCTATTCCTCTTCTATAGAAAAGAGGGTGTATTCAAATAGAAATGAAAAAAAAGCACTTAAAATTTTAATTGCAATTATGTATATAAATTTCATTTTAGGATTTGTATTCTATAATACGATCAATGTTGTTTTTGAATATTATTATTGGGAAAATGGTTTTATTTCACAATTTGGTAATATATATAATATTAGTCCCTTCTATTTTATCTGTCTTCTTATCGAAATCTTTTATTTTAGTATTGGCCTAATTTTATTATTAGATGCAAAGAAGCTTGGATATCGAATTTTAGAGTTAAATTCTATAATTCAAGTAATATTTTATAATTTATTATTAGTAAATTTCATACTCATAGGCGGCAATTACCATTTAAGTTTTAGTTTATTCATACTTTTTGATTTAAGCATTTTTTATTTGACAATTAAGACATTTAAAAATGAAAGCATTTTAAAGTTATATCTTTCTCCCAAAAAGCATTATTGTCATAAATGTGGCTATCAAATGATTGGTAATATGAAATATTGCCGGAAATGTAATACGCTCTTATCCAAGAAAGGAAACGATTTAGAAGAAGTACCCCAACAAAATATCATTCAGAAATCTTCATCTAATAAAATAACTTCAAAAAAGGAGGAGATAGTTGGAAAAACGCCCGAACCAGAGTTAATTGATGGAAAAAAGCTAAAAGTTGAAAAAAACACGGAAAAATCTTTTTTAGAATCTTCTGAAGACCTAACATTCCTAAAGGAGGAAAATAATAAAAATTTATTTAAAAAATATGCATTAAAAAGATTTGTTGTCGTTTCTAAACAAATAAGAAATGAAATAGATAATTTAAGCCTTTCAAGGGAAGCAAAGATAGATTTGTTGAAGGAATTCGCTTTCTTAACAAGTAAGGAACAAGAAAATCTCTTAGATTTATTGGTACATTTATGTAATGATTAAAAAACAAGAAAAATGCAGTGATTTAATGTCATTAGAAAGGAACGTAAAAAAAGGAGCTATAAAAAAGAAAGAAAGAAAACTAATTTTAGATAATGATTCAATCAAAAAAAAACAAATTCCTCCTTTATCCTTAGATAGAAAAAAAGAGGTTGCTACAAAAAGCTTAGCATCATTTGATCAATTGTCTGAAATTGAAAAAGATGTTGTGAATATTGCTAAAGAAATATTTAAATTAAAAAAACATGACTCAAAATTCTTAATTAAGAATAAATCAGATCTAGAAAGATATCCTATTATTGGACAATTATATTCCAATTGTGTTAGCAAATTACATTATAGCAAGGGATATAGCAAGGAGGAGATATTCTTGGCTATTCGAAATTTGGAAAACGAATGCTGGATTGTATCTGAGGGAAGGAGAACTAAGTTAGAAATTCTTGATGATAATGGTTATAAAAAAGTGATTGATTTTATAAGAAATAATCCTGGAGTTCATGCATTAGATAATAAAGTTGAAAAGGAATTAGGAATTACGCGAAGTCCTTTTATTAAGCGTATAATTACTTTATTGCGGTATAAAATCATACGAGCGCATAAAATTGGTAAAATAATTCATTTTTTTTTAGTGGATACTCCTATGCATCACGATGAATTGAAAGCCCTATTTTTAAATCCTTTAATTTCAAAAATGATTAAAGAGATTTCAAAAGATATTTATGTTTCAGGAATTCAATTGGGGAATGTTTTTAATGAACCTGTTCATAAAATCAATTATTACCTTAAAAAAATTAAAGATTTAAATGTAATTAAAAAAACTAAAGATAAAACAGGTAGAAAATGTTATTGTATCAACAATAAACTTTTATCTAACTATAATAATGTATTCAATGAACCACGTTTTATAACTTGAACTTTTTTTATTAAAAAATTTTAATATTATTTAACATTTTTAATAAAATTGTTGCTGTAGCTTTATTGGCTTCAATTTCTCATTTTCGAGAAGTTTCTATTAAGGATATTAAGGATTATTATACAAA
>SDBT01013054.1_pt1 | contig 13327 bp, 18 predicted proteins | sample 2277101 | NCBI WGS metagenome assembly SDBT01 (sample SAMN10404973, study PRJNA504765) | marine sediment metagenome | isolation source: marine sediment core GS10_PC15, 103 cmbsf | place: Arctic Ocean: Southern Knipovich Ridge | collected 2010 | reverse complement strand
GGAGTAATGCGCCAAGAGTGTTTACTAACTTTGTACCGAACGGTGTATGGTCAGGGAAGCGATGTTTTATTATAGGAGGCGGTCCGAGTCTGAAAAGGTGTGATTTGAGCGGATTGGCCGGAGAACTTGTTATTGGTATCAATCGCGCATATGAGTTGCTCGATCCCAGTATTTTATATGGGGTTGATCCACAGGTGTTTGGTTGGGCGGAACTTGAGGAATTTGGGGCAGAATCTAAAAAGTTATTCAATGAGTATAAGGGCTATAAGGTATGGATGGCACTCACAAAGATATTACCGGGAGACTTCCATCTGATCGACGTTGATTCTTCCAAAACATATAAGATTGGAACTACCAAGAAATTAGCATTTAAGAATAATTCTGGATATGGTGCTATTAACCTCGCAGCAGCTATGGGGGCAAAGCAGATATATTTGCTCGGCTTTGACATGAAAGGTAATAAGCGGGGGAAACAGAAATGGTGGCACGATGGATACCCTGTGGACTATGGTGAGGGGTCATATGCACGCTATGTGCACGAGCTTAATAAATTTGCTCCCGTGTTAAAGAAGGCGGGGATTGCGGTAGTAAATCTCAACCAGAAGTCCAATCTGAAGTGTTTCCCGTTCAGCAATTTGCAGAAAGCACTCGCAGGGAAGCCTAACAGACCTATAGTGGTGTCATTCTACACACGCGATACGGGATACGAGAAAGAGGCAGAGCGCTTAATAAGAGAATTGCATTTGTTCGGGTTTGAGCATGATATACGGGGCATACCAAGTTTTGGTTCATGGCAAAGGAATACGCATTACAAGGCTAAATTTATTGCCGGGATGTTAGAGAAGTACCCAAATAGAAATATTCTGTGGTTGGATGTAGACTCGTCCATATATCAGTACCCTGATTTGTTTGATAATGCCAATTTTGAGCTTGGTATTCATAAGATTGACTGGGCGAGGTATACGCAGGGGCGTCGGAAGGATAAGCAACTCGCGAATGCAGTGATTTATTTAAAGAATGTCGATAGGGTCAGGAGATTCGTTTACGACTGGATAAGACTGAATGAGAAGCAGCCCGAGCGAATCGAGATGCAGACGATGGCGGATATATTAGAGAAATGGGAAGGTAAGTTGGAGTTTCATAATCTGCCTGCCTCTTATTGCCAAATTTATGATTCAATGTCCATGGAGGGCTATCCGGTGATCGAGCAACGGCAAGTGAGTAGGCAATACCGTAACAAAGTGGGTATTAAAGACCCCGTTGCCGCAGTAGAGCAGAAAAAGTATGATGACTGCTGGACAAGTAATTATAAGAAATCTGCATGTGCGCTACCCCTTATACAGCACGTACTCAAGACAATGAGCAAGGGTGACAGTGTGTTGGACATCGGATGTGGGGATTGTACTACGTTATTGGGTCTCAGGGCGCGGGGGGTTAACTGCGTGGGTGTGGATATATCACTCAAGGGGGTGCCAGATGGAGTACACAGTGTTTTCGGGGCGCCAGTATGGGATATGCCCTTTGAGGATGGACAATTTGATTATACGGTGTCTACGGACGTTTTGGAGCATGTTCCCACAAAGATGATGTCAAAGGCAATTAAGGAGATATTCAGAGTGACTAAACGGAAAACATTCCATGTGGTTGCTTTGTTCGACGGTATACGTAATGGTGTGATACTGCACGAAACAGTCAAGCCTATTGAATGGTGGATGGATCAGTTTGAAGCTGTGAGGAAAGGGAATGGTAAGGAGGATATAGTTGTTATGTCGAGACCTATGTTCATGGCAGGGTATGGAGGGAAATGAACTCGAAAGCGCTTAAACATATAGAGAAATGTGAGTATGATAAATATGCTCGATTACACGCCCAGAACTATGGCTCCACTGGCTATCAGCAACATATTAGTCAGTACATACACTGGACTTCCGATTCGAGTGATAAGATATTGGATATGGGATGTGGGCGCGGCGTAGCTGTTAAGCGGTTACTGTTGGAATATCGCGACGTGAAGGGGGTAGATATAACACTAATGGGGTGTGGTCTGGAGTTCTTACCCAGAGGCATTGTCGTGCCAGTGCAAGTAGATGCCACACGGTTTATAGAAGCACCCTTATGGGCGTTACCTTTTGCTGACAATGAGTTTGATTATACGTTTTCTGCTGATGTAATGGAGCACATACCACCGGAATTGGTAGAAGATGCTATTACGGAGATATATCGGGTGACAAGTAAAAGGACACTCCATGTAATAGCTACAGCACCAAGCACCTGTAAGAAGGGCTTGCACTTGACTGTAAAACCTATGGACTGGTGGAGACGGGAATTCGAGCAACATAACATAGGAGCCATTGACTCTATTATAGCCGATGTGGGCGAGTTTATGGCGCTGTATAAGGCTAAGGCTAAAGAGATGTCCATTGTAGTCAAGTGTACGTGTGACAGGCTCTTTGACAATAAAGCGAAATTAGTAAGGCATCTTGGAATACATAAGGGGAATGCAAGGCATGTACCCGATTTATGCCATGTGAACACCCGCTTAATGTTTAGGTAAGGGGAGATTGAAAGACTATGAAGATGGATATTATTCTTATTAGTCATAATAGAAAAATGATGACCGTACGATCCATATTGGGGCACAGTACGGCGATCAGCAATGCATTAAATCACGAATTATTAAACGAAGTTGGCTTATATATTTGGGTGGATTCTCAGGATGAATTAGAGTTCTTTACAGGTTTGTATGGTGATACCCCATGGATTCATCCACAATTAGTAAAGGATTATGGTGAAAATGCGCCATTACGGTTAAGTCAGTTCATGATTGAATCTAAGGCTGATTTGATGCACTTAACATTCGATGACCATAATGTATGGGAAGATTGCTATGTTAATTCGGTAAGGGCAATGATAAAATATTTCCCACAGATTAATGGCGTGGTTAGTATGTATATAGTAAATTATTCCGGCAATTACCCTTGGCAGAGTAGGGAGGAACCCCTTCTAGTAAGCTCAAAGCTTATAAAAGCATTCTATAATAAACATGCACAACCTGTATTTTGCCCTGATTACAAACGCCGTGCCTTTGAGTGTGAGTTTGGGGCTTATATCCGCCATGGGAATATGGTATGGAACTGTAAGGATGCAAAAGTTGACCACTGGTGGGAAGCAAAAACCCACACGGAGAATATTAATCACGGATTTAATTACGATATGCGAATGCAAGCGGAACGTATTAAACGTGGTTATCATTGGGGATTAGATTTTAACTTGGTGGGGACATTATAATGGAAGCAAAAGTAATTAATGATATAGGGCGGTACGAGAGGGCAAAATATGCTCAGCTGTATAAAGGTACGTATCCTCCTACCGGCTATGCAGTGGACTTAGCTGAATTCATTGTGAATACAGCACGGAGGGGGGATAGACTTCTAGACTTGGGATGTGGTCATGGCAGGGCTGTTATAGCCCTCAGAAAGTCCGAATATAATTGCCATGGTGTGGATATTACCCTTGCCGGGTTGCCAAGCACCGGTACGAGGGGCTTTGTTCAAGCTCCTGTATGGAACATGCCTTTTAAGGACAATGAATTTGACTATACCTTCTCAACTGATATGCTTGAACACATACCATCGCAGACGGTGGAGGCGTCTATAAAGGAGATATACCGGATTACACGCGTGGAGACATTTCATTGCATATCCACCGTGGACGACCCAAACTACCCTAATGTGCACTTGACAATAGAGCCCATTAAGTGGTGGAAAGAGCAGTTCAATAAGCTGAATGGTAAGCAAGTTGACACACATATAGTAAGTCCAGAGGAGTTCTTATTACTCTGTCATTATGTTAATAAAAGGAGAGTTGGATGAACCTGTTACTAAGCCACGAGTTGAAAGAGTTCTGGGAATTAAGCCACCTCAGACAAGATCGGCGTTTTATAGGAGGCAATGGGAACCATATTATTACATGGCTTCATATTAATGACATATTTCCTAAAGCCAAAACTATTCTTAATATAGGTGTAGGAAACGGCGATTTTGAGAGAATTTGTTGCCAAGCTGGTAAGGTAGTAGATTCATTGGATATTGTGCCAGAGGCACGAGAATGTATAAAGCGTGTGGTGCGTCATTTCTATCTTACAGCTAAAGAAATTGAACCCAACATATACGATCTCATTACAGAGTCGTATGTCGCCCAACACATAACAGATAGAGAATTAGAGTCTCATATAAAATATTCCATTGCGGGCCTAAAACCAAATGGCGTATATGCACTCCATTCGCCATTCTGTTGGTCTCTCCCCAAAAGTACTAGTGATCGTACATTTGAAACCTTGCGATTGGGTCACGTATTTAGGCCACGTAAGTGGATTGAAGAAAACGTATTGAGGCATGGTGGTGTAATCTGCCACATCTACGGATCGGCAGTAGTTGTTGATACTCTCCATGAGATATACCACATAAAAGGAAGGAAAACCGGATGAAAAAGAACCCGAGTATCGATATTGCAATACCCACGCTGAACCGCGAAGAGAAATGTGGAGTCTGTGTGGATTCGCTCCTGAACGGCGACTATAGGAATATACGCATATTTCTACTGTTCACAGACCAGAATGAGCTATTCCGATATGCCAAACGATACCAGCACGATAAACGTGTGCGATGTCAGATGACCGATTATAGCAAGGTGAGTACGTGTTGGAATACGTTTATTGAGCAGAGTACGGCAGACCTTGTGCTGTTTCTGTGTGATGATACATCTTTGGATGCGGACTGCCTCACGAATGCAGTTAGTACCCTGAGAGGGCAATTCCCAGACGGTGATGGACTAATTGGGCTCAATGTCACAAACTATCCCCCGAGTTGGCCGGAGGCAATTACACAGTACGGGTTCAGGCTCGTAGGTAAGAAATTCCATGCACGATTCCCGGAAGGGCAAGCATACTGTCCAGAGTATTATCGGTTCTATGTTGATACGGAGATGGGAGAGTATTCCAAGCTTATGGGTAAGTTTGCTTTCTGTGAGGATGCGCGGATGCAACATTTTCATCCAAATGCTCCGGGTGGGACGCTGGACGATACACATTATGCAAACCGTGGTGAGAAGCAGCAGTGGGATAATGAAATATGGAAAGCTCGACAGGCGAAAGGGTATCTGTGGGGAAAGAATTATGACTTGGTGGAGGTACGATAATCAATGAAACTGAGTAGTGTTATGCTAAGCTATAAAAGGCGAGAGTTGACGATAGCAAATATAAATAGGTGTCGAATAGCCAGGGAACACGTTTTTAGAAATGTCAACTCCATGAGAGAGTTTATTTGTACTATCTGGGTAGTTACTCAAGCAGAGAAGGATGCTTTTGATGTGGAATTTAAAAATCTTGATTGGGTTTCCGTAGAGGTGATTAAAGATTATACCGAGAAAGCGCCTATCCTTATGAGTGAATTCTTGGGAACGACCGCAGACTTATTCTGCATAACTTGGGATGACCATGGGGTATATGAGGACTGCTACACCAATGCAATTAACGCTATGTTAGGGAAATTTCCTGCTCGAACTCCCCATAATAAACAATTCTCTTATGACGGTGTAGTAGGGATGAGTATAGTTAATTATCCCAAACATTTTCCATGGCGTAGCGGGTTTGGTCCCTATCAACTTATAGGTTCTGGGGTTATTAAGTCGTTCAAGAGTGCTTACCCGGATAAAACCATTTTTTGTCCGGACTATAAACGAATTTGCTGGGAATGTGAATTTGCGGCTTATATAAGGTTTCATAACGCAATTTGGTATTGTCATGATGCAAGAGTAGATCATTGGAGACCAGACCAAAGCACCAATAGCGCTCAATGGAAGCCCGATAAATCACATGTAGAGGGAAGAATGGGATCTATGGAGAGGGATCGTCAAATGTACTTGGAACGGAGACACCGTGGTTATTATTGGGGATTGAATTTTGATTTAGTAGGCGACCTCAAAACACCTCGCGGGGGAAGTAAAACTAATCCTGGTAATATCAGGGATACAAGATGTACGGAGCTTAAGCTTGATATAGGGAGGGCTATATGACACAGGAGAAACACACAGGGCATCATGGACACAGCGGGAGTGAGGTGTTTATTCGTGAATGGGCAGACGGAAATACGTTCAATAGCTTTAATAATTGGAAAGGGCTACTGTATAGTGCGTCCTACGAGAAGATTGCGAGGATGGAAGTACCAGTGCCTATTCAAGCGCGGATAGACCCGACTTTGAAATGCCCCTTATCGTGTGAATGGTGCAATTCGGCTCGGTATAGAAAGAATAAGCACGAGCTTGATACAGACCACATATTGAGTACTCTTAACTTTCTGAGCAAATGGGGAGTGAAAGCGGTAGTATGGGCAGGTGGGGGCGAACCTACCTATCATCCGCACTTCCAAGAGCTGCTACAAAGGAATGCAGAGCTTGGGATGGATGCGGCAATACTCTCAAACGGTGTCATACACAATCCCGAAGTGGCAGAGCGGATTGGGCAGTTATGCAGGTGGGCAGGGATAAGTATTGATGCGGGTACGGAGGAGACGTATATCAAAGCCAAGGGTTGTGCCACATTCAAACTTGCCATAGATAATATACGCACTATAGTAAAGAATTCCAGAAATTGCAATGTGGGCTATAAATTTCTCATATCACCCGTCAATCAACACGAGCTCTACACAGCATGCAAACTGGCAAAGGACATCGGTGCAAATGACTTTGTAGCACGCCCAATGGACATGAAACACCAGGGCATGCTAAATACCAAGTTTAAAATAGAGGACTTAAATGTAGGTTTCATACTGAAGGAGTTTGAGAAGTGTCATGAGCTCGAATCAGATGACTTTCATGTTTACACAGTTGTACATAAATTTGATAAGGACTTGGATCATAGTAAGCACTTTAAGCAATGTTATGGCGCACCACTCAGGATTCATATTGCCACAGACGGGGCAGTGTACTTTTGTGATGACCAATATTATCAAGAGAAATATAAGATTGGCATGCACTCCCCCGATCCGACTAATATACTTAGCTTCTGGGGTAAGAAGAAGCATAGGGGATTGCTTTACGGTAATACGCCTAAACAGTGCAAGACCCGGTGTTGTGTTGGGGATTACTGTATACAGTGTGAGAGGTTGTTTGTGGAGGATTCAGATCCTATGTGCATGAGGTATCCATGAAGAAACCAACAGACTATCTTATAACACCCGATCTAAGCAAGCCCGATGAATGGACATATCCTATCGACCATGAGGCTATAGCATGTATGAAGGCTAAGATTGGACGGGAGAGCGAGAGAACTACTAAGAAGCTGTCCGATGTCATAGCAGGGCGTACCGTGGCATTGCTTCTGAACGGCGGGTCTATTAAGATGCTTGAGGAGAGGATTGGGGATTTTGCCCACTTTAATGTGTGCTATATAGGGATTAATCGGTTCAGTACAATCGAGCGGGCTATCCTAACCAAAGCAGATAAAGCCTTTGATATTATCTTCTGCATGTCTGAACAAGACATACCACGCAGGATACACGATATCAAGTTGTTTTTTGGCCGGAATACAAATAACTTGCTCATGACAACACTCTGTGCTATGACATGGCTGGACGAGCCTCATAGGAATTGGATGCTGGACAATCATGTGGATAAGCTCTATCTCATGCCGAGATTGCTCTGTCGACCAGCATACCCTATATCACTTGAGGTTATTATTGATGAGTTGATTAAAGCGAACATCAGGAATCTTATACTGTTTGGTGCAGATGGCTTTCTGGAACCAGAAATGAAGGGGAAGTCGGAGCTAGAGATAATACGGTGGAATCAGCAGAAGATGTTAAGCACGTATTATGATCCCGGATTCTTTCAAGAGGAAAGGCGGGCTACCGGAGTTGGGGTAGGCACTGTGCGGTTTAATAAGAACTTTAAGTATCAACCGGAGAAGATGCGAATTGTGAATTGCTCACCGGATAGCTTCTATGAGCATATTCCAAGAATGACATACGACCAAGTAATTGGTGAATTAGCAGTAGGGGGATTGTAATGGAAATGAGAGCAGGGGAATTGGTAGACAGATATACTGTAGAAAAGTTATATATGGAGCGTGAGGACAGCCCAGAACATCGTAAGGAGCTTGATAGATTAGAGAAGGGGATATACGGTTTGGAGATTGCACACAGGAAAGTCCCAATCCCTGAATTGCGAAAATTGATGTATCAGATAAATGGCTTCATCTGGGATTTTGAGAGTCCTATCCACTCGGGTAAACTTGATGTAGACCCTATTATGGCAGGAATATTGGCGTTGCGTGTGAGGAAGCTTAATGCCATGCGTGTGAATTTATCTAAACTCATTGATAAGCTGGTGGAGAAATGAAGAATATACTCATAACGGGCATCACTGGCTTCGCTGGACCGCATCTGGCAAACCATCTTGTAGAGAAAGACCCAGAGTACCTTATTCAACTGTATGGGCTTGTAAGGGCATCTAACGGGCGTGAGAATGACATCAGGGATGTAATGCCGGATAAGGTATTTAGCAGGATTAAGTTCCTGTATGGGGATCTTACTGATTATGCCTCTCTTGAGAGGATATTTGAGGCAATAGAGTTTGACGAGATCTATCATTTGGGGGCGCAATCACATCCACCTACGAGCTTCGTAGAGCCATATAACACGTTCAATACCAATGCGGTTGGGACTATTAATCTTGTCAATCTCATGGAAACATATTGTGAGGAGTGCAAGTTTATGAATTGTAGCACAAGCGAGGTGTATGGGGCAGTGCCGGAGAAAGAGCAGCCAATTACAGAGGACTTCCTAATCGCACCAGTGAACCCGTATGGAGTTAGTAAAGCGGCAGCAGACCTATATGTGACCGAGAGAGCAAGATCTGCCGGGATGAAGCTATTTAACACGCGGGCATTCTCCCACACGGGAACTCGGCGCGGGCATACATTTTCCATATCCGGCGACGCACATCAGATTGTGCGAATCATAAAAGGATTCCAGAACCCACCGATACTCGTTGGGACACTTAGTAGCAAACGAGTGATTATGGACGTAAGAGATTGTATAAAAGCATATGTGATGTTGATGGCTAAGTTTACTCCTGGGGAGTCATACAATGTGGGGGGTGACGAGTGTGACTCTATGGGAGGTTTTCTTAATAAAATGCTAGACATAGTGGGGCTTAAGGTTGAAACCAGAGTTCATCCACCATTCGTAAGGAAGATTGATATACCGGTGCAGATGCCAGACAGCACCAAATGCAGGGAATTAACCGGATGGGCGCCTAGGATATCCATGCAGCAAACCCTAACCGATTTATTAGGCTATTGGGATACTAAAATAAAGGAATAAGGTATGGCTATAGTCGTAGGAACAAATAGCTGGTTGTCGGAAGCAGACGCCAATACATACTTCGATAATCGGATTAAGGCAGGCGATTATTGGATAGATGATGCAGGTGATAATGAGCCGGCACTCGTTACCGCATACAACTGGCTCAACGCGGGTAATTACGCATTTCCGGATGATGCTACCCAGCCGATGAAAGATGCACAGTGCGAGATGGCATTGTTTCTATTGCAGCACCAACCTGACCTCGATCTCCGCATGGGATTACAGGCACAGGGGGTAATTGCAGCCGGTGTGGTCAAAGAACGGTACAAGGATGATAATTATGTTGAATTGCCCATACCGCCCATTGTACAAAAACTGCTTGAGAGTTACCAAACGAACAGACCAGTATATCTGGTTAATATTGAACGCAATGAGAACGAAGGTGTGGATTACGATGCTTTCGCCAATCGAATTGCCGATGCAGATGCAGACTAACACAGGAGGATAAGATGGTTAAGTCAGGAAAGAAAGCTACAAAGGCTTGGAGCTCGTATCACATGAAGTATACAGTACTGTTTATCGAGGATGAACAAGTGTATCAGGTGACGTGCGCAGGGAGAGTCAATAAGTATGGAATTGGTTCTGTAGTGCCCAAGGGAAGCTGTGCGTACAAAGAGGAACGGGGAGAGTGGACAGCCAAGACTCTGGATGATGCCAAGCAGATGGCTGAGGACTTCGCCTCTAACATGCTTGCATTGAAATAGGGCGGACTAAAATGATTGAAGTAAGAGCTGGTGGTACGTATGTAGGCCCGGCGTACAATTATATACCATTACCGCTATTAGGGCAAACCGGTTATACAGATGTTATATTTTGCCCTTGGTGCCGTGATTTGTACATCCAAGCTACTGTAGCCGGTTTAGGAAGTGGCGAGGAGATTACTTTGACTGCTGAGGGTAGTCTGGATGGCACAAATTGGGATAATCTCAACGCAACTGACGCAACCGTGACTATTGATACTAATGGGGTCACATTGATTTATTACGCAGACGCATTACCCCCGTATGTGCGTGTCGGAATAGTAGGTGCAGCAGGGGTACTTGCAACAGCGACGATAGGTATAAAAGGCTATATACAGTCTATTTCGTGAGGAGGTGTCATGATAGATTTGAGATTGGGGCTGACGGAGGCTCAGGTAAATGTGCAGGTGGAAGCCGCGCTTGCTGACTATGGTGCTGCCACCAGAACCGAAGTAGCAGTAGTAGGTACCGCAGTAAGGGCGCAGGACGATGTGTCCGTTAACCAAGTGAATGCCGCATGCGCTGCAGCATTAGTGGATTATGATGCTGCTACGGGGGAAGAGATAGCCACCGTGGATGCGGAAGTAGAGGTTATAGAACAGCATTTACATAACAGGGAACATTTTTTTGGGAAGAGTGCCGACCAATCCGGTAACAACTGGGGAGGAGATACTTTAACTGCATATCGGGCGATAAGTGGTAATGGGGTTTATGGTGCTGATGCAAATGATGAAGCCAAGGTAATTGGTTCTACGGATACACCAATAGAACCCGGACACGCTACATTTGATTTCCGTGAGATTTGTGTTATCGCACTTTCTTCTGATACGGTATACAAGATACGGATTGTTTGGGGTATGGGAACTATGGCGGACGCTATAATGGCAAAACAATATTCAGAAGACATGCTGGTTACAAGCACAGATAAAGCTAATAAATTTGGCGGTGCTCCCTTCGAGGTCCGAATGCCAATACTCGCTGACGGAACCAGGGTATGGATACAGACAAGGAATGCCACCGATAATGCTACAATGGACTTCTTCGTCGGATTCCATGAATACACCGTATAGAGGATAAGATGCCAAAAGCGTAAGAGGTAAGTATGATTGGTTCGTATTTAATAGATAATGTGACTTTGCGCATGGACAAAGGTAGTGATAAGTGGCAGGAGCCTCTCACGCCGGAGGATATCGACTTGAAGGTATTTATTGATTATGGTGAGCGTCGTGTGGAGAATGCAACAGGGGAATTGATTGTGAGTATGGCGAAGGTGCTTATGAGACCACGAACTGTTATCACGAGCGGTTTTGCTACCCGCGCATCCAACACTATATCATACAAGGATAAACTTATCTTTGACGGAAAAGAGCACGGTATCGTGAGAATAACAAAGCCGAGAGATTTTAGTGTAAGAAGCTTGGAGGTGTATGTTGCGTAGAAGTGAAATAATGCACTTGGATATGTCCGAAGTGAAGAGTAGAATGGCATTGCTTAACAAAGTAATAATGCCAACACGTATACGCGCAGGGTTGACTATGGCTGGTAATCGGTTCATGATAGATACCGTTGTAGGAGTGCCCACAACACCCATCAGGAGAAGTGCATTGTACACTACTGGCTACCCTCCAAGAGATAATAGGGTGGCTGGGGAATTAAGGGCATCTGGAGCGTTGTTTGTGGATGGTATGAAGAAACGTACAACAGTGCATTACGGGGAAACGGCAACAGGGATGTACCAACCCAGAAGCTATGGAGGAACACCCATACTGCCTTTGAATCATGAGGCCTGTATAGTATTCAATGCGCCTTACGCAGCCGAACAGCACGAAGCATGGCCAGAGAAAACACAACCGGGCGCAGGTAAGTATTTCATGTCCGAGAAGCTTTATGGGAATGCAGTAGAGTACATGGGCATCATCGCAGAGGCAATAAGACTATGATAAAGGAATTAACTAACTATATAGCAGCTAATACGAGCTTTACAGTCGGGACTGACCTATTCGCCTTAGCGATAGATTCCGATTCGATAGATGAGTGCATTGTCGTAGGGGAGCCCGCGCCGGGTCTGGCGGATGGGATTCTCGATGGCAAGCGCCAAGTACCCCTCGTTGTCTATTCGAGGGCGAAAACACGCTTTACAGCACGGGATAATCTATACACCGTGTTCGATTTTCTGCATAGGAAAATGCAGATAAGCTTGGCTGCCATTGGAGGTGGTCCGGTTTATGTATGCAATTTCGTGTGCAGTCTACCCTATTATGTAGGTCTGGACGAATCTAACAGGCGGTATATGTTTGCAATGCCTGTAGATGTGACAATAACGAATATATTTTAAAGGAGAAATATTATGCCATTCGGACCAGTGCAAGATTTAGGTCCCGTTATTTGTGCATGGGGAGGGACAACTATACAGGAAATATGGGATGAGGTGAATTGGGTACTCACAGGGGAGAGTGCGGATGTATTCGAGATGCTATACGGGGCTACTCCGGTAGATAGTGTATTTCTTGGATATTCCGAGTGTTCGGTAACAATACCTGCAACGAGAATAGCAATAAGTACACTCGCCACACTTTTACCGGGCGGGGTTAATCACGGAGGTGCAACCGGGGCTGTAAGAGGCTTGGCGGGTGGAGTAGGCTCAGCCGTGGGTGATTCCATGTGGGAAAATGGACTACCCCTATTTGTCAAACCAATTTCCAGTGGAGTTGCGGTAGATAATGGCAAATGGTTAAGGCTCGAACGTACATATCCTGTACCAAATTTCGCTGTCAATTTCAATCTCAGAGACCAGCGTGTATATGGATTAACATTCAAAGCATGCCCTAACATCTTTTATCCAAACCCGGCAGCAATATTATGGTCGGCAGGCAAAGTAGCTGAAGGCACAACTTACTAAGCGGAGGAAACATGCCTAAAATTAACATTGACGAACTCGTGGAACCTATTGAGATCACAGTAGGGGGGAAAGATTATATTGTGTTGGATATCTCACGGGAAACCGCAAAGGAAATGGCAAAAGTAGGAGGAGAAGCTGACGAACTTGAGATTGCCATATTAGACCTAAATGATCTCATAGAGGCTGCCAGAAAGGCTGGCAATCTTAAAAGGGTCGCGGAACTCCGGGGGAAAATGACCATACTTATGGAGAAAACTAAGAATATT
>SDBT01013053.1_pt1 | contig 13328 bp, 27 predicted proteins | sample 2277101 | NCBI WGS metagenome assembly SDBT01 (sample SAMN10404973, study PRJNA504765) | marine sediment metagenome | isolation source: marine sediment core GS10_PC15, 103 cmbsf | place: Arctic Ocean: Southern Knipovich Ridge | collected 2010 | reverse complement strand
ATGGAGTTTGAAGGACGGATCAGGCGCAGCAAGGCCGAGCAGGCGGCCAAGGAACTATTGAGGCGTGAGGCTCAGGCTATTATAGAAAGGGATGAACAATGAACGCTGAAGAATTGGCGATACTTACCTCTGAACGCGATGACCGTATCTCTGACCTATGCAAAGCCGTATATTCGTATCGGAAGGCAAATAAAGCATACTTATGTGCTGGTATAGGGGAAGAGGGTCAACTTCGTCTCAATGCTATGCGGAGGCGTAAGGAGATAGAGAAATCTGCATTATCTCTCGCAGACGCCGAGAAATCTAGGATTGAATCATTGATTGACGACGTTTAGAATTTCCAGCGGAGGCGTTGCAGCGCCTGGACGCCGTAGTGATTCGTGCGTCTAGCACATCTCGAAAGAGTTTACGGTTATGGAGAGTTTACGGGGCGCTAACGTAGTCTGCAAGAGGCGAGCGTCATGAGTGAAGGAGCCAAGTGGGGAATCTGGCCCGCTGGAATTGTGAACGGGGTAGCTCAGTGGCAAGAGCAGCCGTAAATGGCGAGCCGCGGGTTCGATTCCCGCCCCCGTTCATTTACTTGACAACTTAGGATCAATGCAAAATACGAAACACGGAGCAAGGAAATGAGATCAGTAGTCATCGGTAGAGTACAGGCAAAGCGTGAGGTCATTGTTGAGTCTGATTCAAGATTCGTCATCGCTGTATGGGAGATCAAATGCCCGTGTTGCGGTAGAATTCACCAATGCGGGCCGAATGAAGGTGAACACGTCGCGATGTGCTGGGACGGCAAGAGCGGCAGTCTTCAGAAACACTACGATAGTGAGCCGGAAGTTTTCAGCCAAGGCGGGCTCAAGCGGACGGCTATGATTTATGTCGAAGCGCCTGCTGACTGCTGAGAAAGTCCTTGACACGGCGGCGCGTTTGTGGGATATGTTGGTTATTCTTTTGGGGTGAGGTGATTTTATGCGACCATTTACTATATGTTTAAATATAGGTTTTTTGCTTTTAGCATTTTCTGGCGGCGTTGGAGTTGAAATGTATAGGACGCGTGATCGTGAGCATGTTGAGATCTCAGAACCTAAAGAAGAGGTTGGTTCAATGAAAAAAGAACAGGCGAAGATAGGTGATCTCAGGATTATCACAAGGCTGGGTAAGTTTAGGGTTCAGAGATTCAAAAAATGGGTTTTTTCTTCTATAGTTGGCGAAAGTGTGATTTCAGGCGGGTCAACTGAGCCAAGTTGGAACTATATAAGCCTGATAAAACACGAAACCAGAGAAGATGCGCAGGATGAAATAGACCCTTTTGCAAAAGAAGATGTTTGCACTATTGAAAAAGAAGAGCCTGGGCATGGTGAATTCAGGATTGTAACTAAAGTTGGGTGGTATAGGCCGCAGCGATATATCTATCATTCATGGAGTGGAGATTGGGACTGGTCACAAATAACAATGAATGATTTCAAGACAAAAGAAGAGGCGCAAGAAGCGATTGACGAGATTCTTGAGGAAGAACGAATCGCAGCTATTCCGTGGGTGACTGCTGATTAGGAGATATCATGCTTGAATATAGGGTTGCTACTAGGCTTGGGGAGTTTTCAATTCAATTCAGGGAGAAATCACCTTGGTGGAAGGTTTTTATTAGCCTCGAAAATAAATGGCGACTTCTTCCTTCTCTGTATTCAGATTTATTTTACATGGAATTTGCAGATATAGATGAAGCAAAAGAAGAAATGGAAGAGCAAATAGAGCGCGATAAAATTGTAGACACACCGTGGGAGCCTGTAGACAAATGAACCAACCAATGACAGACGAGCAGGCTGAGAAGCATATCGGCCTAGTGAGGTCAATAGCCTCGAAGTTCACCAATATCCCGAGTCACATGGAGCCGTGCGACATCGAAGGCGCAGGCTACGTCGGGATGCTTTGGGCTTGGCAGACGTTTGATGAGTCCCTGGGGGTGAAGTTCTCTACATACGCCAGTAAGGCTATATGGTGGGCTATCAAGAACGCAATCGACGGGGATGAGGTCGAGATAGACCACGGGCAGGACGTTTGCGAGTTGAGCGATCCTGATCTTGATGATGATGAGACCGAGACGATGATTCAAGCGATGAACGAGGCTATTGAGACTATACTGACGCCTCGGCAGAGGGATATAATGCGGCTTATTGCGGCTGGTAAGAAGCGGAGAGAGATCGTTGATATGCTTGGGGTTAGCCTCGTAAACTATGACAAGACTCGTCAACGTGCTTTTGAGAGGATACGAACATGTCATGGACAATAAGCAACACAATGATGAGGGACTTCGAGAACTCGCGCTCTTCGCAGGCGCAGGTGGCGGCATCCTCGGAGGAATCTTGCTCGGATGGCGAACAGTCTGCGCTGTCGAATACGAGCCACACGCAGCGGCTATACTCGCACATCGACAGAATGACGGCATTCTGCGACCGTTCCCCATCTGGGATGACGTGCGAACCTTTGACGGAGAGCCGTGGCGAGGACGTGTTGACGTGGTTTCTGGAGGGTTTCCATGTCAAGACATCAGCACAGCAAAAGGCCCTAATGCAAAAGGAATCAAAGGATCAAAGAGTGGGCTCTGGGCAGAGATGGCGAGGATCATTCGTGAGGTACGACCAAGATTCTCACTCGTGGAAAACTCATCAGCGCTCACTTTTAGGGGACTTGGAAGAGTACTCGGAGACTTGGCCGAGATGGGGTATGATGCGAGATGGGGAGTGTTCAGTGCTGCGGATGTTGGATCACGACACAAGCGTGAGAGAATATGGATCATTTCCGAATATAGGGACCCCTCTAAAGTCTCAGAGAAGCAGGAGCGATGCTTTCATGGGCCCGGCAAAGAGTCCATTCGAGTTATGTCCGAAGGGCTTTCTCCCAAGCCCAGTATGGGTAGAAAAACTGATGGGTTGGACCACTGGATGGACAGACTTGAACGAATTGGAAACGGACAAGTTCCAGCAGTGGTTAGACTTGCATGGGAAATGCTAGGGCCTGGATAGTGTCCAGTTTTTGCCATTTCCCCGTATAATAATAGCAGTGACTATACTCGCCCAAGACAATAACAGGGGCGGCACGATAGTCTGAAAGGCCGCGACGATGACAGAAGCGACCCATGAGCCCGGTTCTGAACATGATGGCTTGACGCCAAGTGTCGGGACCGGGTTCAAGTTCTGTTGGATGAGAGCGCGGAAGTGTGAGCAGTGGAAGGGCATGTGCACTTGGCCTCGGAGAGAGCGAACGGCTTGCATGTTTGATGATGAAGTAGTCACATTTCGTTCATAAAGTAGTTATGACTGAATTATATTTTGAACGTATTTTGTGGTGTGCATCAGGCAGTAAAAACGAGAAAAAGGTGAGGGTTTCGTTGTAGTTTATGAACGATGTTCGAAGTACTTGCAACATCGTTGCTACGATGTACCTACGCCTACATAGAGATAGAGATAGAGTTAAGTAGTTAGTTTACTAACTACAAGGACGCATGGGTCGGATGGCTAAGAAGGCAAAGACGAACACCGAAGAGAACACGCCTGACGAGCAGCCCAAGTGGACCGCGCCCAAGAACTGGAAGCCGCCCTGGAAGAAAGGCAAGTCTGGAAACCCGAACGGAAGGCCGAAGGGGGCTAAGGACGGGCTTGACGCTCATCTCAGAAGGCAGTTGACAAAGAACGCTCCAGAGGATAGAGTTTATCAACTTGAGCAACTTCTAGGGCATAACTTGGAAAGCGGTACATTTGCGGATGTCATCGCTGGGAATCATATCCTGATGGCGCTGTATGGAGACCTCGACGCAATGAAGGAACTTTACAAGCGCACCGTGAAGCCCCTACCGCAGGCCATAGAGCACAGCGGACCAGACGGCGGGGCTATGACCTTTCAGCAGTTGCTTGTTTCTGGGGATGATGGGTTCGAGGATGGCGAAAATAACTCTTGACACGCCGGACGGCTATGGCGATAGTCTCGTCATCTTACGTACGGAGGATTTTGATTATGATCGATGTTTGCGAAGTTTGCGGAATTCATAAACTTAGCCGGAAGTGTGATGAACTTGAGAATCAACTCTCTTTGGCCAGAAATAGAATCGACGAACTGAGCGCTACAAACGCCAGCCTGAGACGGGATGATTCTGATCGTTCGGTCAGGCTTGATCAAGAGCAGCACAGAGCAAATATGCTTCAAGACGATTTGAATATGGTGGAAAGATTGCGCGATGGTCTTGCTGAGAAGTTGAAGAGCGCTGAGTGCGCTTGTGATAACCAACGGCAAGCGGCTAAAGACACAATAGACACCCTTGGCATTCGCCTTGCTAACGAATATGGAAAACTCATCGCGGCTAGGCAACAGCGTGACAATTTTGGAATGGATAACGAACGGCTTGTCAGAGAGAATGCTGAGTTGGCCAAGGACATAGCGACGCTGAAGAGTGAGTGTTGCGACATTCGCCAAGGCGTTTCGAGCAATGAAAAACGGACAATTGATAACCTTCGCGGTCATAACCGTGATCTTCTCAATGAGATCGAAGACCTGAGAGATGGTGGCGAAGCCCACTGGTTCGACCGCTTCACAGCGAAGTGCAAGGAACTGGTGAATGCTGAGTCTAGGTGGGTGTCTTCCTGTGATGAGTACAAAACTGCCAAGCGGCATCTTGCCCAAGCGGACGATATGAACATTGTCTTAGCGGGTAAGTGTGACGCTGCTGAGGCCGTGGCTAAGTCTGCCACTGCTGAGCGTGATCTTTCGAATTCGTGCCTAACCACTGTGAAGGAATTGTGCAGGACTGTCCGTGATGAACGGGATGTTGCTAAGCGCGCAACCGAGACGGATAGAATCGAGATGGATAGCCTCAATAGGGTGAATCTTGGGCTTGTAGGTGAGGTTGAAGGACTGAAGAAGCAGAGTCCTGTTGGTTGGATTGACCAGTGGCCTGATTTGAAGGATACGATCAAGCGCCTTGAGGAAGAACTTGACATTTCTCAATCCAACTATAAAATGGCATCTGACGAGCGTTCCGAGGTGTGGACAAAGGTCAGGCGCCTTCGGTTAGAACTTGCTAAGGCTAAGGAGCGTGAATTCACAGAAGGCGAAATGGATGTTGTCCATAGCCACCTTGATTCGATTATCAAGCGTCAGGGATACATATACACCGGATACGACAAGGCTGTAGTTGTGGCCTATGCCCACAGTATCGCGAAGGCGCTGAACATAGACCTCGAAGGCAGCGAATAGTCTTACGTTGAGCCCAGCCAGTAAGGCGATCCAATCTGACTCATTGACGAATGAGCATACGTCGGCTGGCTGGACTGAGCGCAAGAACGATCTGAAACGGGGCGGCAGTGTATGGTAGGCGACGCGTAGTCGAAGGTTCGATTCCTCTCCGCTGCCTAACCCTGAGAACCGATGCAAAGAACGATCTGAATTGAGCCACGTAGCACATATGGGGAGCATATTCCTTGCGTAACGCCGACGGGCGACAAACCATAGGACCGGGTCTGTGCTGCGTGGCTGAATTTAGAACACTTGCGTTGAGTCCAAGCAGGTCAGCGTTCCATTCTGTAAGACGATATAAGACACTGATCGAGTGCATTTGCTTGAAGTCTGGTTGACGGGCCAGGGCCGCTAACGGATTCGCGATCCAACTGCTTGGACTGAGCGCAAGAATCAATCGGAGGGTTGACTAATGGCTAGCGTTTGTCGCAAACCACGTCAGATCTTGGATCATATAGTTTCGAAGGCTCGGGCTAGGCCTGCCGGTTGCGTTCCTTTCTTGTACAATGTTGACGTTCGTGATACAGTAGATTTACGAAACGCTCTTCGGAAAGACATCCATGAGGTACAGCGTCTATTAGATTCTCGTGACGTTGAGATGAATGAGTTCTACAAGCATTCTACTCCTAGCGAACGTGATAGGCATTTTGTCCGTGAGAACCCGCACGTTCTTATATCTCGTTACAGTGGGGTCAGTTTGCGTTACGCGGATAGCAAGGCCATCGGTGAGCATAAATCTAGACTTGAGAACCGTAAGGTGATGCTACGTTATCACAGAGCGTTTGTTGAATCCAATCGGAACGTATGCAGATGACGATTGCATAGCCGTGAGGCCAGACGGGGATGAACCTTAGAGCGACCGATTGGATTGAGCAAACGAACACCGGAGGCAAGACATGAACATCCCGGAGACAATAGAAGCCATGAGAACGTGCGCTGACGCCCTTGAGAGGGTCCACACGCTGCTTCATGACGATTCCAAGGCCGATGGCACGATGTGGCAACAGTATATCGCTGAGAAGGCTGATAAGGACAAGATCAATGGCAAAGCGTAAGAAAAAGGTTGACGAGAAGGCCGAGGCCGTTGTCACCGAGCCTATTGTCTGGTGTGTGCCGGCCTGTAAGTTCTTGTCTGGATATGAGCGCGCGAAGGATTTGATGAAGTGCGGCGCTAAGGTCAAATGCCAACCGATCAGGCTTGAGTTCTTTGACGAGGTTGTTCTTGTGCAGATAACGGAAAGCTTTGATGCTGCTCATAGTTCTCCAACCAATACAGAAGTTGTCAATGAGTTTACAAATATTGAGCGAGCCTGCGGCCCTCTACTCACCCAGTTATTCGCCTGGGCCGAGGTTATTGAGGATGATGAATGAAAGGACCATCTAAAAAGTGGAGAGAGTCAACGCTTCGTGATGTGATGCGTTTTCCTGCTGGATTCGGCCGTACGCGCACTGGTTCTAAAACCAAATATGATGGGCCTATTGTTGACGCAGAGACAGCGTTTTATATCTACGAATCACATGGCCTTGACACGATGGACAAATGCTCTGACACTGATGGTCTTATTGAACTCCTACAGCGCAAGGACGCTATGAATCTGTCTATCGCTCAGTGGAAGGAAGAGATAAAGAGCGTCGATGTGAGCGATAAGAATGCAAGGGGCTTCATCTATGCTATGCTGGGTAGTCTTTGCGGCGGGTTTCCTTCAGGAGAGTTTCCTTGGGCCTTCTTGAAAAAGGTAGGGGTTGTTTTTTTGGCGATTGCACGTCTTAGGATGATAAAGAATGAATCCTAACACGATGACAATGGACCCAAAGATATACGCGTTCTTCAGGACGTTAGCGGATAGGTATTTCTTGACACACGGGATGACCGACGACGATAGGCTGATTCATTCTCAGAGCATTGACCGAGAGGCTGTAGAGGAAAGATCTCCGGCTGATTTCGGTCTTCGGTTTGGTAGGTGGGTATGAGCCAAGATGCATCGGAAGCAATAAAAAAATGCTTACCTCTGGCTAGGAAGTGTGGAGTCGGCAAGTTTGAACTTCATGCGCTATGTGATGAGATTGAAAATATGAGACATCGGTTTATTGATGCCTCCATGGCAGCAGAAGGGCTCAAGAGAACGATCTCACTTATGAATATGGATGACTCGGAATGACCCAAGAAACCCCACATTGCAAGGGGCGCGATCACTGGCCGCAGTTTGTGAAAGTTACACCGTTCTATTGTGAAAACAATGAGGACAGATGTGGATTGATGTGCAAGTCTGAATACCCATCAAGAGAACTAAAGCATCCTATTGGGTTGAATTGCGCTAACATAACAGCGATCGATCCCTTTGATGACTTTTGTCAAGTTTGGTTTGCAGGTATGTCATGCTGTATCTGCATCCGCGAGTCATTCGACGAGATCATGGCGCGGTTGAATGGGGATGTCCATAGTACTAAGAGGGATAGGTATGAGATTCCTGTTCCTTTTGGGAGTCTTTCCGATTTAGACCCTGATCTAGTGAGAGCGATGAACGGCATTGACGAGAACAAATAGCGGTATAACTCAGCCGGTTAGAGTCTCCGGCTCATAACCGGATGGTCACAGGTTCGAGCCCTGTTGCCGCTACCATTTTAGAATGTGCTGGTCTCCATAATGCAAGAAAAGATAACATCAAAAAAGGAATATGAAGCGGCAAACAAGAGGTTCCTTGGCATGATTCGGGATGTTGTTGAACTAGGCAAGAGTACTTCTAGAGGGAATGCAATATCTCAGATACTCGACGAAATGGAAGGTTATGAGCGTCATTGTAGGTCGTGACAATAGCAAACGGAGGCCATGATATGAGCGAAGAGAAGACAAGGCTAACAGAGAATAAAGAGATCGTATCTTGGCATGCTGGAATAATCAAGCGCCATTGCGATGTCTTGGCAGATGAGTTGTCTGAGATCTGCGAAGCGCTCGACAAGCCTCAAGAGTTGGTTGTTGACCAGATGGCGATCAATACTGCTCGCGCTGAAGGCGTACGCGAAGGGTTCATCGCCGGGCTCAAGGATGCTGCTGAGTCGCTCCACAATATGTCCGTAAAGGCACAGGTAGAAGGCGACCTTAGCGGTGAAGAAACGGCCGCGTACGACGAAGCATCGGAGATATTTGCTGATAGGGTCGTTGAACTTGAGGAAAAACAAGACGATGCCAGATCATAATCAAAGCATCCTAGCCCAGAGAATGAGAGACCAAATGGGCTTCACTGGAGACCATCATTTTGACTTTGCTCCTAGCGACGAGTGGGTTCTCAAGGCTACTGAGGGCACGTTCCTTCGGGCTAGATGCGAACTGGCCATTTCGATGGAAAACTTGAGGATGCAAATATTTGATGAGATCCATCCTGTCTTGAGGATGCCTGCGCGCTTGTTGGAGCGATTTATTGTATGGGTTGCATAGGCCACCTTCGTCAAATTACAGTTTGACGAATATAGATTTCACGGTTCGGGGGTTGCAGCGTGGATAAGAAGGAATGCAAAACATGCGCACACCGAATGAAGGCAAAGAAAAAGGCAGTACGTCAGCAGTTTGGCAAATATGTCTGCGGGAAGCCTCTTGGCAAAGGATGCTTTGTAACTGATCGATGGGAATCTCGGAGATGGGCAGATAGATTTGTTCGTTGGCTTATGAAGGATGATTGATTCACGGTTCGGGGGAACTGGAGATGAGGTCAAAGGAAGATATTGCTAAGGTATTCAGGGTTGTCGAGCGATGCGGAAAGTTTCGTATTCAGCGAAGGATGTTCAAGATTTGGTTTTGCGTTAGTGTTGTGGGTGGATTTGGTTGCTATACTGAATGCGACAGCCTATCAAAGGCAGAGGATTATGTTGTTAGGTGCATAGATAGTGTTTTTGAGAAGCAAAAGCCTTGGAAAGTTGTTAGTTCTTAGTATTGCGTAAAGTTTCACAGTCTAACGAGGATACCACGGGCAGACGGTCAGAGGATGGCCGTCGTTACGGTTGTGGGGTTTTGCGTTGGGGTCAATCCTCCACTTCTGGTCGTTGCACGGAGACTCCAGCCTTGAGCGCGACAAAGTCTCCTGCGCGAATTGTTGATGACTCGTCACACGCAATAAACTCATCCTTTGAATCGGATAGAACAGAAAGTTCGTTTTTGGGCAGTTCGACAACATTCTTTAGCAATATGTTGTCTTTTGCATTGCGCACTATAGCCAACGTCAAGAACTTTTCCAACTGTTGCACGTTCAACTCCAGCGCCGCAGACTTCATGCGCGCCTCGGCTAGTTCGGCCTTGAGACTGGCGGATAGTGCACTTAGTTCACAGCATTTCACTTCTAGGCTTTTCATCGTTCAATCCTTCCGAGGAATCAAATCAAGAGATTTTTTGAGATCGCCAACAGTCATAGGACTGCCGTCTTTGTTCAGATATGAGACCTTCGGGCCTCTGTATCTTGGAGCCTCTGGGCCTGAGTCCCTCCCCCGGATCTTCTCAAGTTGCAGGCGAATCGCATCGTTCATCCGGTCCATGCGCTCGTTATCTTCCCTTAGATCGGCTACAACGCGCTTTGTGCGCTCGATCTCGGCGTCTAATCCTGGTATTGGGTCTGGCATTGGTCAGTCCTTGTCTTCGATTAGCGGACCATACTCGCCGCGTAGATATTCCTTGCGTTTTTCTTCACTATTTTCCAGTGCCTTGACGCGATCCATCAAAAAGCAAATGAAACAAGTCAGGCCACCTATACCGACAGCCGATGTTATTGTCAGAACCTTCAGCCATACGACAATGCTTCCGATTGCCTCAGACATTGCTTCGCTCAATAGCATTATTGGTTCCATCTCAAACCTCACCTTCCGCGCTAAGCAGCGCCTCGCAGATTTCTTCCGGCGTCAGGCCATCGGGCAGGTGTTCGATGAGCGCGCCGGTGGCCTTGCCGTCCCATATAGCGCATCCGCAACTGATACTGTCTTGGATAACAGCAGATTCTCCAGGGTATCGGTCATAAATCTTCCCGCACCATTCATGAAGAGCATCCTCAAGGTTTTCGTGTCTATCCCTATCAATAGACCTATGCCCTTCTTTATTAGCAAAGAACGTCTCAAACATAACCCTCTCCTTGGTTCGGATATAGTAAGCTGTCAGCCAAGTTCACGTCTCACTTGCTCAAAAAGTTCAACCGAATCTAATTCTCCTCGGTCATTCTCGTCTGCTAATTTCTTGATGCTATCGAGAAGCCTAACTAGTTTGACGACATCCGTGGTCGAACACTCTCGCAAGACTTCAATCAAGTCGATTTTCATCCCTCGGCTCCTTCACATCTTAGTCTTGGCGATAACGCCGCGAATAACATCACGAGCGGTATTGTCCAAGAGATTCTTATCAAGAACATATTCCAGGCTTGATATAAGTTCCTTCGCCTCGTCTTTCATGCGGTCGCGCTCTTCGACTGTTTCTTTGAGCCATCCTGCGAGTCTTTGCGTTCGCTCCCCCAATATTTCGCCTTCGCGGATCAAGTCTCTGCTAGTCGGTGCATTTCTTTCCATTTCTCGGCTCCTTCCAGATTGGTTTTCTCGCAACAAACAAGAACAAAGTACCCAGATCGCATCGCCACTGCAAGAACTATTTTCACCACATGTAACTTTGAACGCTGTCTAAACTATGCCCAAGAAACCACAGACCAGAGCGCAGATCATGCGACAGTATCGCCGCAAAGTGTGGGCTAACCCTGTCAATTGGTGTAAGAAGGCGCTCGGCGTAACGCTGCACACGTCTGAGTATATCAAGGCGCTGCGTAAGGACTCGGACATATTCGAGTGGCTTGATGAGAATGGCTTCACCGACGAAACGATCCAGTTCGTAAAGGATTCGCCTTGTTACGGACAAGCCGACATACTCGAAGGCGTGAGAGATCACAGGCTTGTCAGCGTAGCCTCATCGAACGCCATAGGCAAGACGTACACGAGCGCAGCCTCGATTCCTTGGTATCTGAATGCTGTAGCGCCTGGGTATGTCATCACGTCGTCATCCTCTTGGCTCGGTGTCAAGCGGTCCGTCTGGCCTGAGTTGAGGCGGATACTCTCAAGCGCTCCCGTCCAAGAGATAGCGACCGCTGGAGAGTTGCTCTCAACTGAGTGGAAGATCGGCGATCAGTGGGGAGCGTTCTCGGCCTCTCCTGACCGTCCTGAGAACTTCTCAGGGTTTCGCACGCCTAATGGCGTATTCGTCCTTGTCGATGAAGCCAGCGCACTTGACGGCGAGATTATGGACGCGATACGCGGCTTGACTGCAACAGAGGGCTCTCGTGTCCTACTTATCGGAAACCCGCTCAATCCAGAGGGTCCGTTCTTCGACTCGTTCGGCTCGAAGGCTTGGCACTCGATGACGTTGTCCGCGTTTGATTCGCCTAACGTGCTCACTGGGAAGAACACAGTTCCGGGATTAGCGACGCGCGAGTGGATCTTAGAGTGCCGCGAAGAGTGGAGCGAAGGTTCGCAGCAATGGCGCGCCCGTGTCATGGGCCAGTTCCCTGACGACATGGACAACGCCTTTATGCCTCTGTCCATGGTTCTCGCCGCCTCTAAGCGCCACGCTGACATGGTAGCAAGAGGCGAGGTCGGCATCGGCGTAGACATCGGGCTAGGTAGGCCAGACAAGACGACCTACTACGCGACATCTGCGAATAAGGTCTTGTATAACCACTCTAAAGAAACACCTGACCTGATGGAGGTTGTAGAGGATGTCATTTCTCTTATCGCAAGATTCAATCCTGCTTTTGTATCTGTTGATGACACCGGAATGGTCGGCGTCGTTGCTCGTCTGCATCAAATGGGCTACGGACCGAATGGAACTAATAAAGTGTTCGGCGTTATATCGTCTCAGAGGGCACTAGGCAAAGAGCGATTCTACAACAGGCGCGCGGAGATGTGGTGGAACGGCTTCGAGTGGCTCAACGCTGGCGGCTCAATCAATGACGATAAGCGCCTGATCGCTGACCTTACTGCAACAAAGAAAAAATACTTGAGTGGCCGTGTTGTCGCAGAGAGCAAGGACGAACTTCGCAAGCCTACGCGCCTAGGACGCTCGACAGACGACGCGGATGGTTTCTTGCTGTCAATCTACGACCCGCGCTTTTTCTGCGATACTGAGCCCGTGAGAGTCTCAATCGACCTAGTAGAAGAATTCGGCATGTTCCCTGATTTGATGCAAGCCTAAGAAACTAACGAGGAGAGCTTGACAGATGAATGTAAGGGAATGCGAAAAGATGAGGGCCGCATGTGCAGTTCAGAGAAGAACTGCGTTTAGGTGGGCGTCTGGCCTTATGCTTACTGTCATGATTGCGATTATAGGATCAAGTGTCGCATGGGCATTAAAGACATCAAACGACTCAAGCGCGAACCATGAGAACATCAAATCAAACACAACGGACATTCAAGAGATAAAAACAACGATCAAAGAAGATATAGGGACGCTTAGGACAGAACAACGGAGAGATATGGGCGACATACGCAAACGGCTTGACAAGGTTATCTTCATGCTCAAGCCTAGCAATGATGGCATGAAGCGTATGTCAAGTAACATTGAAACTATTAGTCATGAGATTATTGACGGAGAAATGATTTTCTATGATCCGCCTACTAGGTCAATAGAACTAAAAGACTGTTTAGAGACAATAGATACTACAGAATGGCATTCCGAAAAATGCAGAGTTCGCGCAGTAAACTATGGCAATGTCGGATTGTGCACATGTGGCCAGGAGACTATCTCATATACGAGACGCGATTATTCAGCATCGTATGACCCAACGTCAGGGACAATGCCCAGATGACTAATCAAGTTGTGATATTGAATGACAGAGGACGCGCCATATCTAGCGTCGAAGGTCCGGCCGTCCAGACGTTCGATGGCTCTGAGAGTTTCGAGCAATTCTCTCATAGCGCCGGTGGTAGTAGCCTTATATCCCAAGGGCAGTCGCGTAGATCGCCTACTAAGAGCAACACGGACAGGGCTGAAGACGTTGCTAGGGCGCGAACGTTCTGGCGTGAGGATGGGCCGAGTA
>SDBT01013052.1_pt1 | contig 13328 bp, 15 predicted proteins | sample 2277101 | NCBI WGS metagenome assembly SDBT01 (sample SAMN10404973, study PRJNA504765) | marine sediment metagenome | isolation source: marine sediment core GS10_PC15, 103 cmbsf | place: Arctic Ocean: Southern Knipovich Ridge | collected 2010 | reverse complement strand
TTAAAAAAATAATTAAATAAAATATGTTAATAATTAAAATAAAAAATATAATACTATAAAACAAAAATAATTGAAATATAAGTCGAATTTACAAAATTTAAAAAAAACAAATATAATATATAACTATAATTAAAATAGGCAAAAATTTATCGAAATAGAAGAAAATTATATGAATTTTTTACGAATTTTAATTTTTTAAAAAAGTTATATAATTCTAACTATTTCTAATAATTTAATTATATACATGTAATTTTTTAATTTGTTTCTTATAATAATACTTTTATTTTTATCATAATATTCTACATCTGTATATTTTGTATTTGGATCCAAATAATTTAGTAAAATATCTACAAAATCTTCATCTATTTCATAATTATATAAAACATTAACAATATTATTATATATAAATTGATTTAAATAATTAGATTTTTCACCTCTATCGTACATAATAATTATCAAATCTTCTAATTTTGATTTTTCTATATAATATTCAAGATTTTTATATGATATTGAAAATCTATCAAATATATCTTCAGAACCATGACTAAATTTACCAGTTTTGATATATTTATCAATTATGGAATTAACATATTTTTTTAATGTTATTTTATTAATATTTTCATTTTCTTCGAAAAATAAAATATCTTCTGTTAAATAATAATTACATTTTATTATTTTTTGTTTTTCGATACTTATATTATTTATATAATTTGAAATTTTTGATTCGTATAAAATAAAATTCAATATTTGGTTGTATTTATTATAATTCCAATTATCGTAATTTAGATAGAATAAATTTTCTTCAAATGATTCAATATATTCGTTAATATCTTTAACTGAATATTTTAATATGTTGTAAAATATATTTTTAAATTCTATATTTTTAATTAAATTATATATTTTTGCAGTTAATTTAATAATATCACCTTCTGGAAATGGTTCTCTTGGAAAATAATTATCGATTTCGGTAAATAAATTGTAACTTAATATTTCTTCATTTTTATATTTATATTTAATACTTGAAAACCCAAAATCTATAATTTTGGTTAAATATTTATCTACTTTTAAATTTATTTTAACTTTTTTATCATTTAATAAAACTTTATAAGTTAATATTTTAGGTTCTTCTAATTCCATAATTATGATATTACCTAAATGTAAATCATTATGTGAAAAATTATAATATTGATTTATAGCATTTAATGAAAGTACAACTTGTAAATAAATATTAATTATATCGTATTCTTCTATATTTTCTAAAATATTTTCAAACGATTTATCTCCAACATATTCTGTAAATAATAATATATTTTTATATTTATTTTTATCATCTATATATACATTTTTTGTATATTTGTTATTTATCATTTCTCTAATATTATATTCTTCATAATGTAAAAATGTAAATACAAAACCTGGAATTTCGTTTTCTAATTCTGAAATTTTATTTCCGATAATAATTTCTCTTAAAGATTTATAATAAGATAATTCATTTTCTATAATGAATTCTTTTATGAATATTTTTAATTGATTATTTGTTTTAAAATTTAATATATATTTTAACTTTATTTTATAAAATCCTGTTATTATATCTTGAAGATCAAATAATTGATCATAATATAAAATTTCTAATGTATCGTCCTGTTGATTTTTATCAAATATTAAATATAAATAATATCCAATTAATTCTTTATTGTTTTTACATTTTTCAATATCAAATTTATTAATATAATTATTTTTAATTTTATTAAACCTATTTTGATAGTCTTCTATTATTATATCTGGAATCAATATTGTTTTAGTTAACATTTTTTTTTAAAAACTATAATTATTAAATAAAATTTTTCAAAATATGATATTATATATTTTGAGTTATATGTTTTTCTATTTCGTTTTTTAAAAAAATACTTACATAAGTTTAACTTGACAAAGATATAAAGAATTAAAATTATAAATTAATTCTTTATTTTTCTATATTTTAACTTTATAAATTTTTAAAAAAGAAATTGAATTATTTATTATAATTAACCAAACAGTTCATCTTCTAAGTCAATCATCCATTCGATAAATTTCTTCTTTTTTTTGTTCATATGCTCCGTATTAACTTCTCTAAAATCTAAATAGGATTCGCGTGCATATTCTATAAAATATATTAATTCACTCTTATCAAAATAATCTACTAATTGTTGAAGATTTAAACTATAGAATGGACTTTTAATCATTTTAATTAATATTACTGGATGAACATAATTATCTATTATATATTTATCAATAACTTCATGTACTTTTTCTATTCTTTCGTAGCAAAGAATATCTTTTCCAAGAAGATTTTTATATAAATTACGTAAATCGTTATTTAAATGATTTTGAGATTCATAATCATCTAATAATTTATATACTTTATCTGTAGTTAACTTTAATTCCATTTTTGTCGACAAATATATAAAATTATTTTTTAAAAAGTTAAATTATCTATAATAAAGTTAATATTCTCTTGATTATAATAATTAAAAATTTATCTTAAACCAATCATTTATCTTAAACTAATCATTTATCTTAAACTAATCATTTATATTTCAGCATATGCGATAGCAGCTAATATTCTTTTAATATAATAATAGTTTAAACCTCCAATATTAAAATCACAATGAACAGTTATCTCATATACTTCATTGTAATTATAATCACAACAACTATATATATAATCTTCACATACGAGCTCAAATCCAAACTCTTTAATAAATAAATTCAAAGCATCGAATAATTCTTGGACTTTTGGACACAATTTAAGAAATGCATATTTGTATTTGACAACAATTTCTATAATTGTTTCAACATCTTGATAAGAATAATCAATGTGATCCTTAAAGTAAGTACAGTTACAATTCGATTTACAATTTGGATAACAATCGTCATCACTGTCATATTCTTTATACCAAATATGTATTTCTTCGATAATCGAATCTAAAATTTCTCTAAATCTAACAACTTTAAGATTTATGTCATTAAATTTTTTACAACCATTAATTTTATTTAAATCGAAATTTATATCTTCAAAGAATTCAATAAATTTTAAATTCTTTTCATTAAATCCTTTAATCATTATATCGAACTTTTTGCTTATAATCGTATTACTAGATTTTGTCAATTTAGATAATTCGTTCAATGTTTCCAAATTAACATATTTAGATATTTCATTATTCAATATATCTAACATTCTATTTTATTTGTAATATAAAATTATTTTTTTAAGAAAATATATTACGATGTTAAATAAGAATAATGTAATTATTTTTAAAAAGTTATATCTTTTAATTTAACTAATTCGTAAACAACTCTAGAATAAATTCCATAGTGTTCATATAAACTACAATAATAATGGATTAAAATACTCTTATCTAATATATATTTTAATTTATTTTCATTAATGTTGAAATATATCTGTTTTTTCAATATTATTTTTCACAATTTAAACTTCTATTAAATATTATTAAATCGAATATACATTTTTTAAAAAAAATATAAATATAAAATTTCCAAATTATTCAAATATATATTATTCAAAGATGTGTTTATATTTGAATAAATTATTCCACGATCGTATAAAGTATATATTGTTATATCGTTATTGATATTACCTGATTTATGAAACGATGTATAAATTTCTAATGAGTATATATCGATTTTATTACATATTCTTTTAAGCATATCTTCTATATTATATACAATATTGATATATTTCATCTCCATAATAAAATGTATTATATCGGGATTGATATCAATATATAAACATTTAATTCTTTTATTGTAAAAATATATATTATATTCATATATCTCACTCTTATTGTATTTTAATAAAATAGTTATATATTTATGATTAATTGAACCTAAAATAATATATATAAAATATTCATCTGGATCGTAAAATTTATAAGAGTCGAATTTTATAATTATATTAAATTTTTTATCTAAATTTAATATTTCTACAATATATAATATAAATATTTTTATAATATTAAATATATTATTTATTTTGTATCTTGTTAATCTCATTTTTATATTTTTTTTAAAAATAAAATATTATTTATAACTCAATATATAATATATGTTTATCAATTCTAAATTATTATTATAATCTATTTTAGAACTTATATTAAATTCTTTATTTATAGATTTATCGTTATCACTTATGAGACGATATATGCAACCAAAATTTAAATTATCTAACATTTTTATAACTCTTATAAAGCTTCCAGATGGAATAAATAAATTTATATATTGTATATATTTATAAATTCTATTATATGTATAATGAGAATCTGTTTTAATTTTTTCATTATAAATTGGACAATTAATTTCTTTCACGTAATCTTCGTCAAATTTGTAAATATCATTTATATAATATTCATATTTAACATTTTCTTTATCAGTATAATGTAAACATGAAGCTCTATCGTTATAAATTATTTTAATATGTTCATCATCTTCATTTGTCATTTCAAGCAAAGTATAATCAGTTACTTGAAATTTTAACAATATGTTAAAATTATAATCTATTTTAAAAAGTTTAAAAAGTAATTTAATTATTTTTTTTATAATTTCAAATATTTCTTTATAATATATATCATTCTCTGATTTAAGTAAACTAATTTTATATTTGATTCCATTGTTTATATTTTCAGAATAATTATAATTATCAATATTATCTAAATAACAATATATATTATTATTACATTCATATTCTATTATCCAATCTATCAACTCCAAAACATCCATTTTTAAAAATTATAATAATTAAATTTATTTTTTATAAATATTATGTTATTTTTAAAAAGGATAACTTTCATCTATATAACTAGCCATTGTACGACCACCAGGATCTTCAATTCCAAGATCCATAACATTATAATTTGTTAAGAATTTTAATTTTTCTTTTTCAAAATAACTTATATCGGAAATCTGAGGATATATTTTATATTTTAAATCTCCATTTTTAATCCTTTGTTCTAAAATTTCATACATTGTATCTAAGAATTTAATATCGCAACTCATTATCAATTCATGAAAATCAAATACAATATCTTCATAATCTAAATTACCAAAAAAATCAGCAGTTAAATCTTCCTCATTTAGGTTTTCTATGTCTTCTAATTTTAAGTTTATAACACCACCATGACATCCAACTAAATGTTTTAGTACTGTAAGTTTAGAATATATAGGATATCTTTTAGGTGTATATATTTCATATTTTTGTCCAATTATTTCTTCTATATCGTCAGGTATATATTCAATTTGTTCTAAATTTCCATATTCTAAAATAATCGATTCATATCTTTCAGGAATATAAGGACTATATTCTTCCAAAAATGAATGAATATCTTCATTAAAATTGTAAAATATGATCTCATAAATCCTAGCATCATAACTACAATATTTGTTTGAGATTGCACGAATTAGAAATTCAGGATATATGTTATTCCATAATTCTAAAAATATATCATAAGTTAAATATTCGTATAAATATACTATATGAGAAGCAACTACTTTTGTACCACCACATGTCTCAGATAATCTCTTTACAGATTCTAATTTTGTATAATCTTTAAAAGGTATAGGATCTAAAAAGTATCCAAAAAAATATATTTCTTTAATGTTTATACATCTATCTTTAACTATTTTAAATATTTTATTATAATATTCGTTGTAATAATATTTAGATAACATTAAACATTTTAAAATAGTATTTAAATCAGAAAGTTTAATAATATATTTAACACAATCGGAAGGTAAATATGTTGACATAATTTTATATAAGATTAATAATCAATTTTGAGTTTTTTATAATATATATCAAATTATATAATTCGAATATCTAATTTTGCAAATTTAATCTATGATAAATCTACATATTTATAAAAAATGTTTGAAATATTATATTATTTAGAATATTAAAAAAATATAATAAATTTGAATATTAAAAAAATGGAAGATGTTTTAAATTATAATAACGAATATATCAAAAGAATTGAAAAAGAATATGATAATTATAATTTTAATATTGAAGATATATCATTATGCAATACAGATAAAAAATTCATGGAAATGTTAGGATATTATGTTCGTAAAGCATTTCAAAATAAAAATATAAAAAATATTTTAGAATATGAAGAACGTATTACTCCGTCAGTTTTTATATTATCTTTTAAAGAAAATAAGTATTTTAAATATAAAAATAAAATAAAACTTATCATGAAAAGATATAGTATTTTATCTAAAAAATATGCTTTGAATGAATACAATATTGGTGTAAAAATAAGTGAGTTAAGAGATAAAGTTCCAAATTTCGTATTCTATTTTCCAATGATTATTTCTAATAATGAAATATCATTTGCAAAAACAGATGGATATTATAAAGATGATATAAAACATATTATTTTATTAATGGAACATTTACAAGGTCATACACTTGACGCTTTTTTATTAAATTTCGAGGATATTCCAACTACTATAAACATATTTTTACAAATTATATTAGCATTAAATGCCATAAATCAATATTATGATTTTGAACATAAAGCTTTACATTTCGGAAATATTATAATACAAAAATTAGATAAAGAAAGAATTTTAACATATAAAGTTAAAATGAAAGGAAAAATAGTTAACATAAATTTAAAAGTTTATTATTTAGTTAAAATTTTTGATTATGATAAATCTTATTTAGGTAAAAAAACGGATGATGATTACGCTACAACAGAAGATTTAATACACTTCTACGATTATCACAAATTTAAATCTTATATTCCAGAAGATATTAGAGAATATATCAGTAAAATAATATCAAATGAATATGATACTTTTTTACATAAACTTATATATAAATCTGGAATTAATAAGTATTTAGATTTTTCGAAATTAGAATATACTGAATTCGACTGTAATAAATATTTAGTAAAAGGTAAAAATATAGAATTTGAAAAAGGTAATTTATATGAAATTAAAGATATTATTGATGAATATTTTTATAGATTATATAAAGAAATAGAGAGTGGAATAAATATTGATAAATTAAATAATTACGTAAAAGAATTAGATGCGATTCTAAATGATATTATTAGATTGGATAATCATATGCAAAATAAAAGATATATAAAAGATAAATTTAAATATTTAGACGATAAATATTTTTTGTTCTTTGATAAAAAATTATGGTTATAGTAAAATTATAAACTATAAAGATAAAATATCTGAAAACTAGACTAATAAACATATATTAAATAATATTTTCAAAAGATTATATGAGAATGTTCAATAATTAATCATCATACAACAATTTTTGAAATTTATATTTGGTCTAATTTTTAAAAATTAACATCTTTTAATATAATTAATTTATAAACAACTCCAGAATAAATTCCATAGCGTTCATTTAAATGACAATAATAATGGATTACAATATCTAATAAATCTTCTTTATTTGGTGATTCATTATCGAATAAACAAGATTCGACATAATATTCAAGTATTTCGTTAATTAAATCAATAAAATATTTCATTTCTGGCCAAATTTTGATTATCTCTTCATTTTCATATATTAGTTTGACTACAATATATTCGTCTAATGCATTATAATCTGTATTATATTCTGTATAATCTATTTCGTCATTTGGTTCGAAATTTTCATAAAAATCTCTTTCTTTAATCATCTGGTTAATAATTTCTCTAAATTTTAAAGCTTTTAGATTTTCGTTTTATATTTCTGTACAAACTGAGATAAAATCTAAATCGAAATTTATTTTATCAAAAAATTGTAAAGCCTTTATTTCTATATTCTTTGTTATTATCTTATTAAATGATTTATTCAATAATAATAATTCTTTCAATATGTCGTTATTTACAAATTGTGGTATTTTAATAGCTAACAAATCTAACATCTTATATTATTTACAAAAATATAATCATTTTCTAAGAAATATGACATCACGAACAATATCAATATTTAACATAATCTTTTAAATATAAATTTTTAATTTGTATTTTTCTTAAAAATATGAATTTAACAAAATTAAGATTATTCTTGAAAAAACATTTTGTAACTATGAAAATGATGTTCTTTTTCATTTTTAATACTTTAATTCCCTTATTTTATTCAACTAGTCCATTATTAATGTTGCCTGGAATTTTTACAATGTTGTTTGAAAAGATGAAAGATTGGATTTCATCTTATGAGGCAGCTGGAATATTTTATCATTCAGATATAAATACATTGTTTGAAATACAAAATAAAAATAAAGATATTATTATTAAATACGATAATATAAAAATTAATAAATATAACGATATGGTACAAATTACAAATTGTGGTAATGATGATATAGAAATAGAAATCAATGATATTTATTGTATATTTGATAATGAAGAAGATAATATTCGTATGTCTTTCTTTTGTAGTAAAAGAAAATTTAAAAGCATAAAAAAATTAATACGTTCGTTTAAATGTAAAAAAAATAAAAGTATTGATGTAACAAGAATAAATAAAGAAGGTAAGCGAACACGTATTAACTATAAATGTAAACCATTATATAAACCTGAATATTTTGGATTTGAAATATTTGAGTTTTTAGATTTTCGAATTCAGAATTTCTTAAACAATGAAAATTTCTACGACAGAATAGGATTACCATATAAGATTGGCTTTTGTTTAAGTGGAGATACAGGTTTAGGAAAAACTCAATTTGCTTATGCAGCTGCGATAAAATATAATTTAAATATATTTGAAATTGATCCAGATTACGATTTTAGAAATAGTCCAAATATTTCAAATTCTATTATTTTATTAGATGATTTTGATCTTTTCGAATCTACGAAATCTAGAAATGAAGATTTATCTGATGAAGATAAAATTAAATTAAAACATTTTATGAAATTCTTAGAAGGTTATACATTGGATAAATGTATTATAATTGCAACTACGAACTATCCAGAAAGAATAGAAGATGCTTTGATTAGATGTGGAAGATTAGATTTTTCTATCAAGTTTGATAAAATCGGAGATAAAGAAATTAAAACGATGTTAAAAAGATTTTATGATCAAGAATGTGAACTTCAATTTAAAAATATAAAAATTTCTAATTTAATTCATAAACATTTAATTCCAAATATGTACAATTATGAAAAATGTATATCAAGTTTGAAAGATTATATCGTTTAAGTTTTTAAAAATATGATATCTATAAATTAATATTAAAAGGGTTCAGTTTTTAAAAACTGTTATCGTCATAATGTTCCATAATTATATCACCTAAACATAAACATTCAAATGTACGACATCTTTTCAAATATATATATTTATTAAAAGCATATTTTTGTTTTATTTTCTTATATTTACACCATTTATTATATTCAAATCTTAAAATTTTTAATAATTTATTTTTAAATTTTCTTAATGTATCCCATACATACATAATTTTACATTCCTGATTTTCCCATTTAAATGCTATAAGTTGTCTAATTTTAAAAAAAATAAGTGATTTTTGTTCAGATATTATTTCCCATTTTTTTATTATTTTAATATTTAGATCATTTTGTTTAAATTTATTATATTTAATATATTTATTAAAATATAAATCATCTTTTATTGTACATTCTATTTCTAATTTTAGTTTAAATAAATCTAAATATTTAACATTTAAAGTGCAAATATTTTCAATAATATATGGTACAAAAATACAACCATTGTCGAATGGATTGTAAAATTCGTTCGAATACAAAAAATATTCCAATAATTCTAAATTTGGACTATATATATTTAAATGTTTTAACTTATCATATTTTATATATTCTTTAATTTGTTTTCCAATTATTATATTAAACTTTTTATTTATTAATCTAAATTCAAGAAATATTTTTAAATTCTCAGATATAATTCGACCTATTTTATGATCTAATTCATATTCTAATTTATAATATTTTGGAATTTGAAACAATAAATCTAACATTTATATTTTTGAAATATATTTAAATTATAAATATATTCTTTCAAAATAAATTAATTTAATTTAAATATATAAAAATAAAAATTGTATAAAAATGGCTAATCAATATATATATACGAAAATTTAAAATTTATTAATAATACTTTTGACAGTAATAATTTAGAACCATGTAAAGAATTTATAGATTATTTAATTTCTGTAAATTACGAATTAGAATTTTTAAGAAATTATGTTGAAAATCAAAATTCAAACGATGAGATTAAACACTTTGCGTTAGACATTGTAGATGACATTGAAGATGCAATTCAAAATAAAGATTTAAATAAATTATTAGAATTAATAGATAATTTTCCTTTTAAACATGAAGATATTGTACAATGTTTCACAGATCTTATAAATTATATTTAACTTTAATATTTTAAGTTTTAAAAAATTTATCTGAATTATTATATCATCAATAAAAATATATAATATTTGATTTTTAATTATACAAATTTAGATAAAATGAAAATGGAGTTTTATAATATATTTGGCAGCTCAGATATTATACAACACGTTATAGATTTTTGTAATATTGAAACTTTATTAGAATTGAGACAAGTAAATTGGATATGTAATAATATGTTATCGTTTGATGATTTTTATTTAAATTCTTCCAAAATAAAATTATTTTTTAAATCGGGATATAATATCGAAGAACTTTTAAATTTTAATAGACGAGAAATGTTAGAAACAATATTTAGTAAAATAAACTTACATAATGTTGTATATTTATGTTGTTTTTATCTAAAGAGGTCTATTCCAACGAAATTAAAAAAATTACAACGTAATATTAAAAATGTATATGAAATGGGAAGATATCAAACATCTAACGAAAAATATTATATTAAATGTTTGGAAGATATTAATTACGACATTGAATATCAATATATAAAAAATGAACTAAAAATATATAAGAGTAGAGAATATATAAAAAATAAGATCAAAGAAAAATATAATTTAGATGATATTCATCTGACGAAATCGAAGATTTCTATTCCTGCAATTAAATATTCTGTAGAAGAATGTATAAATAAATTAGTTAAAGATAAAGATATTTTATTTGCAAATAAAATATTTTTAGCTTATACTAAAGATCTCTTCAGAAGAGGAAAACAAAAAATTTCTCATATTTTACAAAATAAATATTTAAATTTGGAGATTGTCGAATATGCTATCCAAAATTCAATAGATAATGTACTTCAATATAAATACTTGAGATATATCATTTCATATTTGAAATACGAAGAATTAGTATCATTTTTTGATATATATATAAACGAAATAATAGATTTCGATATTAAAGATTTTCATAAAATAGAATATTTAAATTACGATAAACTTACATTATTATCTCATAATTGCAAATTTATTAATATGAAAAAGAACAATACAAACGACCAAAATTGTATATTACTTTAAAAACGTTTATATAATTCATAAGATTTTTAAAAATAGAATTATAATTCAAATTCATAAATAAAACATTCTAAATCTTTATCTTTCGCATAGTTCAAAGCTTGAATTGTCCCTTTCGAATTTAATTTTCCAGAATTAACGACGGGAAATCCAACAAAAAAATTAGAGTTATCTATCATTATTTTATTTCTAATTGGTCCTGCTCCTTTTCCATATATATTCCAATTAGCCTTATAAACTTTATATTCAATATTATTTTCGGAACACCAATTTATAACTATCTGGTCTAAACCTCTACAATCTCCAACGTTTACAAATTCAATTTTATTTTTAAATTGTTTAAGATAATCAGAAACTATTTTATAATTATCTTCATTATCTTTAATATATCGACTTCCAGATATTGTAACTGACATTTTTATTTTTAAAAATAATTATTTTTTTAAAAATTTAATCGATCTTTAAAATATTTATAAAATTCTAAACTTTTATATTTAAAATATTTTCAAATTATAACGTTTATTTATTTATATCGAACGTCACCTCTTTTTCAGATTTTAGATTTCATAATAATCAATTTAAAAATTTATCACAACGTTAAATTTTATATTACTATAACAGACAAAAATTTAAAGAATCTAATTTATAATTATCGTGTAAATATTCAAAATCAATATCAACCCAACATATTCTTTCGTTTTTACATATTTTTTAAAAATATTGATTTATATAAATATATAAAACTATGTTAACAATTTGTAAGTTTTACGAACAAGATCTTTGTAGATTTAGAAATAAATGTAAATTTATTCATTCGAAATATAGAGTAAAACCTACTTTATCTTACAAAGTAAAGATGGAAATAATTGTTAAAATTCTTGAAATAATATATTATTTAAGTTTTTAAAAATAATTTAACCAAATATTTATAAGAAAATATAATTATTAAATAAATGAAATTAAACATTTAAAAAATCGGATAAATAATTATTTAATATAATATTTAAGTTACTCTCATATAGATTAACTCTTAACTGCTTAATTATTCTTTTCGAACACAATTCTGCTATTACAAACGATATTTCTCTTTTATTATAAAATATAATACTAAATTTAACTGAATTTATATAATCTATATTACTTATTTTTTTCATTTGTTCAAATTTATCATTTATATTATATTCGATATTTGTATATATCTTTTTACAATTTTCATATTTTATTTTACATTTAGTTATATTATTTTTAAATGTTAATCTCATTTTAATATTTTTCATATTTACAAATAAATATATTTTATATTTATTTTCATATAATACTATACTTCTTATATCTTGTTCATCATATTCTTTCATTTTTAATATTTTAAAAATATTATATAAAATATCTTTTATAATAAAATGTATAATATAGCATTCTTCTTCCGTAAATAAATCATAATAATTATGATTATAATCACAATAATACATTTTTTTTATTTAAAAATTTATATTTTTTGTATATTTCTTAACAACACAACTATTCGTAAAATATATTTTTTAAAAAGTTTAAAAATTAAATAAATATTTCAAATTAAATAAATATTTTAAGTTAAATTTTGATAATAATCTTCATAATTTATATAAAATATAGTATATGTTATCAATTTGATTATTTTAATTTTATTAGAATATAGTAAAAACAACTAAATATTAAAAATATAATGTATTTGAGAATAGAAAAAGTACCAGATTTATTAGAATTTATTTATAAAAAATTCGATATTGAAAATTTTGTTTATGAAATTTATTTATTAGATAATTTACCAAAAAATGGAAATAATATATATGAAATTGATATCAATATAGACGAAGCAATAAATATATTAGAGGATAA
>SDBT01013051.1_pt1 | contig 13329 bp, 12 predicted proteins | sample 2277101 | NCBI WGS metagenome assembly SDBT01 (sample SAMN10404973, study PRJNA504765) | marine sediment metagenome | isolation source: marine sediment core GS10_PC15, 103 cmbsf | place: Arctic Ocean: Southern Knipovich Ridge | collected 2010 | reverse complement strand
GTGTAAGCCTGTGGTTAAGAGAGGCTTGACAATCTGACTCACTTCTGTAACATTAGCATACTTTAACGGCATAATCTGGGTGACGATAGAATCATTCTGAGGGATTTCCGAAGGATCACTGCCGAAGCGAACCTGTACGTTTCGTTTCACAGCGTCTGCTCTCGGAACTATCTTTACAAGGTTTCCAGTGCCCGCCGGCACGGCAGCATACCCCTTAACATCCAGAATAGATTCCAAAACATGGTAGATTTCACCGAGATGTATCGGAGTAGGCGACATCACCGTGACGGGACCCTTTATACTGTCATCCACGATAAAATTAATACCGGTTATATCGCCGATAGTCTTAAGCATTACTCGTATATCGACCTGGTCGAAGTTTACATATATTAGCTCATCGGCCATGCCCGGCTTATCGAGTACAGGCAAATTCACTGTTGTTTCTGAAAACGGCTGCTCGCCGCCGGCCACCGTGCTGACGGAAATATTCATGCAGAATATGCATATTAGCCAAAGGATGTTTCGTATTATTTTCCGCACTTTATGCCTGTTTGTGTTTAAAGTTCCTGTCCGCATTTGTTGTACTCACTCAATAATACTTTTTCGATTTCCTAAGCACTCATCTCAACGAGAATGAGAACGCTTTGGTTTTGTTGTCCCTCATGAACTCGATATTCATAGCTGCCTGGGACCTTGCCTTCATGGAAATCTGGTAAGCCTTCTGCTTGCTGTCTAATCGTTGTCCATTAACTGCACGAATGACGTCGCCGTTTTTCAAGCCAAGGTCTTCTGCCCCCTTGATGTCCTCTAAGCCTGTTATTCTAAGTCCTTCAATCTGGCCGTCGATGATGTGAGGTTCCATATTCGCCTTCGGTATCATTGTTGCTGCGTACCTTAACTTATCTGCGAAAGTAGGATTAGACTTAGCTACCGGATGAGCTTCAACTGGTTGGGTGGCGTTTTTTGCCGTAGTTACCTCGGGATTGTCTGCGTCTTGCTTTTTGGATTCTTTGATGCGCAGGTTTATTTTCCTTCTTTGACCCTGATGAAGCAATATTATCCCATCCTTCTCGATGCTCTCGACATAGGCGGTTACAACGGTATCGCCGGTCTTGTACATGTTGAGCACATTGGTTTTAAGATCCTTTATGATTGCCCGGGAAATCTCCGGACTGCCGGCCACGGTACCAAGCAATGCTATACCGAGTTCTTCCTCGCCAGACCATGTTGAGCCGGTACTATTATCAACCTGCAAGGATTTGTCTGCCACCAGTGCTGAAACGGAACTTCTAAATATATCTTGCTCGACAATAGCTGAATAGTCTTGAACCGAGGTGTCCGGCAAACTTGCCGGTTTAAATACGGCTGTATTTTCACTGCCTAATGCCGATTTTGGCACCAAGACTTCATGAATGTGCTGCGACATCGTTACTGCCCTGACGGCCACATAACCCAGAATCAGCACCATCGCTAACTTGATAACCAACAAAGACTTATGTTTATAGCTTTTGTTGTTTTTCTTTACCAAAACACACCTTCTTCCTTATTATTTATATTCGGCACTTACTAATCGTGCCTTGCCTGTTTATATCGCAATCGTTATATCGGACCTTGACGACTATCGTTTAAGTGCCGCCATTGGTGCCAAATGTAACGATTTTTCTGAGTTTTAGCTGGCGAGCTGGCCACCCAACCCACAAGGAAGGGGGATTTGCCGGAATATAATCCGGAAATACTCCTTAAACGCCAAGCTGCCAAACTTTAACAATCTATCGGCTTATTGCTGCCTTGTATTAAGGAAAGACTCTTTCTTGGTTGCATCACACCTCTCATATTCTCTACTTTTTCTACTTTTCCAGACGTCTGAAAAACGTGCCAAAGGGGAAAAAACAATAATTTACCTCAGCGCATATATCCAGAACGCTGATTTTAACGAAAAAACAAGCTTTTTATTAAGGCTTTGCAGCCGGTGGAGCATCATAGAAATCATAACCCAAACCGTACGTGTACGTTAACACGAGCGCCATTACAAGATAGCAGGCATCAGCCAGCCCGTGAAACAAAATAGGCGCTAATAGCGACCTGGTCCGAATAAACAACCAGCCAAGAACCAAACCCGGCAAGAATAGGAGGACCGATATTATCTGGCCTTGGACTATAATATGAGCTACTGTAAAACAAGCTGCTGATATTATTATGCTTGTCCATTGCTGTAGTCGGGGCAGCTTGCCCATCACTGGAGTTGTTAATCTCAGGATATTGCTCTGTACATAACCCCTGAAAAATACTTCTTCAGATAGCGCAACATACATGAACTGATAAAATAACCAATATACCCAGTCCTGTCCCTGCGACAGCACAGGCGGTAAAGGTGGTTTTAATTCATAAGATTTCAGCACCCACAAAGCACAGAGCGTAAGTGGAAAAAGCATAACACAGATCCATCCCAGCACAACGAGAGAATCCCTCATTTGCCTGGTGTCGAAACCGAACTTGGGGAACTTACGTTTCTTAAGCGCTGTCGGAATAAATGCGGCAAATAACAAAATACAGGGGGTAATGAGCCAGCCGGCCCCTAAAGCCAAACTCGCGCCGATGATCTTAATTGCTGATATTGCGACAATTACTGCCAGGGTAGTTTCTATAAGCAAGGATATATCGAATCTGCCTGGTCTATCCTTCACATATAGTGCCGGCTCGAAAGGCGGCAGTGAATTGTCTATACCATGATGGATAGATTGATAGTTCATTCTTAATATTTGTATCTTGTAATATTGAGACCTTTCCAATTCTGCGTATCAGGTAGTCTCAGAGTTATTATTATCACCATCTGCCCAAGGTAAGGTAAAGCCAGGTCTTCACTCATTAGGCAATTGCCCCTCTTTGACACCCTATAAAGTATAATAAATACTGACAAAATAGGCAAAGACGCCCCAGCCAAAGCCACAAGTATAACAAATCGAGGCCTCGAAAGCGAGTGCACCCGATTGAATTGTACCGCTGAGAGGAACTGGAACTATCCTCCAGGTGTTGCTCGACAATAAAAAAAAAACATTGGATCGAAGGTCCGATATAACATTTTCCAAGGCAACCATCCTCCCGAACCAAATATTCATCAAGCGAAATAATGTATTGCCGTCGTTCTGTCAAGAGTTTTTTAACTCAAACTAAGGGCTTTTATCCTAAGCTTTTCCGTAGCAAATCCTTGTGAAGCCAAAAGCATGTATTTATCGCTTCGGTCAAGCCACCCAACAAACGATACGAAAGGAAATCAGGATTATCCGGCAGGGCTAATGATCCCTGTTTATAGCATAAAATTGCCGTGTTATTCTTAGCGGGACAGTCACCTGGTAATGACATATTTGTCACAGCTTGGCGTTTTGAGTGGTTAAATTTGAGTGGTTAAAACAGATAAAAGCGAGCAAAACAACGCTAATGCCGACAATATCGGCTATCCAGTCAACTGGACTGGCGACTCGGTTGACCAAAGGCTGGGTCAGTTCATCAACAGCGCCCAAGGCCGAAGTGACAAAAAAAAGAATTGCAGCCGAGAGCAATGAAGGACGAGCCTTGATTGAAAGAACTAAGAGGAAGGTAATCGCTCCATAAGCCACGAAATGCCCGATTTTGTCAAGACCCTTTACCTGTAATCGCTCCGGCATTATCTCCTGCGGTATGTGAGTAATGAGTACAACAATCGCAGTGAAAAGAGCTGCAATTGTCAGCCACTTGAGATTAAAATAGGAATCGGCCATTAGCGATTAGCGATTAGTGATTACGTTTTTTCTGTTTTAATCTGCGAAGGAACTTGAGGTCCTCAGCATCCTTCGGTCGTCCCGCAGCCTGTTTCATTCTGATCAAGTCGTCAAGAGATGCAAACCAGACAAAAGTATCGCCGAACTTGGCCTTTACCCTGTTCGTCCAAATACGATCAAAACTGATACCTTTGACAAATGGATGAATGTCCGTTTCAACTAAATATTGTCGTATCAACACCTTCTTGGTAAGGAGATCATTGAGGGTGATATTTGAGACATCATATCCAAATGACTTCAGCGCCTCGTGTGTCCGCCTGACATTTGCTTCGTTGGGCTCGATAAAAAGGTCAATATCGAGTGTTGCCCGTGAATATCCATGAACAGGAAACGCTGTTGCCCCGATGACCACAAATCTGACTTTATGTTCTTTTAACGACTTGAGTAGATTTTCGACGTCCATTTCGTTTCAGCAATAATGCCATTTCACGGCTTTTCTGCAACATCATTTGAAACCGCTGCCGAGTGGTCAACGATGTCAAATAATCCAACTCAAATTCGATTTCCTGACTTTCGTTGGTTTTTTCCAGTTTCAGAACTGCCATAATAATGAATATTCCCAATAATACCCTTCAGATTACTCTTTAATGTTATAATACCAAGATCTCCACAGTTTACAAGAGAATAATTTGCAACGTAACGAAGATAGCTATTATACAGCAGATTGGGTAATTTGAGATTTTGTATTATCAGTGAGTTATTGAAACCTTGCAATTGCTGGCATTTTCAATGAATCTTTTCAAAGTTGAGACATCGTGAAAACCGGTTCTTTCGGCTGATAAGCAGAATTGAACAACTTCATGGCAATCATTATGAGAGGCTCTGCATGAATTCATCATACTCCTTGCTGACCATCCATAGCTTTACTTTGTCAAGGGTAGGCAGTGCACGTTCTGAATAGAGTTCTATATCAGCGAATATAATGTCGAAAGGTAGCGCATCCGGTGGAATATGCGGGCCGACAGTTACGTCGTATGCATATTCAATGGCATTTGCTAATTCCCTGACATTACCGGGCCAGGAGTAATTCAGGAGAAGTGTCTTGGTCTCTGAACTTAGAATCTTATCTGGTTCGCCGCACAAGTTGGCCTGCTTTGACAGAAAGTATTCGGCCATAGGCAGAATATCCCCCCTACGTTCCTTGAGGGGCAGACCTTCGATCTCAAGCAGGTTTGGTTGATCGTCCAAGTCAGTGCTAAGTTCTTTCAGTCGGGCAGTGGGACTCTTTAGACCTCCAATTATAGTGTATACTCCCAATCCATCCCTTTTGTCTTCATATATTCCACGACATATTGTGGCCCGACCGCTCACCTCCGCCAAGGTATCAAATGCATAATCGATATTGTCCTGCATTCCTTTGATATGAGCCATTAATTCAATCCCGCCAACAACTATGCACCCCCCTACCTTGGCTGTAGATAAGTTCTCTCCGCCAGCAAACAATGATGCTTGGAGGCTGTTTTCCACTGACTTGGATATCGCAAGTTTATCATCAAGCCGATCTACTTCACTGGCGCCTATTATCAGGCAACCACCAGCACTCATAATGCTGCCATAATCTGCTGGGTCAAAACAGGTATATGGGCTACTCAAGCTACTAAGCATGTTGAAAATATCAAACAGGCTTGCCACAGTGCTGTTTATGCTGGGCCAGAATGACTTTGCCGTCGTTCCAGGATACATTCTTTTAGTTTTATCGTTATCGATAATTATAAGAGGTGATATTTCCCCTGATGTAGCCATTTGGCTCAGTTTGGTGGCAATCTTATAAGCGTTTTCATTGACCAACGGGAAGCTGGCTTCATTTACAGCAGGTAAGGTTATAATCACACCAACCTTCCTGTTTGGGTTTTCCAAGCCGATGTACCGTGCATATCTCTTTGCTATCCCAATCAATTCAATAACGCTTCCGCCACCTGTGCCGCCACCTGCGCCAAAGCAAACCATGATGCGGTCCACCTGAGTGCCGAATGTCTGTCTGGTTAAGTGCAGGATATCGTGCCGATGCTGTTGAATGGCTCTTGTGGCTTTTTTCATGTCCCTGGAGGTTCCTTCCTCACAGCCGATATCCATGATGAACTTTTGATTTTTAGGAATGTCGAGCAAGTCTAAATCATGATGTGAAGTGTTCACAGCCAGGGCTTTCTTGTAGCCCAGGTCATAGAAAGACTTTACGAGTCTTCCTCCGCACCCACCCGCTCCGATCCAGGCATAGCGAGTGGAGCCTTTGCTCTGGTCCTTAACAGGGCAAGGATAATGATCCTCGGCTTTCTCTAAGATGGCAGCCTCGGACTTTTCCTCGCACATAAGTGGTCCCTTGTGTTGCATATCGTATCTCGTATGTCAAGACACGACATACGACCGACAAATGTCGTCCAGTGGCACCAAAAGATTCCTGCCTAAACTCCAAAATCGTATGTCGCGTGATGTCTGACGACAATCAACGTGCACAGACGGCCATACAGCTGCTGCTGATTTCTTCCAAGCGAGCGCTGGGACTATCCAATCCTCCGATGATCGTGTATACCCTGAGGCAGTCCCTGTCATCTTCATATATCCCTCGATGGATGGTTGCCCGGCCGGTTATTTCTGACAAAACGTCGAAGGCATAGTCTATGTTGTTCTGCAAACCTTTGGTTTGGGCCATGAGTTTCTTTCCACCCACCACAATACAACCAGCCAGTTCCGCTGTGGACAAGTCGAAGCCGCCGGCAAGCAGCGTTTTTTCGAGGTTCTCTTTCACAGCCTCAGATAGGGCATACGGGTCGTCAAACGCCTTGACTTTGGTCAGACCCATGATGGCACATCCGCCGGACTCCATAATGCTGCTGTAGTCCATTGGGTCAAAGGAGGTATACCGGCTGTTCAACGAACTGAGCCTGTTGAAAATATCAAACATGCTTGCCACAGTGTTGTTGATGCTGGGCCAGAATGACTTTACCGTCATTCCAGGATACATCTTCTTGATTTTGTCGTTATCCACGATGATAAGAGGCGATATTTCCCCGGACATGGCCATTTGGTTCAAGGTGGTGGCAACTTTATGCGCGTTCTCGGCGACTAATGGAGAACTGGCTTCACCAACAGTGGGTAAAGTCATGATGACGCCAACTTTCCTATTTGGATTTTCCAAGCCGATGTACCGCGCATATCTCTTTGCTATCTCAATCGATCCAAGAACACCGCCGCTGCCCGTTCCACCACCTGCACCAAAGCAGACCATAATATGGTCAACTTGGGTCCCAAATGTCTTCCTGGCAAGGTGCAAGATTTCTTGCTGATGCTGCTGAACAGCTCTTTCGCCTCTCTCCATGTCCTTGCCGGCTCCGTGCTCTCCTGTGTCCATTAAGAATTTCTGGCTCTGGGGAATATTGAGCAGGTCAAGATCATTGTGAGTTGTGTTGAGAGCCAACACCTTCCTGTAACCTAGGTCATAGAAAGACTTCGCTAACCTTCCTCCACACTGACCTGCGCCAATCCAAGCATACCGAGTAGAGCCTTTGTTCTGATCCTGAACGCCGGTCTCTTCTTTGATGTGAGGTTCATAGTGCTCCAAGTCTAAAACCGGCACGAGCCATTCCTTGACATCAGATTTACTTTTCGCCCTTACCTGCTTTGGCTTTTGAGCAACCTTCTTCACTGATTTATTGTTGGTCTTAGTCTTCATAGTTGCTCTTTTTGCTTTTTTGACTGGTTTCTTTGCCATTTTCTTTCTCCTATTATAGGATCGTTTTTTGTTAACGCTCTTTTCGCCGCTTGGCTGTTGAACACTCGTTGTGTCCGTTCACAATTGCAACGGTATATATCGACTCACTAAGGAAGGCACATAATCTCTTTTTTTTCCTTTCTCATTTTTCTAATGAATAGAATTATCTATCAGCTATTTCATAGGTTATAAAGCAAAGCGTTTATTCTCTCCTGGCCTAAGTCCGATAATCCTACAGACACGACAGTTTTTTTTGACATTTCTTTCTTGGAGAACCGATAACTCGCTGTCTGCCGTTATTTTGTCTTAAGCGACTGCTCATTGTTGCCGAATTTGATCAAGTATGAGTTTCGTGAGCAGCAATAGCTATTTAAGGATTAATCCGATGGAAAATGTATTTACTGCACACAAACAGATTGAACAAACGCTAAGATATTTAGCTATGATTGCCGAACAAACGAACGAGGGAATTATAGTGGTCGATTTAGATGGCAGCCTTCGGTTTGTTAATGAAGCATGGGTCGAGATGCATGGGTATAAGACGAAAGATGAACTCATCGGCAAGCAGCTTAGCCTATTCCACACGAAAGAGCAAATGAAAACGGATGTGACTCCCTTGCTTGAAGAAACTAAACGCTGTGGTCGGTTAGAAGGAACCGTTGAACACATTAAGAGCGATGGAACAGTGTTCCCTACGCAAACGAAAATGATTTTGGTAAAGGACGAGCCTGGCAAGGCGACCGGACTTGTCGTCTTCGCCGTAGATATCGGCCAACTCAAAAAATTCCAAGAAACAACGGTTGAAAACCTTAAACGAGCAAAACACTTGAGCGAGCGAATTACCCGGCTCCGGAAACTATTCGGTGAGTGTCTGGAGGTAGGAGAATACCTTGCAGAACAGACCGGTGAACTACAAGCCAACAACGAAATACTTCTGCAGCAGATGACAGAATTGGATCAGTCAACGCGAAGACCAGAGCAGATTGTACACCAAAACGCTCAAGTAATAACCAGAAATCAACAAATAGAAGGCACGGATCCTGAACACCGGCAGTCCAAAGAGGCACCAGCAGAAAGCTCCGAAGAGACGGTAAAATCGAAAAGCTTAAAGAAACAGCTTAACACTAAGGAGCTTATGGAGGTGGCTGAGCTGGCCATGCGTGTGTCTGGGCGCACCTAACGGTAACACACGGCTTTTTCGATACATACCTTTACATAGCATACATTTTTCAGGCACCCCTTTTTTCGCCAAGGATGAGGATTCGCCCTGCAAAAATACATAGATGTTCTCTGTGTTTGAAAGAGCATTTATTTATCTTCCTGATGACCGTCTCAGATGTTTTCGCGTCGAATAATTGCCTTTCTACCAGATATCTGTTGGACAAAGGCCGGCGAGCTTTTTTACAAGATAGCTCAGCCCGGAATTTCACGAGGAGCGGCTCTACAAGTTGTCAATACAGTGAATGAGCGTGACATTTTAAAAGGCCACCAAACACAAAGGATTGATGGCCAAGCACTTACGAATCACGCCCGGCAGGACTCGAACCTGCGACCTACGGATTAGAAATCCGTTGCTCTATCCACCTGAGCTACGGGCGCTTCACTTTTTAACTGCTTGCAATATAACAAGTTATTATGCATCTTGTCAATTCCTGAAGTACTCAAAACGAGCAAAATAAGCCAATTGTGTCAAATTTATTTAACAGACCACTAGATCCAAGATCCAGATGGGTGACTGGACAAAAGAGATGTTTTCGTAACCAACGTATAGAAATTGTCAGGTGTGAAATAGATTACACTCGATTTAAGTATTCGTATGCTTAGTCGTCAGTAACCAAGACGATCAAACTCGTCGAATAAAGGGATTTATTTCGGTTAGGTAGGACATTTTTTTACTTGACGGAACTCTATATAGGTGACATATGTCAGGAAGGTGAATACGATATTAGTCCTATAATTTATTGTAAATTGCCTCCCTGGCCTAATAAATGACATATATTGGGAATCTATTTGGGCAAAATAGGGGTTTGTAGTGACAAAATGGAGACACGATATCCGTGTGCCGCAGTAAGAGATGTTAGAGATGGGAGTAGGCCCCCCGCAACCGGCTTGGTTGCAAACCACCGTAAGCGGCTTTGGTTAAGAGTTTTGGTCATGAGCGTTACGGAAAAGGTGCTGTAGAAGCATCAGGTGTGGATCAAGAAGACGAATACAAGTTAACCACCGTTTAATTGTCGAAAGTCTTAGATGGCGTCAAAACTGGGGAATGGACGTTTTCCCAGGAGGAGTCGTTGAACGTAGCAAAACCATATGATTGTGGTTTGAATGATAGGAGCCGGATGAGCTGAGAGGTTCACGTCCGGTTCTCGGAGGGGCCGACTCAATCCAAAAATTGTGGTGTTTTCCAGCTTCTGAAAAAAGTTTAGAATGTTGAGCCGATCCGATTTACTGCAAACTCTCTGCAATTGTTTATTTCTGCAGCAGTTTGCCTTGCGTTGCACACGTCGAGAAGAAACTCGAATATTTCATCGGCCACGGCGTCGGCCCGGGCACCTTCGATGATCTTGCCGGCATCGATATCGATGAAGTCACACATGCGCCGATACATTCTAGTATTGGATGAGATCTTTATCACCGGTGCAACTGGGTTGCCGGCCGGTGTTCCCGTGCCTGTGGTGAATAGTACAAGATTTGCACCGCCGGCAACCATTCCAGTCACCGACTCGGGATCGTTACCGGGCGTGTCCATTACAACGAGTCCTTTGCACTTTGGACGCCCGGCATACTCGACGAATTCGTTGATATTGGAACGGCCGCCCTTGATGATACACCCCAGTGACTTTTCCTCGATGGAACTAAGTCCGGCCTTGATGTTGCCCGGCGCTGGATTGCAGCCTCGCAGGTCGCCGCCGGCATCTTTTGCCATCTGCAAATAGTCCTTAATCCGGGCCATAATTTTCTGCTTTATGGCGTCATCGGGGATTCTGGATTCCAGGCACGCTTCTGCGCCGATCATCTCCGGGATTTCAGAGAGAATCACCGTTGCGCCGAGTTCCACGAGCCTGTCACTGACCAGTCCGACAGCAGGATTGGCCGTTATCCCGGAAAACGGGTCCGAGCCGCCGCATTCAAGACCTACCGTTAGATTGGAAATGTCAAAGTCGCTCCGCTGCTGCTTTGAGATGAACTCCTTTATCTGACGAAGACTGTCGTGAGCAGTACTCATGATCTTGTGTATATTGCCTATCTCCTGGATCGACAATGTTTTGACTAGCTTGCCACTGTGATGCACGCCTGATGCAATGTCGTTTACGTTTGCGATCTCGCAACCAAGTCCGACTAACAGCACACCACCAACGTTCGGATTGTCACAAGTACCGCTCAGGGTCCTGAGCACCTGCTCGGTGTCGGCGCCCATGTGCGTGCAGCCGTGCTGATGCGTGATCGGGATAATATCGGCATCGGCTCTTGCTATTTGCTCGACGACAGAATTCGCACAGGAAACGGTGGACATTATGACAATGTGGTTGCGTATGCCGAAAAGGCTGTCACTTCGCCGGTATCCCTTGAGTTTAATTGTGGACATGCGGGTCTCGCTCCATAGAACTATACTGAGCTGATCAGGTTATGTACGTGCACACACCGGCCTTTCTCGATATCTGCCGTGGCCAGGCCGATTACGTATCCATATTTGTATATCGGTTCTGCCTTGCCAATGTCCGAAAGGGCCAGCTTGAAACCGGCCTTGATATCTTCAAGTACGGTGATTGTAGTCTGCTTTTCGTCTGAGCCGAACATATAATCTCCCGCCGGCAAATCGACCAGCGCTGTCGCAACATTATCTTTGTCGCTGAGAATAATGACGTAGTCTGCAAGATTTCGACGTCGGCGGTTTACCATCGTGGCAGCATCCGTTTCCAATTTGGATCTACGTGCTCGCGCATTTGAGCTTCATCAAGTCATCTCGAACCCACCGTCCACGTTCAGCGTCTGTCCCGTCATGTAATCGGAATCCGGCGAACACAAAAAAGCAACAACACCTGCCACATCCTCCACACTGCCGGGCCTTTTCAATGGAGTTCGTTCTATAAACGTTTTCATTGACTCTCCCGGAGCGAGACCCGCTATGCGGCTCCGGTCCCGGTCGATCTGTTCCCACATCTGTGTGGGAACGACGCCGGGACACACGGCGTTGACATTGATATTGTACGGCGCAAAGGCCAGAGCCGCAGACTGCGTGACACTTATAATTGCAGCTTTGCTCGCTGCGTAGGGTACCTGCTCGGCTCTGCCGTGCCGGCCGGAGATTGAGGAAAAATTCACAATCTTCCCGTGACTGCGATCTGCACGCCCCCCTGCTCGGGCTTGCTCCGGCACCTGATCTATCATCCGGCGCCCGACAGCCTGAACACAGAAGGTTGTCCCTTTCAGATTGGTGTCGATCACACGGTCCCATTGCTGCTCGGTGAGGTCCACAAAGAGCCCGGTTTGCGCCACACCGGCGGCATTTACGAGAATGTCGATTTGGCCGAATTCAGCCACGGCACGGTCGACCATCGACTGAATCTCACTCAATCTGGCAACATCCACCGAGCAGGACAATGCACGCCGATTGAGCGATCTGATTTCCTCGGTGGTCTGATCGGCGCTTTGCGTGTTGATGTCTGCAACAACCACATCTGCCCCTTCATGTGCCAGACGCAACGCCACCGCTTTGCCGATCCCCTGACCGGCTCCGGTTATGATTGCGAGTTTGCTATCCAGTCGCTCTTGCATATTTTATGTCCTAAATGAACGGCTTATCATACGACAAATGGGACGGTTTCTCAAGACATCTCTACATCAGCCGCCACTTCGCACAGGTAGCTGCAAATCCGCCTTCGATATTCGTCATAGAAATCCGTGGGAAGGTCATAAAACTTCTCGCGATGAACAAACTGCCCTTGCCGGTCCCGCTTGCCCACCGAGGCGAAGTTGTAGTAGTGGAAGACTGCGTGCTCGGGCGAAGGATGCCGATCGTCTCCGGCTTCATACTTGCGCAAACATTCCACAGCAAAATCGGATCCGGCCGCCGCCTCCCGACGTGCGTAGTCGAGTGTGTCGTCCCACCAGAACCGGAACTGCTCGGGCTCAACATCATTCATCGTCTCGGCAAAGATGATCTGCAGAGCTGGTGACACTTTGAAATGGATGTGGCCCTGTGTCGCACGCCCGATAGTCCGCCGGGTCGCCGGCTTCAGGTCGTCACCAGAGTGACAGTCCAGCATAATCCCGAACTCACGAGAGATGTCTTGAAGCCCCCGGATGCGCTTCTCCAGACCGGCAAGGCCGTCCGGGCCTCTATAGTCCAGCTCCTTTTCGACTCCGAAATTCGGCGCGATATGTGTCACCGGCATCTGCCGCCTGCGTATCTCATTCCCGAGGAAAGTCAGTTCTATCTCCGAGGTCAAGCATGTGAATGCGTCTATACCCGCCGGTGTTTCATCGATGCTGAGTTCGAGGTCGGAAGGAACCCCATTTCTCAGAGTGTAAATATGGCTTGATAATTGCTCCACTGCATCCAGGGCCGACCAATACTTGCCCACCAGGCGTCCGACAGTTGCCTTATCCAACTGAGACCGATGTGTGTGATAAGCGACGACATCGTTTTGCTGTTTCGACTGGCGAATATGATTGGCCATACAATCCTGGGCCAAAGCTTCCGAAGTAACGTTCATCGCGCTGTAGTCCAGAAGATCGGACACATCTAAGGTGAAAAAAGTGTAATGCCGGGCTGCTTCAATCACCCGCCTGGCACGGTCAATGTTG
>SDBT01013050.1_pt1 | contig 13329 bp, 10 predicted proteins | sample 2277101 | NCBI WGS metagenome assembly SDBT01 (sample SAMN10404973, study PRJNA504765) | marine sediment metagenome | isolation source: marine sediment core GS10_PC15, 103 cmbsf | place: Arctic Ocean: Southern Knipovich Ridge | collected 2010 | reverse complement strand
GGATCGTTTTTCAAACAATAACCGCTGATATACTTCTGCTACCTGGGCGGCCGTCGCATCCCACGTATACCGGGGTGTCACGCGTCTGGCCTGCTCCCCCATTTTTGTTCTATTCTCTCTTTCCAGGAGAAAAGAGAGTTTTTCGCTGAGTTCGTCGGGTGCGGGGTCTTTTCCAAGTATAAAGCCATGAATGCCGTCATCTATTACATCCCTTGCGCCCACGTTCCTTGTAATAATAACCGGCAGTCCTGCGGCCATGGCTTCCAGCACGGTCATTCCAAAGGTGTCAAACACCGACGGCATAACAAATATGTCACTTGCAAGATAATATTTTTCCACCTCACGGGTGACCCCCGCAAAGATAACTTGCTCAGCAATTCCCAGTTTACGGGCCATATTTATGTACCGCTCTTTCTTGCCTTTCCCGACCACAAGAACCCGCAATCTGGAATTTTCGCCTCTCCGTCCAGGTAGTTGGGCAACGGCCTCCAAGACAAGACCCAGACGTTTTATCTCAAAGTTCATACCCACGAAAAGGGCAATTATGTCCCCTTGGGTGAGGCAGTGGCGTTCAAGAATTTCCCGCCTGCAGACGTCCCGGTCAAGGGCGGAAAAACGTTCCAACGAAACGCCGGGATGGATCACACGAATTCTTGACTCCGGAATATCATAAAGCCTGAGGAGTTCATCTTTGACAAGGTTTGAAACAGGCAGGATGGTGGGTGGTGCCAAATTGGTCACCCCCCTTCCCTCCACCCAGGCAACCGATCTGTCAAAAAGACTGAGCCGTTTGCCTCTCGCCTCCAGGGCCCATGTCTTGTGAGGGATACCGTGCATGGTGAAAAGGTCCATACAAAAGATCCGGTCATGGCTGTGGATCATATCAAAATCATGGGAACAAATCCGTTTTTTGGAAAAATATGCGAAGCTTATCTGTCTGAGAAATCGCGGGAAAGTGATTATGGGAACCCTGTGAAATTTAACAGGCGCTTTTCCGGGGATCCACTTGTTGGCAAATACATGAATATCAAAACCATTGCGCAAGGCCAGTCTCTCCGTGAGTTGAAATGCAAAACCCTCAGCCCCTCCCACAAATCCATATTTAGGAATTACTACTGCGATCTTTGGATCTGCCATCTGTCCTTTCGCTGATTATTGAAGTGAGCCTTATGTCCTGGATTCAAAAGATGGCCCCGGTTAGCGGTAATTTGCACCATTTGATCTTCTGAATCGTCACACTAATTTAGGATTTTTTCCAGGAACTGTTTTAGCGATCCAACTATTCCAAGGTGTAAGGAAAGCAATTGCCCGGGCTCTTGTGATCGATCTTTCAAAAGTTCGCCCAATCTCCTGAGGTCACCAGGAAAATTATGAAGGATTATGAGATTGCTTAGAGAATAATAAGGTTCCAGTATCGGGTTATAGGTGGATAGGACAAAACGATTCCTGGATAGATAATTGAACAGTTTAGATGGAAAATTGGTTGAATTAAACTCGGAGTCTGGATTGTTAAGCAAGATAAAGATGTCCATATCTTTCAGAAGGGCCTCAAATTCGTCGGTGTCCAGATATCCATAAAAGAATACGTTAGGCTGCTCTTTGATGTGGTCGCGCAGGATAGCCTCTTCCTGGGGATCGGCACGACCAGTTATATGCAGGCTGAAGTCTTCTGGTAGATTGTCCACATACTCTAATAATTCCTGAAAGCCGCCGCTCCGGTTGAAATTGCCGGAGAAAGCTATCTTGCGGCCCGTTCCGTCTTTGTGGTCCCAATTAGCTTGCAGCAATTCGGAGTCCAGGAACCCGTTGATTACTACCGAGGGTTTGTTCTCTTGCCCGAATTGTCTAATTCTGTCTGTCAACCCTTTGTTTACTAGAATAAACCCTTCTGACTCGCGGTAGACGGTTTTCTCCAAATAGCGATAAAGACTACTCTGATAACCTTTGTCATAAAAAAGGCCATCCTCATAATCCATGATAATCTTGAGTCCTAATAGCTTTTTTGCTAGTAGCGAGGGCACGCTGAATTCGATATGATAGTTATAGAAAATGACCAGTTGATATTGTCTGGAATGTCGCACCAGCCAGTAGACGTTGAACGCTGTACCAATGGTTCTCTTAAAAAAACTTGTCCTTCCAAAAAGACCGAAGGTTGGAGCATGGATGACACGTACTTTTTCAAAAAGGTTTTCTGTAAAGGGTCTATCCAGAGTCTTGGCGTATGATGTGGAACATACATCGACGGTGTGACCTAAAGACGCCAAGCTTTTGCAGAGCATCAGGATTTTTCTCTGACCGGCAAAGGAAATATATTCCTTGTTTGCACGTCTTTCCAGACAACCCGGTGTTATAAGGCTCGTGTAAATTAGGATGTTCAAAGTATTGATACCCCCGTAAAAGTCTTTTTTACGGGCAATTGTGAATTTAGGAATTGCGAATTATTGTCAGTGGTTAACCTTGAGCGTATTACTCCAAATCCCGAATTTTTTGACTTTTTACGAGGCCATCAAGTGTTTGAAGGCTGAAAATGCATGATGCATTCCTTTATAATTTCTGCAAGGAGACTGTAACCCTTTAGGGGCTGGTGGTCAAGCAAAGCCAGCGGTCATATGGCTAAAAACGCTTGTATTATAAGGCTTTTTCCCTTATAGAATGGGAGGACTATGGGTATTGGCAAATAAGACCCGGCCATGGAAAGTTGGGAAAAAACAATGCGTCACCCCCCTTTGAAAACAGGAATGCTCCGCCACGAGGCAACACTCATATTTCTGCTGGGCGTTTTATTGCTTTTGCCCCGTATCTGGTGCGAGACAAGCATTACGGGCCAGGATGAATACTGGCTTTCTCTTCGCACCCCCATGGAGACCCTTGAGCGGGGGGAGTGGTTTACTCCGTGGGTGAATGGTGAACCCCGCCTAAAGAAACCGCCTCTGCTTTACTGGGCCATCCTGCTGACCTACAAGATCTTTGGGATCAATCTGTTCGCGGCGCGAATCTGGGGAGTGCTGGCCGGGGCCGGGCTCGCCATGTCTTCCTGTCTTTTGTATAGGAGCCTATTCAAAAAGAGTGGTATCCTTGCCGGATTAATCACCCTGGCCTCCATTTCAGTGGCCATTGAGGGGCGACGGGCCATGTTAGATCTTCCCCTCGCCTTTTTTACATCCATGGCCGTATATTACGCCATCAGATGGGGAACATCGGGCCGGCAGGGCTGGGTGTTGCTGTCAGCCATTTTTCTTGGACTTTCCTTTATGGTAAAGGGACCCGTAGGGATTATTCTCTTTGCGGTGGGCGCCCTTGCTGCGGTTGTTGTACTGGAAAAGTGGTCATTTGTTCTTTCTCATTGGTCACAGGTTGTCCTGGCCATGGTCCTGTTGCTGGCTGTCTGTCTCCCATGGCCATTGATAATGGCCTATATTTGGCCCAATTTTCTTGAAATTGTAGATAAAGAAATTGCCGCCAGACATTTTGGAACCGTTCATTTTCGCTCGCCTTTTTCCATCTTGGGCGGGGCCCTGGGGCTCATTTTTCCGTGGTCGCTGATAATGATCGCAGCCCTGGTACACGCCTTGCGCTATGCAAAGGAGCGGGCAACCCGCAAAGAACTGTGGCTTTCGGTGTGGTTTCTGGGTTGTGTTGTCCCTTTCTTTTTTATGGAGGCATTTGCACGGTATATGACGCCGGTTGTCCCGACGGCGTGCGTATTATGTGCCAGCTGGCTGGAACGAAATAACGGCAAATGGAAAAAGGCGATAATGAGGATATCCATTTCTTTGATGGCCCTGATCTCAATCGCTTTTTGTCTTTTTTTTATTTGGTTTGGCCAGGGAGTGTTTATTGGAGTGGTAAGCCTTCTTTTTGTCGGGCTGATGCTCTGGGTCACCTTTGCCGGTAGTGATGTGCGGTTGGTTGCCCTCTCCGTGGCGGTGTTGCTTGCGTTGATGATGGGTGGCTTATATCCCTCCCTCGGAATAAATGCCATGCCGGCAGACCTGGATGAGATGGTTGGGTCTTCAGAGACTGCTTCCTACAATGGTTCTCAACCGTCAATGCTCTCGGTCCGGCTAAAGCGGAGCACCATCCGGACGCGTTCCTTTCACAATGACGACAGACGCAGGTTAAAGGATTTTGAGGGCCTTGTGTTTATGGGGGAACGTGAAGCAAAAAGTTTCGAGGTCCTCGGAAAAAAATTGGGGATTCATTTTCAAAAAGCGGGTCAATTCAAAAGCTTTTATTCACGAGGGGCCTGGATACGGTTTGTCCGCGAAGATGCCACGCCCGATGACTGGCAATGGGCCATAAAGACCCACTCTTTGGAAGGTCTCAAACCGACGATTTATTACTACCGGGTAACCCCAAAAAGAAACCTGATCACAGCCGAATAAATTGCGGCCATTTACAGTAAGGTTCCAGGGAAAAATGAATAATCGGCTTATCCTAATACTATCGCTTGTCACGGTTATGATCTACGCCTGGTCCGCGGGGCAAGGGCTGAAGACCGATGGTTACGCAGATCCCAAGTTTGGCATAATGCCGCCATCCCCAGGGACGGACACGTCGCCGCCCTATATGGCCGAGGAATACATCAGCCCGGATTTGAGAAAAGGGATGGTACATGCGGCCTCAATCTGCCGGCTGAGTGATGGCAGCCTTGCCTCTGTCTGGTACGGCGGAAGCAGAGAAGGGGCAAGTGACACAGTCATCTATCTTTCGGTGCGGAATCCTGGCGTATCCTCATCCTGGAGTAGCCCCCGGGTTATCGTCAACAGGGAGACCGCCTCAAAAGAACTTCAGCGGTTTGTAAAAAAGGTGGGGAACGCCATCATCTTTGCCGATCGTGAAGACCGTCTGTGGTTGATTTACGTCACAATCACCGTGGGCGGATGGTCCGGAAGCTCCCTTAACGTAAAGATCTCAGCTGATAACGGCGCGAACTGGACACCAAGCCAAAGGCTCACGCTCAGCCCATTTCTCAATATCAGCGAACTGGTCAGAAACAACCCTGTGCCACTAGAGAAAGGAAGGGGGGGTGGCGGTTTTGTTATACCCATATATCATGAGTTTCTCGGGAAGTTTCCGGAACTGCTATGGATCTCTGCGGGATCGAACAATCAAAAAATTCTTTTTAGAAAATCCAGAATGGACGGGGGACGTACGTTTATTCAGCCCAGTGTGGTGGCGTATGGCCCTGGTGCCGCCAGGGCTTTTTACAGGAATTGTTCCAATGAAAGAACCGTGGGGACGGCGGTGACAGAGGACGGAGGTGCAACATGGTCAAGGCCCCGGGAGGTGGGTCTGCCAAACCCCGACTCCGCCCTTAACGCACTCCGCCTTTCAGATGGCAATATTCTATTGGTCTTTAATGACAGCAAACATTACCGTGAAAACCTCCGGTTTGCCATTTCAAAAGACAATGGAATCACTTGGACACGGGTTGCAACGCTCGAGGATGTGAAGGGTGAGGAGGTTTCATATCCCTATATGATACGGGGTCAAGACGGACGGATTCACCTTGTCTATACATGGCTCAGAAAACGGATCAAACATGTGGAATTCAATGAGGCCTGGGTCAGAGAACAGATAAAAAAGGTATCACAATGACACCATACGTTTTCTCCTTTGTTGTCCCCTTTCTTCTTGCCATGGTCCTGATTCAATGCCTTGCGCGGGTTTTCTGGAAGAGACCTGAGGGGTGGAAACCTACGCTTGTCCTCGTAATGATTTCGGCGCTGGTAGTGATCATCCCGATAAAAGGTCTCCCTTTAGGCAGGTGGCTGATCAGCTTAAACGCGAATTTCAGCATACTGTTGATTGCTATGTTGTTTAACAAGGTTCTGGAAAACGGGTTTGGGGTACAGCTGCTGGACAGAAAAGCCCTTTTTGCCATGTGGATATTTGCCGTGGCGGCAAGTATAACGCTCTACCCAATGGCGTTAGGGCTGGGCGCTTTTGACCCGTATGCGTTTGGCTGGGGCTTTTCCTGGCTTTTTGTGGTCCTTTTGATAATAACACTGAGTCTGCTGTTATTTAAAAACCGGTTTGGCATAATATTGATGGGCTGCCTTTTGTGCTATAATCTGCGTCTGCTGGAATCGCAGAACCTATGGGATTATCTGGTAGATCCGTTTCTTGTTCTTATCTCTGGAGGTGTGCTGGTTCGTGTGGTCATAAAAAAGATCTTTGGACACAAGAGAGGACATGTCGCCGGGGAAGTGGCTGGTAAAATGAGGCGTAAATCAACTTTGACAGAACGGACCCAAGAAACAGCCGCACCCCACTCCCAAAACCCCCATGTAGTCTCCTGAGCTTATTGAGAAGTTGCGGTTTTGTGAAGTTTGTATTTGATATTACAAGTGTTTTTGGTATCATCCCAATGGGTGAAGCAATAGGCCGGGGGAGGTTCTGGCTGACCACCCTGATGGTAGATAATAAGATTGGTAAGGAAGGGACACAATATGCCCAATAAGGGTTTGGAGTGGGTCCATACGTTGTTTAATAATGAGATCATTCGATTGGTCCTGTCAAAACTCCGGTACGTTCTCTTTTTGGCTGTCTTTATAATATTTATCCCATTTATAAGACCTTCATGGTTTTGGCCCGGATTTATTGTCACCATGTTTGGTGAAGTGATTCAAGTGTGGTGCTTTGCTTCTTTGGAGAAAAATCGGGTTCTCGCAAACAGGGGGCTCTACAGGTTGACGCGAAACCCAATGTATGCAGGCCGTTTTTTTGTATTGCTCGGTTTTCTCATCCTCATGGGAAATATATGGATAGTCCTTGTTTTTACGGTCCTTTATTATTTTTATATGGTCAATCGGGTAAAACGGGAAGAAAAAAAGCTTCGGGTAGTGTTCGGAGAGGCATATGATGGCTATTGCCGCGATGTAAACCGCTTTATTCCATCCTTCAGGGGGGGAAACTGGCGGTCATTATGGGTCTTTAAATGGGACGTGCTGGTGGACAATAACGGTCACTGGAATTTTATGGCCGTGCTTTTTTGTTACATCATATTCTATTTTTCTACATTCCTGTATCCCCGGATTTGAGCTTTCAGAAGGAGATGTCATCGTGAACACACCTTTCCCACCCGAGATTTCCGTCGTCGTACCGGTCTTTAACGAGGCGCCGAATCTCAGGCCGTTGATTGATGGCATATTGGGTGTAATGCGCCCTGTGGGCCGCCCCTTTGAACTAATCCTGGTGGACGATGGGAGCACCGATGACAGCCGCAGGGTCATCCGGGCCATCAGATCGGAGAGCCCGGAATTGCGGGCCATATTCCTGCGGCGAAATTTTGGTCAGGGCGCGGCAATGACAGCAGGCTTTGACCATGCAAGGGGTGACATCGTTATCACCATGGACGGAGACCTCCAGAGCGCTCCGGAGGACATCCCTCGCCTGATAGGAAAACTGGAGGAAGGATATGACCTTGTCAGCGGCTGGCGCCGGGAGCGCAAAGATCCGTTTTTCTCAAGACGCCTCCCTTCAATTCTGGCCAACTGGCTTATAGGGATTGCCACGGGTGTCAGGCTTCACGATTACGGGTGCACCCTCAAGGCCTATCGAAGTGATCTATCCGGCCAGCTTCTTCTTTACGGCGAACTCCACCGTTTTATCCCCGTCCTGGCCAGCTTTTATGGTGCAAGGATCGCAGAGGTGGTAGTAAACCATCGTCCCCGAAAAATGGGTAAAAGTAAATATGGAATCAGCCGCACATACCGGGTTTTGCTGGATCTGCTGCTGATCCTTTTTTTCCAGAAGTTCGCCACACGGCCCTTGCAGTTTTTTGGGCTAACCGGCGGGTTCCTTTGTTTTGCCGGGTTTATTATTGAGCTCTATCTGACCTGGGTAAAGCTCTGGGGAGGTGAAGATATCGGCGGCCGCCCCCTGCTGCTTATGGGGGCTCTGTTGATAATCACCGGGATAGTACTTGCCGGTATAGGCCTTCTGGCCGAATTGGTGGTCCGGATCTATTATGAATCATCGGGTAAGCGGATCTACGCTGTACGCGAGGTCTTGGAGTGAAGACAAAAGTTCCCCGGTGGGTGGGGTGGCTGATAAGGGCAGGCGTCAGTGCAGGGCTTCTTTTGTGGCTCTTTTCACGCTACGATCTAAAGGGTATCCTGGCCACCTTTGAAGGTCTGCCCATTTCAGTCTGGCTGCTCGCCTCGCTGATATACCTCATTTGTCAGGTTATGAGCAGTATCCGTTGGTGGGTGCTGTCGAACACCCTTGCATTTCCGGGAAGATGGCCTACCTATCTGGGGTTTTATTTTGTCGGGATGTATTTCAATCTCTTTTTACCGACAGGGATTGGCGGAGATGTATTCAAAGCACATTTTCTCTCAAGAGATGAGGGAAAAAGGGTGATGGCCGCCTGGAGTGTGCTGGGAGATCGATTATCCGGGCTCATCACAATGTTGCTGATTGGCGCAGGAGTGGTAATGATTGAACCCGATCTCCTACCCGAACCCGTTGCACTTTTCCTCTTTATCAGCGCATTGATAATCCTTTGCGGTCTCGCGGGGTTCCCTTTTTTCCACAGGGCTCTTATGACACGCTGGCCGGGGCTTTCACGGTATGTGCCTGATTTGTTAAAACTCTGGCAAAGACCTGGAAGGATGGCGGCGGTATTGGGCCTCTCTTTCTCTCTTCAGACCCTGGGTATGGGGGCGGTCGCCCTCCTGGGGGCGGGAATAGGCATCCAAATACCTCCGGCATTCTATTTCGCCGTTATCCCAGTTATAGCCCTGATGATAATGATTCCCATCAGTTTTAGCGGTATCGGTGTCAGAGAGGGGGCCTTTGTCTATTTTCTGGGGCTTAAGGGAGTTGATGCGGAGAGCGCCGTCAGTCTCGGGCTTCTCTGGTTCTCCATACAGGTGGCCATAAGTCTTGTTGGCGGGCTGGCATATGCCTTTGGCGTCCACCGCAGATCGGTAGATAGTGCCTGAACGGAAACGCGATAAATTTCCTTCCTTTTTGAAAACGGAGGATACCCGAACCCTACGGCGCCCGGGTTTATTGAAAGTTTATAGTGTTTTCTGTTTGTGAAACATGAACAAGGTCGGGAAAATTGACCCTTTATAAATACATCCTAAATGAAATTTGGCCTACCTTTTTTGTCACCCTGTTTGTCATGGTCTTTATCATGATGGCATCGCAGATGCTGCCCATGACCGAATTGATCATCACGCGGGGTGTCAGAGTGACCCAGGTCTTGGGGATTGTGATCTTTTTGCTGCCGGATCTTGTGGCATTTGCTCTGCCGGCCGTGACTCTCATCGCCGTTGTGGTGGCCTTTTTACGTCTGTCCGCCGACAGTGAGATTGTTGCCTTGAAATCATGTGGCGTCAGTCTTTATCAGATGCTTCCGCCGGTGCTCGGGCTTTCCTTTCTGGCGTTTCTCTTTGCCCTGGTGATAGGGGCTTTTGTGGCGCCCTGGGGCAACAGATCTTTTAAGGACCTCGTCTTTCGCATAGCTGAGTCAGAGGCTAATGTGGGGATCAAGGAGCGTGTTTTCTCCGAGCCCTTTGATAACGTCGTGTTTTATGTCAACAGATACTCGAGTCGGGAAAAACTTCTGAAGGATGTTTTTGTGGTGGACAGACGTGAAAAGGGAATGACAAATACCATTGTGGCCGAAGAAGCGCGAATCGTTTTGCATCCCAATGAAAGAATCATAACCCTTCGTTTTTTGAGAGGCACCATTTTTTTGGTGGAGAAGGATTTGAAGTCAGCCAGGACCATAGGGTTTAAGAGCTATGACCTGAGTATCAGCCTGAAGGATATCATGGCCGGTCTTGCCGCCAGAAAGAAGAAACCGCACGAACTGTCGGTGGGAGAGCTTCTGAAACAGCTCGATGAAGTGCCGAAAGGTGAATCAAGATATAATGCAATAGTGAGAGAGCTGGTTGAGAAGGGTTCAATGCCTTTGGCGGTATTTCTCATGGGGGTCATCGGGGTGCCGCTTGGGGCACGTTTGCGGGCACGGGGGCGTTCAGCGGGCATTGGTCTAAGCCTGGCGGTTTTTTCTAGCTATTATCTGTTCCTTGCGGGTATTAGAAGTATCTGTTCATCCGGGATTCTCTCTCCGGCAATCGGTGTGTGGATCCCTGTTTTTTTTCTGCTGATTTCCTGCGTTTATCTCTTAAAACGCACGGCAGAGGAACGGCCCATCAATTTTTTTGCAGACCTGAGAAAAAAGACAGCCTGAATAGAACCACCTGAATAGAGTCAGGATAGATGGGAACATTAGCAAAATATTTTTCAAGGGAATTTCTCAAACTGTTTGGGCTTATTGAGTTTGTGTTCATTTCCATGTATTTGCTTATCCAGTTTATCCTGTCACTCGACGACTTTGTGGAGGCCAATGCCCCATATTCCCTCATGGTGGCATACTTGTTCTATAATATCCCTATGATTGTGATCCAGCTTGTACCGGCGGCGACCCTCATATCAGTCATCGTGATGTTCTGCCTGATGGACAAGAACAACGAGATCACTGCAATGAAGTCATGTGGCCTGAGCATCCTCAGGATTTCTCTGCCGACGATCATCGTCTCCATTGTCGTTTCAATCGGTGTATTTCTTGTCTCTGAGTTAATTGTTCCCTATTCCAGTGCCAAAGCCAACGAGATATGGCAGGTAAAACTGAATAAAGGCGGTAAGAAAGGTTTTTATGGCCAGAATAATATCTGGTACAGAGGGGACCATGCCATCTATTGGATCAGGCATTTTGATGCCGGCAAAAAGACCATGGAGGACCTCACGTTATATTTTTTTGATGATTCTTTTGGGCTGATAAAAAAGATAGACGCGAGATGGGGCATTTGGACCGGGGACAGGTGGGAGATCCGCCAGGGAATAGTCCAGGAGGTTGAAGGTGATAAGGGGTACGACTTGCAGAAATTTGACAAAATATACCTGACACTCCCTGAAAGACCGGAGGATTTTACCAGGTCCCAGAAAAAACCTGAAGAGATGAGCTATTGGCAATTGAAACGATACGCAAAACGAATTCAAGAGGAAGGGTATGATGCCACGGAGTATTCGGTGGATATGAATGTGAAGCTGGCCTATCCCCTGATCTGTGTGATATTGGTTCTTATCGGAATTCCCCTGGCCCTGGGAGCAAAAAAGGGGGGGACGCCGGTGGCCATATTTCTTGGGATTGTCGTCTGTTTTCTCTATCTCATCATACTTGGTGTGTCTCGGTCGCTCGGGCTTTCCGGGTTTTTGCCTCCAGAAGTTGCAGCATGGTCGGCAAACCTCGTCTTTCTGCTGTTGGGGATTTATTTGATGATTCGTTTGGAGACATAATGGGTCAAATGCCTCTTTACTATTTTCTTTTCGTCTTTGTGGCGGGTTTTGCGCTGTCTGCTGTTTTGACCCCAGTTGTGAGAAGGCTGGCAATCAAAACAGGTCAAGTCGCTGCTCCCAGGGCCGGCCGCTGGCACAAAAAAGATACGGCGGTATTGGGTGGCGTGAGCATATTTTGTGTCACGATGACGGTGTGGCTGGCAGGTGCCGGCTACTCGGGGTGGATCACATACGGTCATCCATATCTTCCCCTGATGGCGTGTGCGGGTGCCGTGTTTGGGCTGGGTCTGGCAGATGATATCTTTAACATTTCCCCACAGCATAAGCTTGCCGGCCAGATTGTCATCACTTCCGTTTTGATGTTCTTTGGTTTTCGTCTGGGATGGACCGATTCCGAAACAATAAACCTCCTTTTGTCAATCCTGTGGGTTGTGGGGATCACCAATGCCTTTAACCTCCTGGACAACATGGATGGCCTCTCGGCGGGAATTGCCTTTATAGCAGGGGCGTTTCTGTTCCTCTTTATCTACCTTAACCCGGGCTATAGTGGCTTTTCGGGGCCGGTGCTTCTGATGAGCGCGGCGTATCTAGGGGCAATCCTGGGTTTCCTCATTTACAATTTCAATCCGGCTTCCATCTTTATGGGGGATGCGGGGAGCCTTTTCATAGGTTTTATGCTGGCCTCCCTGACCATGATCGGAAGTCCGCCCCAACAGGCGGGGAGGGGCTATGTGAATCTGCTCTCGGTCATCGCAATCCCGATCCTTCTCCTCTTTATCCCCATTCTGGATACAGGCTTTGTAAGCCTCATGAGAAAGCTGTTTCATCGCCGTATTTCCCAGGGGGGACGTGATCACTCTTCCCACCGGTTGGTGGCCGTCGGCTTTTCCGAAAGAAGGGCGGTTATGATATTGTATGTTTTCTCTATCCTATCCGGGGTTATAGCCCTTTCAATTACCCGGTTGGGAACCGGGGTCAGCCTGGTAATTATTGCGCTGTATCTTCTGCTCATTTTGTTTTTCTGGATCTATCTGGCAAAGGTCAGGGTCTATCCCGAAGAAACTATGGCATCGGATGGCGAAACCGGGGTTTTTACACCGGTTCTTATCAAAATCACATACAGGAGGAGACTTTTTGAGGTCCTGCTGGATCTGGTCTTGATCACCGTAGCCTACTACACCGCTTATCTTTTGCGGTTTGAAGGAGACCCCGGGCTCAATTTCGATTTTTTTCTAAGATCCCTCCCCATCGTGATCGCCTGTCAGATCCTGGCATTCTACGTTTTTGCCGTTTACAGAGGGGTGTGGGAAAAAACCAGTCTCAGAGACCTTGTGGGTTATATCAAGGCCATTACCGCGGGGAGCATCGTGCCCATGCTCATCCTTCTTTTTGCCTACCGGTTCTACAGTTTCTCCCGAGCAGTTTTTGTTATATACTGGGGATTGATGCTTATACTTGTATCCTTGTCAAGGCTGTCCTTTCGCCTGCTGGACGAAGGGGTGAGAAAAACAAACCCGAAGGGGCAGCCGGTTCTTATCTATGGTGCCGGTCTCGGAGGCCAGATGGCCCTCAGGGAGATAGAGACCAACCGGGAACTGGGGCTCATGGCCGTGGGGTTTATGGACGACAACCCCGGTATAAAGAGAAGAAAAATAAGAGGTTACCCTGTTTTTGGGGGAGAGGAAGATCTGGAGAAAATCGTCAAGAAATATCTGGTTAAACAGATTATTGTTTCGTTTAAAGAGGATAGCCACAAAAAGAAAAAGGTTCTCACGACTTTGTGCAGGGACATGGGCATGCAGGTAGACGTCAAGGAAATGAAACTGGTTATCAGTTAGGCCCAGAGGGGAACCGGTGAGAATATTATATGTCCGGTATAAAAAATAAGGGCCCCAGGATCGAAGAAATGGGCGAGTTTGCGTTTATTCGCTCGGTCCAAGAGGGTTGCCATTTTTCTCCAAAGAAACTGATCAAGGGGATTGGCGATGACTGTGCGGTTATCGGGCC
>SDBT01013049.1_pt1 | contig 13330 bp, 7 predicted proteins | sample 2277101 | NCBI WGS metagenome assembly SDBT01 (sample SAMN10404973, study PRJNA504765) | marine sediment metagenome | isolation source: marine sediment core GS10_PC15, 103 cmbsf | place: Arctic Ocean: Southern Knipovich Ridge | collected 2010 | reverse complement strand
CAGCTGGACAATGCAATATGCCGCCAAGAAAGGAAACCTCGATGCAGCAGTAAACCGGTCTCTATTTGCATGTATGCACGATAAAGTACCTTTGATTGTTATTGTGACGACAAGGTCTCAGGAATCTCCTGGAGGTTCCCGTTACAAAATACTGGGGCCAGCAATCATTGAAGGATTTGATTCAACCAGCCGCAGGTTTTTTGTTAGAGGCTGCAGTACACTTGTTACCTTTCAGATCGTTCAGTCTGAGAATGAAGAAGAAGCAGTTAAGTTATCGATTCGCAATCAATTAATTATGCCATTCCAGGTAAGAGAAGTTCGGACTGAGTATGTCGTCAAACGAGAAGTTCGAGAAAGGGCATTCAGAAAGATCTTGCTTGAAGAATACAGGTGCCTTTGTGCTGTTTGTCAGTCTAAATTTATTTTAAAGCAGAAAAATGATGAGCCTCTTGTTGAAGCTGAAGCTGCCCATATCATATCTGTGCAAGCAAAGGGACCAGATGATCCTAGGAATGGATTAAGTCTATGTCGAAGGCATCACTGGGCTTTTGACAATGGCCTGTTTACAGTTACAGATTCAAGCGAAATAAAGGTAAGTCCATCTGTGCTTCAGGCAGAGCGTCGTAGGTTTGATTTAGAAGAGTATGAGGGTGAATCGCTTGTGCCTCCAGCACACGAAATATGTAGGCCACATGAAGAGGCTCTTCATTGGCATCAGAAGAAGAAATTCCGTTTTAGATAAAAAATAAAGAAATTTTCTAAATGAAAATTAACTATCCATCTAGGTCAAAATTTCTTGGAGATTGCGTGGAAGCTATTACTAAGAATAAAAACGCATTATTCCAAGGGATTCCAATCTCCATTACATTTTCTAGTGGAGGATACAATGGGGAAGTGAGAGCCATTATCGAAAAGACAGACCATTTATCATTTCAGACGGATTGGGTAAGTTCTGACCCATCCCGATTTCCTGTTCGCATTAAAGCAGCTGCCTCTGCACTGTTTAGACAAAATTGCTTCGGAGATTATCAGATATCTCATTATTCAGGGACAATCACAATCCGATATTTAAAGTCATCACCAATAATTGCTAAACAAAGTGTGGATAAAAGCATTAAGCCTGCTGAATTACCTGAGATAAAGACCGCAAAAACCACCATGAAACAAAAGCAAATACACAGTCCTTTGGCAAAAGAACAATTAGTTGAAATCCTTAAAAGAATACCTTGGAGAACTTGGGAAAAGATTGTTGAGCAGGAACCAGAATGGTATTGCATGGAGCCACTTTTTGGTAAATTCCCCTATGGCTCTTTTGCAGTCTTAATGCTTGTTACTGGCTTAAACGATTATCAACTCAAAGGAAAAGCAGAAATAGCTTACTGGCCCAAAATACACACTCTCTTAAAAAATTCTAAAACACCTTCTTCGCGAAAAGATCTTCATGAATTGTTAATGCCGTTTTACAAAAATGAAAGATTAAGAAATGCAAAACTACGCCGTCTAAAAAGGTTTTTATATAGTCCTCTCTCATATGATTTATGGAATATATCTTCTCGAGAAGTTTCTAAAAAGTTTAGGCATATTTGGGATAGTCTTGCAAGGACCATGGAGCAGAATCCTAGGGTTAAAACAATTTGCTTTGCAATGAAATGTTTAGGCATGACTTTGTTGATGGTTAAGGAGTATCAATTCGATTTTTCCGCGATTCCAATTCCTGTGGATTTGAGAGTTATGCGATTTACGAAAAGAACAGGCATTTCTGCTTCGAAGAATCCTCAACATATCCGTAAAATATGGAGCGAGGTTCTTTCTTTATTGCGCTCATCTATTCCAGAAATAACAATGATTCATCTAGATAGCTTAATATGGCAAATCGCTTCTTTAAGCGACGATGAGTTAGAAAGTTATTTTGGAAGTATTGAGATTGTGGATGTGGGAAGAGATCTGTTGACGTTTTTAAATAATGGCTCCTCAGCTTTAAAAAAGAGCGCTCGATTACAAATGAAAAAGAGCAATAAGGTAATAAAAAGTGGCCGATCAAAAGGAAAGAATATCTTAATTCTGTTTCCATGCTCGGCAGGGAAGAACGATGAAGTTTACAGAGAAATATTTGAAGAGAGGGAAGAAAAGCATGCTATTGATTACATAAAGACCACAAAATATCTTCTTGCTTCAGGAAGGGAAGGGATGTCTTCATCCATTGATCCTAATTCACTAGTTCTTTCTGCGTTAGATAGGTATGATGGTCATTTATATAACAGCTCTCAAGGTTTTAGAAATACAATAAAAGAAGCTTACTCCAAAAACAACATTCATATCCTTATACTTTCAGCAGTTTATGGAATTTTAACGCCTAGTGAACGTATACATAATTATAACAAGAAGATGGATGCTATGTATTGGAGGCGCCACGGATTACCCAAAATAATCGAAGAGTACATAGAACAAAACAATATCACTCATGTTTATGGATTTTTTAGTAGAACCACAGATTATATTAAAATCATGAAAAGTGTGGATTGGAAGCAGTTGAATGTAAGATCAAACCTACAATTATCACGAACATATTATATTATTTTTCAAGGTTCTGGTAGTCCATACAAAGCTGTACCGCAGACATTGGGCAAACTTCTTATTTCTTTCATCAATTCTGGATTTAACCATAAACATTTTTATAAAAATCTGTTCCATGGTCAATTTGTCTATTTTATAAATCATATCTAGCTGTGAAATAAGAAATAAAAGAACAGTAGACTGCCTATTATTTTGTCTAACTACATTTATAACCATACATCTAGAAAACAGCTAAAAAGTAGATTTCTTGACATTTCTATAACTTAAAGCTATAAAAATATCTCCTTTAAGGGAAAAAAGATGGCAAACATATGGGGCCAAAACTAATAAATGAAATTCTTTGTCGGCATAACTGATAGTGATTGGTTTGATATTCTTTCAAACCTGCCGAATATCGACGAAGTCAATTTCTGGCAGCCTTCCGGAAAAACCAAGTTCAGAGCTCTCAAACCAGGTGAGCCTTTTCTCTTCAAACTTCATAGTCCTTTAAATTATATTGTCAGTTGTGGTTTCTTTGCTCACTCGACTATTCTCCCATCTACCCTAGCCTGGGATGCTTTTGGCGAAAAAAACGGTGCTTTTTCATTGCAAGAAATGAGGAATCGCATTATCAAATATCGGAGAAAAACAAGCGACCCCTTTGAGGATTTCCGCATTGGATGCATTCTTCTGGAACAGCCCATATTTTTTGATAAATCTGATTGGATCCCTGTACCAATAGACTGGAGTCCGAATATTGTTATAGGAAAAAGTTATGATATCAATTCCGAACCTGGTAAATCGGTGTGGAATAAAATTCAACTTCTCATTTCAAGTAGAAGTGATTTTGAATCTGGAAAGCTTTGGGTGGAAGAGGAAAGAGCTAGATTCGGTAGCGAAGTACTCATCAAACCCAGACTGGGCCAAGGTTCCTTTAAAATTCTAGTAACCGACGCATACAACCGGTCCTGTGCTATTACAAAAGAAAAGGCTCTACCTGTATTAGAAGCATCCCATATAAAGCCCTATTCTCAAGAAGGGCCACATGAAGTTAAAAACGGCGTACTGCTCCGGAGCGATATGCACAAACTCTTTGATAGAGGATATTTGACCATAACGCCAAAGCTCAAAATCGAAATCAGCCGGCGAATTAAAGAAGAATTCGAAAATGGCAAATATTATTATACTTTCCATGGAAGGCAAGCGCATCCTCCTCTTATACAAGAAGATCACCCATCGCCCAAATTCCTCACCTGGCATAATGAGAATAAATTTAAGGGATAACAAAAATAACATGTTTTTAAATCAAACTTTAATTTGGAATGCTATGATTCAATAAAAATATTTTTATTTGAGGTTAAAATAGACTCATGATAATAATAAGAAACATACAAATGTTCCTTTGATTAAAATGTATAGCACTAACATAAATATAATTGGGAGCATTCCTGATATTGGAATGATTATTGACATTATCAGTAATTATGCACATGGAAAAAACAAAGAATATTCTGCTGACAACTTATCTGTTCAAAATATCTTTGACATAAGAACTTGCAAATCTCGAGCCCGTTTCCAAAAAGCCATAAACGGTGTTTTCCTACAATTCAAATCAAGCGATCATCAGACTGTTATATATAGCTTATTTAGGCACCCAAATCTAAGCCCTCTCAAAAAAAAAGCACTTTTTTTTCAATTTGCAATTAATGATAAATTATTCTATGAACTCTCTAAAAATGTATTTTTTAAGCTTTATTTCTCTGGAAGACTTTCATTAGATAAATCTGAATTTACCTCATATGTTTACGATCTAAGAGATAAAAACACAGAAATTAAAGAGTGGTCAGATTCAACTATCAAAATAGTTGCATCTAAATATCTAACCCTCCTAAAAAAATTTGATTTAGTTAAAGGCACAGTAAAAAAAGAATTCAAACACATTATTCCTTATGATGAAACTATCGTTTATGTGATTTATTTAATCCATTCACTCGGCGATAAAAATTTCGACATTCTGAAAAATCCTTACATCTCATTTTTAATGTTAAGCCAACAAAATCTCATAGAACGACTAAAAAAGATTGCCCTATCTGATTTTTTTAATATCTCAACTTTGGGATATAACCTAGAAATAGATTTAAAATACTCCTATGAGGAGATCGTAGATGTCATCGCCGAAAGATATTAATCATAAATTTAACGAACTTGATTTCATGCTTAAAAACCGAGACAAGCAATCCATTAAAATGGATGCCCATGGCGGGTATTCGATTTTATTTGTATATCCTCCCAGTGAAGAAAAAAAGTATTTAGAAAGAATAGAAAAATCTTATCCGGATGCGCATTTCATTGATGTCGCAAAAGAATTTGTCTCATATATTGATTCGATAGGATCCGATAAATTCATGGAAATCTATCAAGAATATTCCAGTGAACCTGAAAAACTCTTCAAGTCTGAATTCAACGAAAACGATCTCTGTAAACGCCTTCTTAAAAAAATTGAAAAAGCAGGAGCATCGAATAAAATTCCCATTCTTGTTCGAACTGGTGCCCTCTATGGTACAGGAATTGAAAATGTCAGTATTATGGATTCAAAAGTAGTTCAAAATCTGCCGATCCCCCTGGTAATAATGTATCCAGCTACCCTTAGTGAAGATGACAAATTAAAATTTTTAAATTTCAAACTGGCATCTGATTATAGGGCCACTGTAATTTACTGAAAAATAGGAGACTCAAATGGATAAAATAAAAGATATTCTCCAACTTGATCTCACTGAAGACATTAAAGATGTCATCGATCTTGAAGATCGATCAGAGGAGGAACTTCAGTTTGAGATCGAAAATTATATTGTAACTTTAAAAATCGCCAAATACCTGGGCGATTTTATAAACTTTTATCAGAGCAATATTAAGGAGACTGGGGTTTGGCTATCGGGATTTTATGGATCCGGTAAATCCTACTTTGGCAAAATGCTTGGCTATCTTCTAGAAAATAGAATTGTTAATGGCACACCTTTCCAAGAACGATACATTCAGAGATTAGCAGGGCTCTCTAATAGGAGTCTTTTAGAAAATGCTATCCGTAGATTATCCGCTCTTGATATAAAAGTCGTTTTCCTTGATATCGCCAAACAAAACACCAAAAATGGTTTTGCCTGGACACTATTTAAAAACTTTCTACGTACCTTGGGCTTCCTCGACGATGTCTATGGCTACATGGAATATGGGCTGTTTCTCGAGGGTAAGTATGACCAATTTCTCTCAACCGTAGAAAAAGTTTCTGGAAACACCTGGCAAGAACTTCGAAAAAACCCCATAAATGTAACACAGACTGTTCGTAATGCTTTAACGGACTCACTCTATACACAAGACGAATACACAGAATTAAAAAAATATTTGGATCAAAGAATTACTTCCTATGATGCTGCTAAGTTTAATGATGAACTATCAAACTACCTGCAAAAGTACCCGGATCAAAGAATTGTGTTCTTAATTGACGAAGTCAGTGAAGCCATTGCTCAGAAAAAAATTGATCTTCTTGAACTTGAAGGAATAAGTGAAGCCTTGTCTGCTATCACCCTTGGAAAAGTCTGGACAATTGCTATAGCCCAAGAAAAACTTGAGGATGTGATCAAAAACGCCAATGTGAGTGTCCAGCAGTTAAGTAAAGTTATAGATCGGTTCAAAACCAGAATTCATCTCTCCTCTGAAGAGGTTGATATGGTTATCCGGAAACGCTTACTCCTGAAAACCGAAGACGCTAATCAGCAGCTACAAAAGTTCTATAAGGATAATAGCGGCCTTATTATTGATTCGACATCGCTTAATGCCAAAATCCCCACAAAAAGTGATGATATAGATGATTTCATCATCTATTACCCATTTCACAAATATTACTTCCATCTATTACAGAATTTTCTGTTCTCTGTTCATAAAAGAGCAAAAACTGGTGGAACAGAACGCGGAATGATTATTGCAACACATACTATTCTTAAAAATCTTAAGGATAATCACTTATTTGCATTTGTTGCTGCTGATAATTTGGTTGATGGCGGCCAAAAGGTATTAGAAAGTGAACTGGAAAGAAAATACAATCAAGCTGATATAGTTTTAACTGAGCAAAAGTCTACTATTAGTGGTGCTAAATTACTAAAAACTATTTATTTTCTGAACGAATCCAATTCCGTTGTCCCTACATCCGAAAACATAACCAAGCTCTACATGGAGGAGCTAGATGATTATTACAAAGTCAAACCGCTTATAGATGAAGCTCTAGCCGAATTATGTGAGTCAAATTTGTTACTTGAAAAAAACGGAGTGTATAAGATTACTTCAGATCTCGAGCAAAAACTAATAGATGAAATGAAAAATATTAATGTGGAGTTCCATTACAAAAAACGAGAACTTATTGAACAGCTAGGCAATCAATCTTTCGTATCAGAATTATCAAAGTGTATATTTGAAGATAACCCCTACAATTTTTCCGTCGAAAGTACTCAGGGAGATGAATTGGTTTATTCAAAAAATAAGCACATTAAAATTTTAGTACCCAGCCCATATACAGTGGAATTGGAAAAACTTAATGAATACATTGAAAAGGTTAAGTTTGAAACTCAAGCAAATACCGAATTGGCTACTCTAATCCCTTCAATGGATCACTTTTTGGAAATTGATAAGCTAATCGAGGAGATATATCGTTATAGTGTTTTGGAGGACCGCTATAAAAATGATGATGATGAGAAAATCAGGGGAATTATAAAAGACTTCTCTATCAATAAATCCAATAGAATTAGAGCTTTAAATTTGCTGATTGAAAAGGCATATAAATCTGGCAATATCATCTATCATTTCGAAGAGCATGAACTCAATGAGAATACTTTCCCCAAGATTGCACAAGAAATTCAGGAAAAAATTATTAGCAATACATACACAGATCGCGAGCCTTTCGCGCTTTCTGAAGATACAGGACTTAAAATATTAAAAGAATCCAACCCGAGTAAATTAAAATCATATTTCTCTGGAAAAGAATTTGAATTCTTTAACGGTGAAGGAATTTTTATCGGAGAAAATCTTCGTGTTGTAGAAAAAATTGTATCTCAAATATCATCGATCTATAAAGAAGGCATTGAGTTGGAGAATAGTTTATCAATCCCTCCTTGCGATTACTCTTTCGGAACAATCTCAACGGTTTTAGCAGTACTCATGCGCGCAGGAAAATTGTCAGTCAAATACAATGGCAGAACAATCTATGATTATAAGGATGATGATATTCTCAATGTGTTTGGAAAATCCCGTGAATTTAAGAAAGCTGCTTTTAAAGCCATTGTGTTGACTTTACCGCTTAGTCAAAAGCAGCAACTTGTCGACTGCCTTAAAAAACTTAAGACTGAGACAATTTTGGACAGGACATTTGGATACAGTACAAATGATATCGAATTGATTTCTATAGTAAGTTCTCTGGCAGAATATTTCATTCAGCAGGTGGATACAGAAAAAAAACGGAACCGTGATTTCGATTCCTATTTCCCAGGTGCTGGAGAACATCAGAGTGTGTTGGCGCCGTTTGCTGTAAAGATCACTGATGTCAATTATAAAGAAAAAGCAGAAGAATTCTTGAGTATTTATGAGCCTTTCAAGGAAGCTGTAGAGCAGATCCAGGAGCTCGTTGCTTTCATTGAAACCAAGTTGGTCAATGTGGAACGCTTCCGGAGTTTTATTGTACACATTACAACTGAACTGGATAAACTGGGCGGTAAATACAAGGATAATCCCATCTTTGGGCTGCAGGAGGAATTTACTGGGAAGTTCAACGAATCCGTAGTGAACCATTATATCTTCCTGGAGCAGACTTTTCAGAAAATTAAGGACAATTATCATTCCCTGATCAAAGGAAAACACCAGGAAATGGATGACATTCATGGTGCACTGAAAAAACAGGCAGAGAATGCCATCCGAAAAGTGAATAAAGTCTCCGAAAAGCTGAACAAAGTTATCCTCACAGAACTAACTGATATTTCTGCTTATGCAGAGAATCACAGCTGCGATGATTTAAAAATAGAATATGAGATTGCCTGTCAGAATTGTCATTACTCACTGAATGAGATCATCACCGCCAATCAGAGCATTGAGTTTAAACGAAACCAGATTGACCAACTGCTGCCGCGGATACAGTATCCATCCAGTGGAGAGAAAAAGGGGCCAAGAAAAATCAGTTTAACGGCAGATACAGGGGAATTCACAGTGGTGCAATACAGAAAGAAACTTCAGGATAAATTTGATCAGGTAAAGGTCTTGAAAGACGATGATATTGTTGTAGTAAAGTGACATGGCTATGAAATTAGAAGAACGCGTAGAAAAAATTCGCCTTCTCATCTGGAAAGCTTTTGACAAGCGCCTTCAGCAATTGGGATTTATGGCTAACAAACAGTTTGAGGCTGAAAAGGTCCTGCCGGAGCTCCGGGATGAAAGAAAAAAATTCGATGATGTTTTGATTAATCTGATTGGCGAAACGGGTGATTACATACATGCCAGGGAAAAACTGGTTGATGAACTTTCTTTTACATTATTTAACCGTATTACAGGTATGAAAGTGATGGAGGCTCACGGGCTGATTCCGGGAGTCTTTACACGAGATGAAGCTCATGGCGGGCGGTCATTTGGACATAAATTATGGCTGGAGCAGAATCCGGATCATGCAAGCAAGAAGTTAGAAGGGCTGCGGGAGTATGTGCAGTATGAATTCGGCAAACTTGCAGATCGAATTCAACTCTATTCGCCCTATTATCTTTATAATTTGCTGCCTGATGTGTTTGATCTTAACGACATTATAAAGGAATTCAACGAGATCAGCCCAGAAGACTGGCATTCAGACGATATTATGGGCTGGATGTATGAATATTATAACCGCAAGAAGCGGGAAGAATTCAAAGCCAGCGGAGACAAGATCGAATACCAGTGGGTATCGCTCACATCCCAGGTTTATACTCCCAGGTGGGTCGTCGAATTCATCCTGAACAATTCCCTGGGCAAACTCTGGATGGAAATGTATCCAGACAGCAGCCTGAAAGAACGCCATGATATTGCCAATATTCCTGATGAGTCTACACAGGAGGCTAAACCGGTTGAAGAGATCAAGATATTAGATCCTGCGGTAGGCAGCGGCAACTTCCTCCTTTATGCTTTTAACCTATTCTATGAGATGTATTTGGAAGAGGGAAAAACACAAGAAGCAGAAATACCAAAGAAAATCATTGAGAAAAATCTTTATGGTATTGACCTTGATGATAGGGCTGTTCAGATCGCTCAACTGGGGCTCTACATTAAAGCTTTAAAAAAGAACAAAGATGCTAGCATTGATTATACCAATGTAGTATCTACTGATTTTTACCTGCCGGAGTATGAAGAAATCCAGGACTTTTTCAGGGAACTGAATTTACACGAAGATTCCCAGGAACTGCTGAAATCAATCTGGGATGACCTTCGGATAGCTTACAAATTCGGATCACTCATTCGGATTGAGGAACGACTGTTCTCCATAATTGAGCGTTATAAGCAAAAAAAGCAGCGAGAATTGTTCGATATTGGAGAAAAGGACTTATTTGATCAGTGGGAAGAATTAGTAATACCCAATATTAAAAAAGCCATAGAGAAATACTCTACCAACGGCAACAATACAGGCTCTTTCTTTCAAATCAAAACACTGGAAAGTCTCACCTTTGTGGAGATTTTGCAGAAAAAGTTTGATGTAGTTGTGACTAATCCCCCATACACTGATTCTGGCAACTATGGGTCGGAACTAAAAGCTTTTATATCAGCCAATTACAAGAAACCAATGACGTTTTACCCGAACCTTTTTGCTGCGTTCTTAAGACGAATTACAGAGCTCATTGAGAATCATGGCAAAGTGGGAATCATTCATCCGCTAACTTTTATGTATATCAAATCCTTTGAGGATATGCGGAAATATATTTTGAACAATTTCCATATAAATTTGTTTGTAGAGTATGGCTTAAGCGATTTGTTCGGTGCTATTATGGTCGATCCTGCAATTTACATTCTAGAGAAAGGAGATTATTCCGGTCAAAAGTCTGTATTTGTTTCAATGAATCAATATACACGAACGCCGGAAGAAAACTTTAAAGAACAATACACCAAAGAAGCCTTGCACAATTACATAAACAAAATACCGGATAAAAACCTATATACCATTGACCAATCTAAACTCAAACTCATCAAATCTTGGCCCTTTATTTACTGGATTTCCGATACGTTTCGGGATAAATTTGGAGGAGAAAATCTAAGTAGTTATCATATGGGTGAAGGATTTAAATCAAATAATAATTTGAAAATATTAAGATTTTGGTGGGAGATTTCTGACAAAAAAATAGGAAGCGAATATTTCCCGTATACCAAAGGTGGCCAATATAATAAATGGTATGGCAACAGCTGGTTAACACTTAAGTGGGAAAATAATGGAACAGAGTTAATGGGTATAGGTGCAAGTTTAACTAATTATAAGTATTATTTCAGAGATGGAATAACTTTTAATAAATCAAGTGTTAAAGGCAATTCCTTCAGGTTATTGGAAAAGGATGTAATATTTGATAGTGCTTCTCCATCGATATTTTCGAGTACAAAAAAGAATTATTGCTATTATTATTTATTAGGTTTTCTGAATTCACAATTAAGTCAATATATTACTAAATGCTTAAATCCGTCAGTTAGCTCCCAAGTCGGTGATATTAAACGCATCCCTTTTGCCAAACCAACCAAAGAATTAGAAGACAAAGTATCTATGCTAGCTGAGCAGAATGTCAATTTCAAAAAACATTTCTGTGAATTTTCCATTATTGAAATGAACTATGTCCATCACCCTCTGATGTGGGCAAAAGAGAAGACTAAAGCTTCGGATCTACGAACGATTATAAAAACATATTTGGATTATGAGAATGAACAATTGGCTCAAGTTTTTCTCAATGAAGCAATTATTGATGAATTGATTTTTGAAGTATATCAGTTATCAGAGGAAGATCGGCATATGGTGCTGGATAAGGAAGGAATACCTATTGGTTCATTAACAGTCATTGATGGTTTCAAAAAATTAAACAGTGAACTGCCTTCGTTTGTGAAAGACTATTTTGATGAATTAGAAGTTAAACATATTAACAGTGCCAAATTGCAATCTGTTAAGAAAGAGATTGAAGACCTGTATGAGCAGAACTATAGCATTGAGGAAATCAGCGAAAAGGTGCAGTTCCACCCCTTCAGCGTGGTTAAGATCTTGAAGGAAAGTTCTGTTATGCCTACTAAACGAATGAATGATAGGGCAAAGGAGTTCCTGTTTGATGTGGTTCGAGAAGTTTTACAGGAAGATGATGATGGGATCATTCCTCTGGTGGAGTATGCTGGAGAGGTAACAGTGCAGAAACGACTTTTCGACAAACTGGTAGAAAAAGGATTTTCTCCAGCTCAGATTGGCAACTACGGGGATATTCTAGGTAGAGAGATCAATCCTTATCTGGAAAAGAACTTCTTTGCTGACTTGAGTGACCACCTTAATTTGTTTATGTATTTTCCAAAAACACCGTTTATCTGGCATCTTTCCGCCGGAGAATATGACAGTTTTGAAGCTTTTATCATTATTTATAAATGGAGCCGGGATAAGATGCTCAGATTGCGTTCCATCTATGTTGAGAAGCGTGAGTCGTCCCTAAAGAATCGCTTGATCGACTTGGAGAATGATTTTTCTATACAAGCACAGAGTGAAAAAGAATTAATTCAAAATCAACTCGAAGAAATAAGCAAATTCAAAAAAGCCATCGATGAAATTCTGCAATTTGGCTATGATCCAACACTGGATGACGGTGTGGGCAAAAACATTGCGCCCCTCCAAAAGAAAGGCTTATTAAAAGCCTATGTCCTGACTGAAAAAGAACTTAAAAAATACCTCAATACCGACTGGTGAGTGAATGGAACTCTTTCATATTACGAGTATAAGAAACCTAGAAAATATCTTATCGAGCGGTATGATACTTTCAAAGAACAGATTGTTATCGTCAGATCAAGATCATTTGAGTATAGCCTACGAAGGCATTCAAGAGCGCCGGAGTCTGAAATCAGTGCCTTGTTCACCTTTTGGTGTATTACATGATTATATTCCTTTTTATTTTGCGCCAAGATCTCCAATGTTGTATGCTATACATAATGGTCGTGTTGAAGGGTACAGAGAAGGACAAGCCAAAATAATTTACCTCGTGACAGAAGTATCGAAAGTTGTTGAAGGTCAAATCGCATTTATTTTTTCAGATGGGCATCCTGTTATGAATTACACAATATTTTATAATGATTTGAGAAAGCTAGATCAAAAGATTGATTGGGAAGTGATGCAGGCAAGATATTGGTCTGATACACAAGAAGAGCCCGATAGAAAGCGAAGAAGACAGGCAGAATTTCTTGTTTACAAGTATTTCCCTATCAATTTATTAACAACAGTTGGAGTTTTCAATCGAGAAATATTAGAAGACGTGACTTGCATAAATGAAAGATTTGATTATGTGATAGATTGCCAAATTCGAAGAGATTGGTATTATTAAAAATTTAGGTGAGTTAAATGATAAAAATAAAAAAATCAGGGGATTTATTAAAAGAAAACGTTGATGCGCTTGTGAATACAGTAAATTGTGTTGGAATTATGGGTAAGGGGGTAGCTCTTCAGTTCAAAATGGCTTTTCCAGACAATTTTAATGCTTACAAAAAAGCTTGTGACAATAAAGAAGTG
>SDBT01013048.1_pt1 | contig 13330 bp, 7 predicted proteins | sample 2277101 | NCBI WGS metagenome assembly SDBT01 (sample SAMN10404973, study PRJNA504765) | marine sediment metagenome | isolation source: marine sediment core GS10_PC15, 103 cmbsf | place: Arctic Ocean: Southern Knipovich Ridge | collected 2010 | reverse complement strand
TTTAGAAATAATACAATTTTTTTTTATTAATGCAATGTTGTTAGTTGGGATATTGGTGATAGAGGAGGTGAACCTATTTCTTCTTCTTCTTCGTAGTCGTCGTCGTCGTCTTCTTCTTCTTCTTCTTCTTCTTTTCCATTTGTTTCCATTACTGATTTTTCTTGTAGATTTGTTTTAGAATAATCCTCCTTAGAGTTTGGACCTCCTTTGTTTACAAGATTTCCTTCTTCTTCTTCTTCATCTTCTTCATCATCTTCTTCATATTCTTCATCTTCGTCACTATCAGTATTTATATCATTATAAAGTTTCATTGCAATTTGACCCTTAACGGTTTTACTTTGGTAGAAATCTTTCCAATCTTTCGATACATATTCATCTAAAATGAGATCTCCTCTAGGTGTTCTTCTCGTAATTAGAAGAAGAACACCAACATGAGTTAATTCATGAAGCCATTCTGCATTTCTTAACAAAGTTGGAATTCTTTTGGCTCGACATGTATCCCTCTTCATTTTATGTTCTATATATCTTTTCTTTATTTTTTGTCTTCCACGATATATTCTTTTGGGTTTGTCTTTGTCTGCATCATCATTATTATTACTAGTAGTAGTAGTAGTAGTAGTAGTAGTAGATTTACTTTTTTTTTTACTGGTATTCTTCTTTTTTGGAATTTTGGATGCAGTATTATTATTACTAGTAGTAGTAGAAGATTTACTTTTTTTTTTATGGGTCTTCTTCTTTTTTGGAATTTTGGATGCAGTATTATTACTAGTAGTAGTAGTAGAAGATTTACTCCTTTTTTTAATGATCTTCTGCCCTTTTGGCATTTTGTGGTTTGTTGGTTTTTTTTCGATAAACTTAGAAAAAAAATTTCTAAATTTATCCACGCGGCAAGGAGAAAAAATTTTTTTTTCAATTTCTATATTTAGTATATTTTTTTTTTACGCATTTGCGCGCAAATTCGTTCTTTTTCTGTTCCCCCATCACAACATATTTTCCTCAGTTTGGAAAACAACAACAAACAGCAAGAAGAATAAAAAAAGAAGAATGAATCAAGAAGAAACTTCTTTACAAAAGTCAACTCACTGTTGTACCACCGCTGCCGAAATGTCATCACAAATTCAATCTGAGAATTGGAAGACTACTCTCATAAAAAGTTTAAAAGGTTAATTCTTTTTTTTTATATAATAGAAACTAAATCAATTAACTCTTTTTTTTTTGGTAATTAAACGCGTAGGATTAAAGGAGGATATGATAATTTTATCTTTAAGGAGGCCAGATCCGAATGATGTTAATGAAGCATTGTTAAAAAGTTTAGAAGGTTATTATTATTATTTTTCTGTACCCAAATCATTAACTCTTTTTTTTGTTAATTAAACGTGTAGAGCTCACAAAAGAAAAGGAAGAAGAAGAAAAACTGGGTGTATGTTACGATTCATGGCGCAAAGTCTGGATGTTGAAAAAAGGTTTTATATATTTTTTTTTTATATATTTTAAACCCCCTTCTCCCTCAATTCATTAACTCTTTTAATTAAACGTGTATAACGTGAATTTTTACATGCAGTAACACGTCATAAATGCTTTAGTTGTAATCACAGAACAATAGATTCTGTGGTGCATGGTATTGACAAACTTATTGCTCTTGTTGAATGTTTCACCGGGGAAAAACCCAAAGGGCCAGCAAATTTTGAGGATAGGTATTATTTTTCTTATGCTTCGTTATTAATTGTTACAATTGCCCATAATTCGTTTTACGATAACCACGGAGGCAATTTAAAAGATATGATGAGGTGTCCTACATACTCCAAACGAATGAATGTTGGTACAATCTTTAGTTTGGCAAGTTTTTTGCTTGAGAATTGTTCGGATATTGTATAGTAAATAATAAAAAGGAAATTTCTATATTTAGTATATTTTTTTTTACGCATTTGCGCGCAAATTCGTTCTCTTTTCGCCCCTCCCTCTCAACATATTCTTTCTCAGTTTGGAAAAAAAAAATAAACGCGCGTCTATTTTTTTTTCTAAACTGAGAAAGAAGAAAAAAGGAAAAAAAACCCCCCAAAAAAAAACATCAACAACAACAGCCACCATGAATACCACCAACACTCCTCAACAACGCGAAAACCCCAAAGAAGAAATAGGTGTGGAACTAGAAGTAATTATTATGAAAGTAAAAATACAATCCATAAATAGTTTTGTGGCAAATGTATTGGATCCAAAATTGAAGTCAGTGGAAGAAAAAACAAAGGAATTAAATTCATTGGAAGAAAAAATTAAAACTCTGATTCTACAGATCAATACCAAGATTATCCCAAAGGCGAACACTCTTGAAACAGAAATATCTTTAATTCCAAATGCGACCACTCTTAAAACACAAATATATTCACAAAAGAGTGATCAAGTCAAGTTGGAAGATGAATTGAAGCATCTAGGAGAAAAATTGAAAGTTATTAAGAATTCTCGTCCTCAACAACGCAAAATAACCGAAGAAGAAATAGATGCAGAATTAGAAGTAGACATTATGAAAGCAAAAATACGCTCCATAAATAGTTTGGTGACAGATGTATTGGATCCAAAATTGAAGTCAGTGGAAGAAAAAACAAAGGAATTAAAGTCATTGGAAGAAAAAATGAAAACTCTTAGTCTACAGATCAATACCGAGCTTATTCCAAAAACGACCACTCTTAAAACAGAAATATCTTTAATTCCAAAGGCAACTGCTCTTAAAACACAAATATCTACACAAAAGAGTGATCGAGTCAAGTTGGAAGATGAATTGAAGCATCTGGAAGAAAAATTGAAATTTATTAAGAATTCTCGTCCTCAAACAGAAAAAAGTATTTTAACTGAATTTGAAGGTTACATATTAACATCCAAAAACAAGTTAGAATCACTGGACCATTATAAAGAGCGATCTTACAAAATTATAAAAGAACATATCAATAATCCAAATAATCCACCCAGTAGCCAGCATAGGTCCTACGGTGTCATTCGTCAATCAAGAAAAGGAGGCAAATATTTTTCTGTTACCTATTGTGTTGTTGGTGCCAAGGACCCCAACCGCAATCGTAGATTTATTGTGGAAGGTGATTACATCTATACAGCTTATAAAGGAGAGAAAAGGTCATATGTATGTGCATTTACTTTAAAGGCATTACTGTTTTATTTGTCTGAAGGAAAAATATATTTGATCAATACTTCTGAATCAATTGCTGATAATGAATATTGTAGAGTGACATATTGCGATAATATTTCTCAAATGTCTTTTGAAGAAGAATACGATATGACTCCCACTAAAGGAATACTAGGAGAAGAATTGCCTGCTGCTGCTGCTACTGTTCCTCCTACGAGGAAACCTCAGAATCCTCATAAGAATAATTCCAATCCTAATAATAATAACGAAGTTGGTTATTATTCTCTTTATGTTTAAGCAACCACACAGCCAGCCACCCATCCACCTCCGTCAGTTTGCTGATATCTTTTTTTTTTCTTCCAGATTGTGTACATAGATATTTGAATATAAAAAAAATACTACTATATTAAGTTTTTTTATTTATTTTTTTTTCCAGCTCAAATGAACTCTACATAATTCAAATGAATGATTTTTGGTCTTCTTGTTATTCATACATATGCAGCAAGGCTTAATATTCCTGGATTTTGTTTCTCTTTGAATAAAACAATTTGGGAATGAATTTGAACAACTTGGGCTGGAACACACACATTTGATATCTGTGATCTCTCTCCATTTTTCTTCCTCGGAAACTAAACTATTAAATATCTCATCATATGATATTTCTTCTTCATATGAAAAATTAAATATTTCACCACATGATAGTTCTTCTTTCTTCTTCTTCTTCTTCTTCTTTCTTCTTCGTCTTCTTCTTCTCCTTCTTCTTCTTCTTCGTCTTCTTTTTTCTTCTTCTTTTTCTTCTTCTTCTTCTTCTTCTTCTTCTTCTTCTTCTTCTTCTTCTTCTTCTTCTTCTTCTTCTTCTTCTTCTTCTTCATCTTCTTCATCTCCTTCTGAAAATGAAAAAAAGTCTTCTTCTTCTTCTTCTTCTTCTTCTTCTTCTTCTTCTTCTTCTTCTTCTTCTTCTTCTTCTTCTGGTGTTGGAGGCGGTGTTGAAGGTGGTGCTGAAGGTGGTGTTGAAAGTGGTAATGACCAAGAAGACGTATCAAATATCTTTGGAGATTCATAAGCTAATCTCGATGCCGCCGAACAATAAGACAAATGGATTTCAGTTTCAGTTCTTACACAAAGCACACAACAATGATCCCATAGACAATAATCTGCTTCATATCGACTATCTAATCTTAGTTTTGCACATCTACAACACAAGTTTTTGTCACAATCGCCTTTAAGCTTAATATAATCATCCCAGTCTTCTTTCGTGCCAGGAAAACATGGGTAACTAATATCAGAATACAAGTAATGAACCTCATTCTGTTCTTCTAAACTACTGTCACACATCTTATTACAATTCTTACAACAGAAAGTATCAAAATCACCACTGTGGGGGAAGGAAATCCGTTATTGTTTTTTTTATAAAAGAAAACATTTGATAAAATTTTTGATGTTCCGTCAAATTGATAAAGGGGGGAAATTAGAGGGGAAAAAAAATAGAAGTAGTACTGGAAGGTTGTGAGGTGTGTGTGTGTGAAATGAATTAGAAGAAATAAGGAAGAAAGAAAGAAAAAAAACCTTTCACAATCATAAGGATGGAATTTTGTGTAGCTTTTCGGTTTATTTTGACGATAGATGTTGTTTTTATTCATGGTGGTATGTTAAAAAAAATTATTAATGATTGATTCTTCGCGCTACTCATTTTTTCTATTTTAAGAAACTTCCGCAAATACGGAAGTTTCTATTCTTGGAAGTGCAGCGCGAAGAATTCAAAAAAATTCCAAACCCCTCCCCCCACCATGAACAACAATAGTAATCAAGAATCACCAAAGGAAAGAATAAAAACTCTTTCTAAACTTGCTTCGGAACATTGTTCAAAATTTGTAGCAAGTGAATATCGAAAAATAGAAAAAGAAACCAAAATTGGAGATTATGAAAAAGGAAGACAACTATCCCCTGAAGAACTTGATGATATTTGTTTAATGAGTGATTTTTCTGATGGTGTAAATACTTATGGAACAGTTCCTGTTATTAATTATTTGCTGGATCGCGGTGCTGATGATGATGATGATGATAATAAATATATTGCATTCAATCGTAAAATTGGTTGTTTTAAAGGAATAACTCGTTATGAAGGTAATAAAAAAAATTGTTGTAAAAAAAAAAGAAAAAAAACTAACACCCTCTACACAATCAAAAAAAAAAAGGTGTAATGTTTAATGACATAATTCAACTGCGTACAGATTCAATAACACACTTGGAATCATGGATTCAAATTGATCTGGTAACAAAAACTGTGGAAATATCACTTGCTTACTATGCTTTATCAGTGTATGGATGTGAAAATCATCGTCGTCGTGAAAAGGATGAATGTTGTTTATGTTTACGACGTAAGATGGATTATCCTCCTGATCTATGCACTGTTTGTGATGTAGTAGATAGAATCATGGTTATTCCAACGCGTAAATATAGTAACAAACGTTGGTGGTCACAACATCACAGAGATTTTCACACTATTTGGAATAATAAGGAGGTGTGTTCTTGTAAGCAGAAAGAATTAACTCGTGAAGAGATGAATGCACTTGCTATAAATACACCTAAATCACCTATTGATGTCATTGCTACTACACTTCCTCAATCAAAAGTCACTGGAAGGGTTCCACCATACTTGAATTATGAAAATATTCATCATGTGAAAGCTAATTATCATATTACAACTGGTAAATTCGAAGGCTTTTGTCTTTTCAGTGGTATTATTGATAAGAAAATTGTATTCTCCATTACATCACCGCATCATTCACAATATGGATTCAAATTTGAAATTCGTTTGGAACCAGAAGATCTTCTTCCAGCATTGATTGAACACCACAGAGAATTTAAATCAAAAGATGATGATTCAAATTCTCTATTATCTATTATGTCAAAATTGTTTTTTTTGAAAAAAAAATAAAAAAAATCTTTGGGAAAAAAAAATTGTTTTTGTTTATTTTCTTTTTCTTTTCTTTTCAGGTTTTTAGTTACATTCCGGTTTTTCAGAATTATCCCATAGGAATCTTAGAATACTAGATTTTCTATTCGAACTGATCCACTGCATCATCATTAGAATAAGTTCGTCTTGACCATTCTCATGAGTATTGAACCACGTTTGAACCATTCTGTTATATTCATCTGCAGTTACAGTTTGTTCCATCCATTCATCAAATGATTTAAATTCATTTTTTCCAACTCCTTTTGATGTTATTACAATGTTTTTCACACAAAGACGACAAATTTTCGTATTACCAACCCATATCTTACCAGTTGAGATTTCTATCATTCCCTCGGATGGCTCGGTTTGATGGCAAATTCCGCATAAAACAAAAGAATTTGATTTCACATCCACCGCTTTTTTTTTCCCACTGGTTTCGGCGGTGACGACTCTATTTGCTGTTGCAGATCGTTTAATATCATCTACACAATAGCAACAAATTTGTAATATGTTATCATTACCATATGATATTTCTACCGATTTATATTCCGATTGAAGTTGTTTACAGCGTTGACAGGTGTACCTAGCAGCTACTTCAGGATGCGTTTCATCCATTTCTGAAAATCTTTTAAAATAGTTTACACAATCCCAACAGATGTTTATAACTCTGTTACTAGGACCGCCGTCATCTATACCCAACCGGATTTCTACATTTCCATTCTCTGATTTTTTCTTACGACAATTATTACAAGTAAAAAAAGAATCCATGGTTGCTTTTTTTTTTGAAAAAAAGAGAGAGAGAGAGAGAGAGAGAGAGAGAGAGAGATAGAAAAAAACACACCTCTCTAATAATAATAATTTTTTTCCTAAATATAGTATATGTTTATTTCCGTGGGGAGGTTTTTTTTTAAAAAAAAACACCTGTGAATGATGTATAGCTCGTCATTCTCCTCATCTTCATCATCATCCTCCTCTTTCCAATAAGAAAAGCTATAGATGTATTATTTTTAATTAAAAAAAAAACTTTTTATCTATCAGAGAGAGAGAGAGAGAGAGAGAGAGAGAAGAAAAAAAAAGAAGGTATAATGAACAAAAAGAACGACAACAGTGGACATATAATCTCTCTCCTGACATACAATGCGATCATTTCAGGAGAGTTAGCTAGATTCGTAAACTGCATGATGTGTATTCCTCAATCTAACTCAATCGAACAGATGACCAAACAATTATTTATTGATGAACATGGCATTCCGAGGGTACATTTCGCACTACTACAGGAGGTTGGGGATCCAACCGGTTGGAATGACCTATGTAAACAACTTAGACCTTACTATCCACACCAAAGTCCCCAAACAAATGATCTAGGTGTTTTAGCAGTAGAAACGTTTCCGTTTAGAACAGAACAGTTTATGGTGTTTCCAAAAACACTGTCTTTCTATGCATTCGGTACGATGGTGATTCATTTCAGCAATCCACAATACAAACTTTCGGTTTTGAATGTACATCCAACCGCAGAATCTATAGATTGGGGAATAAGACGATCAGATCTGATCGAGATTCGAAAAAGACTAGATGATTTAAGAAAACGATTTCCAGATCGAGGGATCATTTTCGCTGGTGATTTTAATACACATCTTACAGATCCACATTTCAAAGAACTCGTTGAAATTCTAGGCGTTCCAATGAATCAACCGATAGATCCCGAGAATAGTTTCTACGCTGGTGGTTACGATCAGAATCAATCTCATATACCAAAAGAATCAAATAAACATACTGCTGATAGTAGTCGTCTAGATTATATTTGGGTTTTCTCTTCTCTGGATGGAAAAGTTCAATTATCAAAATTAGGGGAACGTGTACTTCGTGGAGTAAGAACTTCCGATCATAAACCTATCATTTCCTATATAAAAATAGTAGAGATAAAATCATAATAATAATAATAATAAAAAAAAACTTAGTTTCTAATCTTGTAATATATTCTTTTTCTACTAACAAATAAACAATTTTTCTTTCTTTTTTTTTTTTAAAAAAAAAAGAAAACAAAAGAAAGAGCCATGTCTACACAAGACAAAAATTGGATTTTGTCTACACAAGACAAAAAATGGATTTTGGATACAAAATCCATAGAAACACGCAAAATAAAAGATAAAATATTTCTACATACTGGTATACCCGGAATATTTTTAGAGACATTTGATGCGAATGATGATAAACAAAATTTAAAATTGTTTCTTGATAATATACTATTGGAGGATGCAACTATATCACAAGAGATTTGTACTAGAGGTCGTCTTAACGCTGATTTCGTGCGTTTGTCATTCACACACACATATGAATCAAAAGGATATAATGCTTGGCGTAAAGCTATCAACAAAACTTTAGTGGTGGAAAACCTTCCACAGCCTGATGAGAAAAAATTAGCAAAGGCGTTTGGATTAGATCATTCCTACATTCCGTTGTTACTTGATGAACTGGATCCAAAGAAGTATAATGACGCGAAAAAATATTTGACTTCAATAGCGGATAATATACCACTTGAGTACAAGTTTGCACTTAGAAAATACGTGCTTTCACATTCTCTCCAACCTTTAGTAGAAAAGTTAAGAAAAGTTAAAGATAGTCTTCAAAAAAGGGAGTTTGGAAAATTTGCATATGCTTATCAACAAACTGAAAATAATAATAAACCTGTTCGATTAGGGGACAATATTCCATACCATACGTTCTATCTTATTGCAAAACTCAACCAAGAAAAAGATAAATTACCACCACATAACAACAACAAATATGTACCAGCGCGCTATGCAAAATGGATGTCAAATCAATCAGTTCCAGAAGACCAAGAAAAAAGATGGGTATTCTATGGTAGATTGGATCCAATTATTTTCGAAAAAAAATTTCGATTTTTATGTATTTTCTCTGTCAATCCGGATGCTGCTGCAATGTTTCCACCACGAGGAGCTATACTTTTGCTTTCTAAAGACACTATCGTCGAATTGAAAAATGTCAATGAATATCAAGAACTTCTCAGGAACTATCTAAAAATTACACAAAACCCTGTTGTTAAAAAAAAACCGGAATTCTATGACCAATGGCATGGTTTCAAAGGTTTAGAGTATTCTAGAGGTCCTCTAGAAGGAGAAGAACTGACTATTGGAACATTAATCGGAGATAAAAATATTCCTGACAACACGGTGTCAAAAATTTTAAATATAGTCTCTAAACCAACACGTTCGTTCGAGATAGGAGATCTAGTGAAAAGTAATGAAGAATGGCTAGTAATTACTGCGAAATCAAATGGTAAGTTAACCGTTATAAAAATAGAGCCTAGAAAAGACGGATTTCTTACCGATCCCAGAGTACTACACCCAAAGGACGTAGAAGAATCTTGGAACCAATCACAATTAGCAATTAAGTGGAATATTTACGCTTCTCACAATATACTATGGTACCAAATACATAGCCGATTTGGTATTCTAAGATATGTTACATCGGAAGGTATCTTGGTTTTTGGTATACGTGAGAAGGGTAAATTACATGATGTTGATAGAGTTTCTTTTACTATGCTAGAACTCGTTAAAGGGGAAAAATTGGTTCTAGCGAAACCACCAGACCCATTGTTAACCCCACCAAAATTAAAAGCTGAAACACTCTATAATTTTGAGCGATTCAAAAACAAAGGAAAGCGTTATCAAGGACACATCCTCGTCAATAAAAACAATGTGAAAACATTTATCACTTGCAATGGAAGATTTATTATGAGTGGTGAAAGGAAAGAACTTAATGCTCCTAAAGAATTACTATACTACAATATTGTTGAGAAGAAGAACAAAGAATCATTTTTCACAGCACTTCAAAAGAAAGTGAAGAATTTTCCGTTCTCTAAACTCACACTTCAATTAAATCTTATCGAAAAATTAGACGAAAAATTTGTACGTGATGATAAATTGAGTGATCTACCAAGCATAGTTGAATATCATGAACTCAAGTTTCCCGATTCAGATCTCACTGAGGGTATAATCGATTATGATGTCTATAACTATTTGAAAGGCGTCACAATTGATCCGTTTTATGATGGAAAAGTACTGGATAACGTTATTAAAATATACACAGAACTTGTTGATACAGATGAGTTATTAGAGCTCTCGATAAAAAGACAACTCGGAGATGCAATGAACGGTACAGTGGTTAGTTTGAAAATGGAAAGTGGACAAAGAAAAGATGTACTAGCTTTGGTGAATAATGATGGAGATCTAGCGTTCCAAACACTTGGTATACTATTAAATAAAAATTCACGCGATCAAATTTCTCATATAGAGAAAATGATGCCTGGTCTGGCAATCTATGACTTCCTACATACAGAAAATATCAAAGTACACGCCTATCCAAGGCCAGATATAGAAACACAACTCCCGACACTAGGTTACAGAGAAATTTGGAAAAAGTATAATTTAGTTCCAGAACATATAATCTATACTTTAGAACCTGAGTTAAATGTTGTATGGCTAGAGAATGCAGACTATCTAGAAGAACGTATATTCAGATCTGGTGTTGCTAAGTCATTTGTATCTAGTAAAAATTCGGTAACGGTTAGAATATTAAATGTTGATAAAAATAAGACATTATTTGTGGATGTACGGAGTCTAATATTATCACGAAATAAAATTACTGCTGTTGTTGGCGACGTATCACCAGAATACGTGTTTCAAACCTTATTCTCCACAAAGAAGGATAGTAAATTAACCTACGCAACTCAAAACAATAAAACAGAGCTAAAGCGTAACAACTTCGTTGCATTTGGTTCTGCATTCGAATGGAACTTTTTAAATGGATTTGTTGATGATATCTCAGAAGATATTTTAAGACTCCTTAAAGATGGTAGAACTACATCGATAACATTTACATATGGCAAAATTGTGAATCTTAGTGGTTACAAAGAAAAAAAGCCAGATACAAATCGAGAATATGTTATTACCAATATTTCACCGGATCAGGAAAATACATTTATATTGCGTGAGATTACCGGTGGTATATTTCCACATGATGCTATGGTTACCTCACGAGATGATAATATGGTGCTTGCTGATACCCAAGGGGAAAACAATAGCAATGTTAAAATCATATTGCAAAAGTTCGGCACTGAAGATAAGCTTATTTCCTATGATGGAAAATTCTATTATCATTTGAAACAAAAAACCCCCACCCCCACATTCAAATCTAGAATTGACAAAATACTATTCGTTGAGACAGAATTATCATTCGAATACAGTAATTCCAGGATTCATAGTGATAAGCTTCGACGAGTATCGTTCGGTGTATTTCGACTACCTACCCATCCCGAGGTGTATGAAAAAACAGCACAAGGAGAATGGGGCATCGTTGCTTATAGATTCAATGTTTCGGATCTCAATACTATTGCGAACTGGAAACAAACAAATAATATTGCACGAAATGCCACTTTGACTGTAAAAATACGAGCTTCAGGCAGCGAAAAATTGAAAGCTTTACTATTTAAAAACCATCCTACGAAGGTAGCTGACATAAAGGATGGACCACCTATCAAGGGAGAAATAGATCCAGAAAGTACTATTGGAATGGTTAATGGTCAACTTCTCTCGCGAATCAATCCAGGAAAACTGATATTCATAGAACCGCTTGAAAAAATAGCAGCAGACCTTAAGGGAGGATGGTATCACTTTTATATCACAAGTGTTTCGAATAATCACTTATTTGTTGGACAATTAACGGAATCAAATGCGTTGGTGGTTCGGTTCGTACTACTGTCAGGGATTAACGGCTCAACCTGGAAATTCGTAAAAGAAGAGGACCGATTTACTATAGATCGGAATACGGTCACAGGCTTTGAAATACTTGTAAAGCAGGAAGGTGAGATGATCGCAAAGCATATAAGTGCTATAGCTATGAAACCAATAGTTTCAGTTTACATTCCGAAAACCGATTTTACACTCTATGGTAAATTAACTGATATTTCTTGGAAGAATACTGAATTTTCAGTCACTATACGGGAAGAATTATTTGTTCCTGGGAAATCAGCAAACGTACTTGAAGAAACTAAAGCATTACCAAAAAATTTCACGGAAAAAAATAGTTATCTGTTTAATGGATATACACATGTTTTACCGTCGGAAGGCGTAAGCATGATTACGTACAAAAAAAGAAAATCAGATTTTCTCGAAATGAAAAATAAAGTAAGATCTGGAAGAGTTCAAATTTTACAGTTTTGGATTGGATCCGTACTAAAACAAACAGATCTATTATTTGACATTGGTGAAAACACTCTAATTCCTAGCGACTATTTACAACATACTAATAATGAAGATGATAAGCTACCTGTAAGTACACTAGTATCCGGAAATAGAAAAACTATTTTCGATATTAGTCAAATAATACGCGGAGACAGAGGAGAAGAGGTGGTAGTTGTGATCAAAGATTATAGTTCAGATTTAATCAAAACATACTATGATGGAAGAGATCTTAGAAGATTTCTATTTTCTATGCCCACCCTCATCAAAACATTTGCAACTTCTTCAAACGATTTCCGTATATTCAGCGTGTCTAGATTCGACCTGGATTCAAATGATTTCTCAAAATCGAAAATTATTGCTCATGAATTGTTTGAAGCGAAGAAAAAAGGTGGAGAAGGTATTCCGTTATACGATTCAGCGAAGAAAGAAGCAATAGATTTCAATTCTAGAACAACTGAAACAGCATTACAAAGATTTTTCTCTAAATACATTGCTAAGGTGGTCATAAAAACCGGATATGTCGGAATAAATATAGATACTGACGCTTTAATACAAATTTATAGAAGAGTAGATGATGAATTCTTTCATTTTAGTACAAAATTCGGGATTGTATCAAGAAATTTTAAGAGCCTACCTATTCAAGAGCTTCAAACTATATTCAAGAGTTTCAAACCAGAGGTTGAAACGGGTTACTACAGATTTATAGTTGGAGTCGAATTATCAGAATTAGAAGTAATTGTAAAAGATAAAGTAACCGGAATTACCTTTAAAAGCGATGGAATGAATCTGAATGGTGCTTTTGTAGATTCAAAAGAAAGCACCAAGGTTATTTTCCTTGAAAATGCAAAAGTTTTTGGAGAAGAGGAAGAGGAAGAGGAAGAGGAAGAGGAAGAGGAAGAGGAAGAGGAAGAGGAAGAGGAAGAGGAAGAGGAAGAGGAAGAGGAAGAGGAAGAGGAAGAGGAAGAGGAAGAGGAAGAGGAA
>SDBT01013047.1_pt1 | contig 13331 bp, 13 predicted proteins | sample 2277101 | NCBI WGS metagenome assembly SDBT01 (sample SAMN10404973, study PRJNA504765) | marine sediment metagenome | isolation source: marine sediment core GS10_PC15, 103 cmbsf | place: Arctic Ocean: Southern Knipovich Ridge | collected 2010 | reverse complement strand
CGACGCCGCATCGAACCGTGGCGTCGACGATGCGAGAGAGCTCCGTGAGCGGGCGATGTATGCGCCCTCCGACGAGGACCGCTTCAAGGTCTACATCGTCGATGAGGCTCACATGCTCACCCGGGAAGCATGGAACGCGCTTCTCAAGGTCCTCGAGGAACCACCACCGCGGGTGATCTTCGTCTTCGCTACCACCGAGCCGCAGAAGATTGAGCAGTTCGCCTCTCCTGTCCTGTCCCGGTGCCAGCGCTTTGATTTTCGACGCATCGGCACCAGCGATATCCGCACTCGCCTCCGCGAGGTTCTCGAAGGCGAGGGCGTAGCCGCTCCGGATGAGGCGCTGGGAACCATCGCCCGCAGGGCAGGCGGCGGCTTGCGTGATGCGCTCTCTCTTCTGGATCAGGTGCTCGCGTTGACCGGCGGAGAGATCTCTCTGGAGGCCGTGCGGCAAGTGATGGGCCTGGTAGAGGAGGAGAAGTACCTCCAGCTCCTGGACATCCTTGCCGACCATCGACACGGAGAGGTCTTCTCCTTCATCGAGGGACTCCTGGAAGAAGGATACGACCTAGCGGAGTTCTATCAGGGCTTGGTGGATCAGCTCCGGACGCTGCTGCGCCTCCGCCTCACGGGGAAGAATGAGGGTCTGGAGATCCGGCCGGACCTGGTGGAGCAGATGGAAGCGACGGCTGACAGATTCAGCCCCGGCGACCTGGTGCGGATGCTCCAGATGTCCTCCGATCTGGAGACCACCGGCAACTTCCGCGGAAGCGCACAGCCTCGTGTCCTGCTGGAGATGCTCCTGCTCCGGCTCAGCTACCTCGATCGCACGGTGGAGCTCGAGGAGCTCGTGCGTGCTCTCGGTGGGGGGCAGCCATCTCAGCCCACCCCCGAGCGTGCCGCTCCGGAGCCGGGACCGGACGTCGGCGTGCCGGAAGAGGCCGAATCCGAGCCATCATCCCTGGAGCCCACCAGCAATGTCTTGGAGGCGTGGGAGCGTTTGCTCGCAAGCCCTGCCGATGTTCCCCCGGGAATGTCACCCTTCCTCAGAGTGGCTCGTGTTAGTGAGGGAGAGGGTGGAGAGTTGCGCCTGTCCCTCCCTCCGGGGCCGGGACATGAGCGCTTGAGCGAGCCCGCCACTCTGGGGCAGTTGCGCGAAGTCCTGGGACGGCACCTGGATCGGAGTCCCGCGATCGTCCTCCAGCCCCCGGACCAGGAGGAGACGGGGACGATCGAGCGCATCAGCCAGGAGTCCGTACGAAATGGTCGTCTCAAGGACCTTATGAAGAAGGAACCGATCCTGGGACGGGCGGTAGAAGAACTCGACCTCGAGTTCCTCGACTAACTGTCAAACACCACGCCCTGCAACACATATCGCTATGGAAAACCTTCAGCAGTTGATGCAGATGGGGCAGCAGCTCCAAGCACGAATCGCCGAGATTCAGGAGAGACTCGACGCCCAGGAGATCTCGGCGTCCTCGGGTGGTGGCATGGTCACCGCCCTGGTGGACGGCAAGGGTGAGGTCAAGAGGATTCGGATCGATCCCACGGTGGTAGACCCTGGCGATGTGGAGATGCTGGAGGACCTCGTACTGGCTGCGGTGTCGGAAGCCCAGAAGAGGGCCCGCGCCGCCTACGAGGAGGAGATGAAGAAGGCCACCGGAGGGCTGCCGATGCAGCTCCCGGGCCTCTTCTAGCCGCGGTCGCACCCCACTTTCGCAACACCCTTCTAGGGGAATCAGCCGTGTCCGCGATCGACGACCTCTGCCAGGAGTTCTCCCGGCTGCCCGGCATCGGGCGCAAGACGGCACTTCGCCTGGTTCACTTCTTGATGAAGGGATCCCTCGACGATGCTCGGCGTCTGGCCGGAGCCATCTCGGAGATGGCCGATCGGGTGAGACCGTGTGCGCGCTGCGGGAACTTCAGTGAGGCCGATCTCTGCGAGATCTGCTCCAATCCCCGCCGCGACCCGACGGTGGTATGCGTGGTCGAAGAGGCCTTCGACGTGGGTGCGATCGAGAGGACCGGAGCGTTCTCCGGGCTTTTTCACGTCCTGGGTGGACGACTATCTCCGCTGGATGGAGTGGGGCCGGCGGAGCTGAACATCTCCTCTTTGGTCGATCGTATCCATGATTCGGAGGCGGAGGTGACCGAGGTGATCATCGCGACGAACGCCAGTATCGAGGGTGAGGCTACCGCGGTCTATTTGGAGGGACTCCTTCGGCCTCGAGGCCTCAGGGTGACGCGTCTCGCCCGCGGGATTCCGGTTGGAAGTGACCTCGAATACATAGATGTCATCACTATCGCCGAGGCCCTGTCCGGGCGTCGCGAGATGTAGGGCGATGACGGCGGACGGAGGAGTTGCTCGATGAGGCCGATTCAGTCGATGAAGAAGACGGTTCGCACCACGGGGCTGCTGGTAGTGGCCGCGGCTGCCGTAGGCGCGGTGGCCGCGCTCCTGATTCGTGACCAGATGAGCCGGCATCAGAGAGATCTTTTCAGCCCATATGTTCTTCGGCGTCTCGCGGCGCTGGGGCACATGGCTCGCGAGGGCGCGACGGTCCCCAATATTACTCTCCTGCGCGATTTCATCGCTTGGGAGCCCAGACGGATGTTGAGAAATCGAGCTCAGGTGCTCTTGGGTAGAATGGAAGAGGAGGTCGGAGCGAGTTCCGGTGGCGTTTCCTGACTCAGAAACTTGTGTTTGCGGCTGTCTGACGCGATTCTTGTCAGGCTAATGACCAATTGGTAAGACGGGTGATTGGGGGGGGATCTCGTCGGCGTGGTGGCGCAGGCGGGGGGCATTCGGTAGACAAAGGAGAATCATCTGGTGGCGAGGGAAGGAGCGTAGCGGTCGGTCATGTCGTTGATCAACTACGCCAGCAGAGAGATCAACTGCAAGGTCGTCTACTACGGCACCGGCCTCGGTGGCAAGACGACGAACTTGGAGTATGTCTACTCCCGGGTGAATCCTGACACCAAGGGAAAGATGATCTCGTTGGCCACCGAGACCGAGCGGACTCTCTTCTTCGATTTCCTCCCCATAGACCTCGGTTCGATCCGTGGCTTCAAGACACGGTTCCACCTGTACACGGTGCCGGGTCAGGTGTACTACAACGCCAGCCGAAAGCTCATTCTCAAGGGTGTCGATGGCGTGGTCTTCGTGGCCGACTCCCAGCGATCCCGCATGGAGGCCAACGTCGAGGCAATGTACAACCTCTACGAGAACATGGAGTCGTACGGGTATGACATCGAGGCGATCCCCTTCGTGATCCAGTACAACAAGCGAGACCTGTCCGACCTCCAATCCTCGGAAGAGCTTCGTGCGGAATTGAATCCCACCGGTGCTCCCGACTTCGAAGCGGTGGCGATCGAAGGCCACGGTGTGTTCGACACGCTCAAGGCGGTGAGTAAGCAGGTCGTCAAGGCGCTGAGTTGAGCCCACCATGATCTGGGGCCGCCTGAATCTCCCGAATATCATCACAGTCTCGAGAATAGCCGCCTGTCCGGTGGTCTTCGTGCTTGCCCTTTCAAGCACGGGTACGCTTCGCCTTCTGGCTTTCATCGTCTTCTTGGTGGCGGCCTTCAGCGATGTCTGGGACGGCTATTTGGCGAGGAAGCACGGGCTCGTCACAGATCTCGGGAAGCTCCTGGATCCCATCGCCGACAAGTTGCTTCTCCTGTCCACCTTCATCCCCTTCTACCTGATCTCACACTCGGGAAACCCGCTGGGATTGATTCCCTGGTGGGGTGAGTTCCCCATATGGGTGATGGTGGTGATTTTCGGTAGGGAGCTTTTGATCACTCTATTTCGGAGCTACGCCGCTCGGTGCGGTGTCGTCATACCTGCCGGTAAGTCGGGCAAGTACAAGGCCCTCATTCAGAACTTCTTCAGCGGCGGACTTCTCTTCTGGTACTCCCTGGCCCTTTACGGCGAGGCAGGGGAGTGGGAGGGCGGTTTCTGGATCTTCTGGGGCCATCTTCACGGGGGCTGGGTAGGCTTCTTCCTTGGGTTGGCGCTCTTCCTCACGGTGTACTCGATGCTGGATTACCTCTGGAGCTATCGCGCTCTCGTCGGAGTGGAACGCTGACAAATCGGAAGGACTCTGTGTCCGCTCCGGTGGCCGCCATCGTCACCATCGGTGACGAGCTCCTCCTCGGCACTTCCGTCGACACAAATGGTGCATGGCTCGGTACGGAGCTGGCCGCACTCGGCATTCCCGTCACCCGGAAGCTCACGGTGGGGGACGTCCGGGAGGACATCCGGGATGCTGTCGCTCTAGCCATGGAGAGCGCTCATCTCGTGCTCGTCACGGGAGGCCTCGGACCCACGCGGGACGACATAACACGCGATGTGGTAGCGGATTTACTTCAGGCCTCGATGGTCATAGATGAAGGACTCCTGGAGGCGCTGAAGGACCGCTATGGCACCCGGGGATACGATGACATCCCCTCCAACGTCGTCTCCCAGGTGATGGTGCCTGAGGAGGGGGAGCATCTGGCCAATCCGGTGGGCACCGCACCCGGCCTGGTCTTCCGCCGGCCGGGCTCGATGGTGATCCTCCTGCCGGGTGTGCCTCTGGAGATGCGGGCGATCTTCCGGGAAGGCGTGACAGGACTCGTTGAGCGCACCTTCAGTGGGGAGCTCCGGTCCGTATACCACCGTACCATTCACACCACCGGCGTTCCCGAATCGGTGTTGGCCCGAGAGATCGAGGCGCTTCTCCCCACCGAGCTCGGACCCGTGGTGCTTTCATTCTTGCCCGATGTGCACAGCGTTCGTGTCAGGCTGACCGCTCGAGCGACCTGCGACGGCGGCGAGGCAGAGGAGTTTCTGGATCGGATCGAGGATGCGATATCGCCGGCACTGGCGCGCTGTCGATTCGGTGCGGCGTCGGGTGATCTGGTCGAGTCCCTGGCGCTGGCTCTCACCACCTCCGATCGGACTCTGGCGGTGGCGGAGAGTTGCACCGGTGGGCTCATCGCCAAGCGCCTGACGGACCGGTTCGGAGCCACATCGTTCTTTCTGGGAGGTGTTGTCGCGTACTCGAATGAGGCCAAGGTGGGGCAGCTGGAGGTGCCCCGAGAGGTAATTGAGCAGGAAGGTGCGGTGAGCCGGAAGGTTGCCGAGACGATGGCGTTGGGGGTGGCCAGGCGATTCGGCTCCAGCGCCGGCATCGGGGTCACCGGGATCGCGGGACCCGGGGGCGGAACGGAGGAGAAGCCGGTGGGATCGGTCTGGTACGCTGTCGTGGTGGGGGACCGGATCGAGGCGCGCTTCGACCGCTTTCCCGGTGACCGGGACGGGGTGCGTGAGCGGGCCGCTCAGGCGGCCATGGCTCTGCTCCTGGAGCTCCTCGGCGGGTTCGGGTAGCGCTTCCTGGTTACCCCCCTCCCAGTGCGCACCGAACCACTGGGCCTTGAAAACCTTCCGCCTTAGTTGGAGTATCACTGCCATTGGGAGAACCGGCACGCTGCCGGGACCGATCCCGGAGGCACCACGACGAACCAGGGTTGTCGAATCACCGATGAGCGATAGAGAGAACGACACAGGCTCCCCCCCTCCCGAAGACGCCGTGTCGTCCGAGACGGAGGAGTCGTCCGGCACGGATGACGAAAGTGCCGGCGATCCCGAGGAATCCCAGCCGGAAGCGAGCTCGGATGGCGTGGAGACGTCGTCTGCGGATGAAAAGGAGGCCCCTCCCGATGGATTGGCCGAGGAAGAGCGCGGAGAGCCTCGGATGTCGCCGGAGAACGAGGCGGCCCTGGCTGCCATCGAGGTCGAGCTCACAGAGATGCTGGAGAGCGAATCGACCAGCGATCCGTACGACGAGCTCGAGACCGTTCGGGCCGAGGCGGAGGCGGCCAAGGACCAGCACCTTCGTCTGGCTGCCGATTTCGACAACTACAGGCGGCGCGTGAGCGCGCAATTGGCCGAATGCTCGGCCCGAGCCAAGGCGGAGCTGGTGGCGAGGCTCCTGGAGGCCGTGGACGACCTCCAGAGAGTGAGCGAGCTGGACGCGGAAACGGCCACTGTGGAGTCCCTGGTTGAAGGTGTGGACTTGGTGGAGCGTAAGGTCATGCGGGCGCTGGAGGAGGCAGGCGTGGAGGTGGTGGATCCCGTGGGGGAGCTCTTCGATCCCTCCACCATGGAGGCTATGATGAGGGTTCCGGTGGAGGAGGACGGAGAGAACGACACCGTCCACCACGTGCTGCAGAAGGGCTATCTTTTCAAGGGGATTCTGGTGCGCCCCGCCCGCGTTGCAGTCCAGATGCACGATTGAGAGATACGAAGAGAGCTGTTGCTCTGTCGGGAAGCTGAATGACGACCGCTACGAAAGACTACTACGAGATCCTGGGTGTCTCGAGCAAATCGAAGGCCGGCGAGATCAAGAAGGCATATCGCCGTCTAGCCAAGCAGTACCATCCTGACGCGAATCCTGATAACCCCAAGGCGGTCGACCGCTTCAAGGAGATCGGCGAGGCGTACGCGGTGCTCTCCGACGATGAAAAGCGTAAGCACTACGATCAGATGCGGAGGCTCGGCGCCTTGGGTTTCGCGCGTGGCGGGACAGGCGCAAGAGGACCCTTCTCTGGAGCCGGCGGACAGACAACCGAAGGGTGGAGCGGTGACTTCTCCTTCGAGGATCTCTCCGGCTTTGGTGGGATCTCAGATCTCTTCAGCTCGATATTCGATCGAGGCAAGGGAGAGGCTCCCAGGCGGGGACCCGGCCCGGAGCAGGGGAAGAACGTCGAGTATGTGGTGGAGATCGGCTTCGAGACTGCCGCGAAGGGAGGCAAGATCTCCATCAGCGTGCCCATCACCGAGGATTGTGCCACCTGTGGTGGCGACGGGGCGGCGCCCGGCACCGACCTGCGGGACTGCGCGGAGTGCCGTGGCTCCGGTACGATTTCCTTCGGACAGGGTGGATTCGCGGTGAAGCGTCCTTGCCCGGCGTGTTTCGGGCGAGGGAGGATCCCGCAGAAACCCTGCAAGTCGTGTGGCGGGGGCGGAACCGTCAGGCAGAACAGGAAGATCCAGGTCGGAGTCCCCGCTGGCGTGGAGAAGGGATCGAAGGTAAGGCTCTCGGGTCAGGGAGAGCGAGGGAGCGAAGGCGGGAAGGCAGGAGATCTCGTGATCTCGTTCAAGGTGAAGACACACCGTTTCTTCACTCGGGAAGGACTGGATATCCACGTCCGGATTCCCATCAACATCGTTCAGGCCACCTTGGGTTCAAAGGTCAAAGTCAGCACACTCACCGGGAAGAAGGTCGTGCTCAGGATCCCTGCGGGAACCCAGTCCGGGACGAAGTTCAGGATCCGCGGCCAGGGGATCGAGAAGGGGGGACGTGTGGGGGATCAGTACGTGGAGGTGACTGTGGATGTGCCCGACAAGCTATCCGACGAGGAGCAGAAGATGATGGAGGCCTTCGCGGAATCCACCGGACTGCGTCACTAGGAGCCTGTCCCCAGGAGCCTACCCCTCTATTCTCCCTCCGCCCAGGACCCGGTCTCCTGCGTAGATCACCCCGGACTGCCCGGCGGTAACGGCCTTCTGGGGCTCCCGGAAGCGAAGCAGTGCTCCATCCTCGTTCCGCTCCACCAGGACCGCTGCCGCCGCCTTGGCCCGATGTCGGATCTGTACTTCCACCTCCGCTCCCTCGTCCGGAGCCTCCTCCAGCCAGTTCAGCTCCCGGACCAGGACCTCCTGCGAGTACAGGTCCTGCTGAGATCCGATGACCACCGTTCGGGAGTCCGGGCGGATCTCCGTGACGAACATCGCCTCGGAAAACCCGCCGCCCAGCCCCTTGCGTTGGCCTATCGTGAAGCCGGCAAAGCCCTGATGCTCACCTACGACCTCTCCCGATATCGTGACGATGGGACCCGGCTCCAGCGCCGGATGTGACGTCTCGAGGCGTCCCACCAGGAGATCCCGGTAGTCTCCTGTGGGCACGAAACATATCTCCTGCGACTCGGGCTTGTCCGCAGTGGCAAGTCCGAGCTCCCTGGCCCGCTCCCGCACATCGGTCTTGCGCATGTCTCCTACCGGGAAGTGGAGGGTGGGGAGGATGTCTCTTGGCAGGCCCCAGAGGAAGTAGGCCTGGTCCTTCTCCAGATCCCTACCCCGAAGGAGGTGGGCCGCCCCGCTCTCGTCCCTCTCGACGCGCACGTAGTGTCCGGTAGCAATCCCGTCGCACTCCAGCCGCCGGCCCCTCTCCATGAGGTCGCGGAACTTCGTGTGCGAGTTGCAGCGAACGCAGGGGTTGGGTGTCCTCCCTCGGGCGTACTCGGTGACGAAATCGTCGACAACGTCTCGGGTGAACTCCTCCTCCACGTCGAACACCTGATGCTGGATTCCCAGCTGTTGGGCGACTCTTCGAGCGTCAGCCACGCCATCCAGGCCGCAACACGACTTGGAGTGGGCTACCTCTCCTGTATAGCAGAAGGTGCGCATGGTGGCGCCCACCACCTCGTGTCCCTCTTCTACCAGAAGCGCGGCCGCCAGCGAGGAGTCCACGCCTCCGGACATCGCCACCAGCACGCGCTGCTTCCCGACCGAGGAGTCCGCCATCAGAAGGTGCTTACGAGCAGAGACCCCAGGGTGTCCGAGGAAAGGGTCTCTCTGGTCCAGAACGGCTCACCGTACGCGGCTCTGATAAGAGAGCCGTAACGTGCGCATTGGGTTCTAATCTGGTCGAAGAGGGGTCGATCACCCCCCGGGAATACCTCACCCGCCTGCGCGAGGCCTTCGAACTGAGATCCGTAGCATGCCAGCGCTTCCATCTTCCGCTCCATCTGCTCCGTGGTGTCCACGACGAACGTCGGTTTCGGCGCATCCTCCCGGAAGGTGAGGGCGTGCACGACCTTCAAGGGACGGAAGGGATCTCCCGCAGCGTCGAAGTTGGCCAGACCACTCAGATAGCAGCTCTCGTACACGAGCTGGGCCGCCACGGCGTGGTCCGGGTGGCGCCCGGTAGTCCAATGCGTGACCACCACCCTGGGGCGCAGCTCGCGGAGGAGGCTCACAACAATCCTGCGTGACTCGGGACCGATCTCCAGACCGGAATCGGGGAGTCCGAGATTGCGGCGCGACGACAGCCCCATCACCTCCGCGGACCTGGCGGCTTCCTCTTCCCTGAGGTTGGCGGAGCCTCGGGTGCCCAGCTCTCCACGGGTGAGGTCGATGACGCCTGTTCGTTCCCCCCGGTCCCCGCTCTTGATGAGGGCTCCGCCGCACAGAAGCTCTGCGTCGTCCGGGTGAGCCATAATGGCCAGCACGTCGAGAGGCTTGGTCATTGGATATCCACAATCGGATGGGCGCGGTGCGCCGTTCGGTCACTCGAATCGAAGCGCCGTTACCGGCTCCATACGGGAAGCCCGTACTGCAGGAAGAAGACCGAAGAGCATGCCCGTGAGCAAGGCCATGGTCAGGGCGACCGCGATGGACCAGATCGGAATCGAGGCGGGAATCGGTGTGGCAGCCTCGATTGCCTTCGCCCCCAGGCTGCCGATGAGCAGCCCAAGCGCCGCACCCAGGAACGTCAGCACACCGGCTTCAACCAGGAATTGCCAGAGGATCTCCTGGCGCGTGGCTCCCACGGCCTTGCGAATCCCGATTTCCCGAGTCCGCTCCGTAACCGAGATCAGCATGATGCCGACGACGCCGACTCCTCCCACCAACAACCCCACGGAGGAGAGGGCGATCATTACCATGAAGAAAACGCCGGTGAGCTGATCGAAGAGCTCGACGAGCTGGCTGGACTGAATGACGGCGAAGTTGTTCTCCTCCCCCGGCCTGAGCCCTCGCATGGATCGCAGGAGACCGACGACCTGATCATGAGCCTCCATCGGCGTGTGCATAGTGTCCGGCACTACCAGGACACTCAAGAACGTGTCGTCGGCCTTGAGCCGCTTGAGGGCGGCGGAGTAAGGAAAGATGGCAAAGTGGTTGACGGCCTCGGCGAAGGGCTGGTCTCCCAGGTCGAATACTCCGATGACGATGAAGAGCTCGTTGACACCTCGGCGGCCGGTGCTCACTCGAATCCGCTTTCCGATGGGATCGAGCTGGCCGAAGAGCGCCTCGGCAAGGGGGACCGATATGACGACCACCGCCCTCGATTGCCGCACCTCGGCCTGGGTGAAGTTCCGGCCCGCGGAGAAGGTGCCGATGGTGTAGGCCACCCATGGGGGTGAGTCCCCACTCGACGCCACGCCAGTGACCCGATCTCCCTCGTACGACATGCTGACGTTGAAATCGAAGTCCACGATCGCTTCCCACACCGCCGGCAGGGCGCCGATGCGATCGGCCTCGAGGGGAGTGATCTTCGGCTTGTTCCACCAGGGGGGGCGTCCGCTGCCGTCGCTGACGATGCGGACCTCGGTCATGTCGAAGCGGGTGACGAAGAGGTTGTCGGGGCCCGCGGCCTCGAAACCCTCCATCACCCCGGACCGGATGCCCGTGATCATGGCCGCCATGGTCACGACGACGGCGACGCCGATGGCCACGCCCAGGATCGTGAGTCCCGCCCGGACCCTATTGGCGACGATGGCTGACAGGGCGATTCGTACGCCCTCTTCCAGAGTGTTCAGACGGCCGCTCATCTCACTCGTACCTCAAGGCGTCCACCGGATCGAGCTTGGCTGCCCGAGCCGCTGGGTAGACTCCCGCGATGACCCCGACTCCCACCCCCAACGCCACGCCCAGAGCTATCCATTTGGGGGCTACGGCCGCGGGCAGGAATGACATGGCTCTCACCAGAAAAGTGAGTCCAATGCCGATGGAAACCCCTAAGACGGCACCCGCGCCCGACAGCGTCGCGGACTCGATGAGGACCTGCCGGATAATGTCTACACGACGGGCCCCGATGGCCTTGCGCACCCCGATCTCGCGGGTGCGCTGCATCACGGACACCAGCATGATGTTCATGATCACGATGCCCCCCACCACCAGGGAGATGCTGACCAGCCCGGGCAGGGCTACGAAGAGGATCCGGGAGATGTTGTCCCAGAAGCTCAGGGACTCTTCTGCGGTCTCCAGCGCGAAGTTGTTGGGCTGTGCAGGGCGCAGGCGATTTCGCACCCTCATGATGGCCTCGATCTCGAGTTGAGCATCACCCAGCAATCGAGGATCGACGGTCTGCACGACGACCTGATCCACGATCCCCCTGGGGTTGGTGAAGCTCTGAATCGGGGACCGGGCCGGCGCGATGGTCCTGTTGTCCAGGGAGATGCCGAAGATGGATCCCTGCTCCTCCAGCACGCCGATCACCCTGAAGGGAAATCCACGAATCCGCACCGACCGTCCCAGGGGATCCAGGTTCTCGAAGAGCACGTCCGCCGTCTGCTTGCCCAGGAGGATCACCGGCACGCCCCGGTCCGCCTCCTGCGCCGAGAAGGGTCGTCCTCGCTCGACGTTCAGATTGCGGATCGTCAAGATCTCTGTGGAGAGGCCGCTGATGCGGACATTCTCCACCACCCGTCCGTTGTCGCCCACCACCCGCCCCCCCGTCCCGCTCTCGACACCGACCAGGGCGGGGATGGTCAGCTTTCTCCGGATCTCATCAGCATCTTCGTAGCGGAGGCGGGGGTTGCGGGCCCATGCGCGGCGCTGCTCGCGGCTGGTGTTGATTTGTACCGAGGGTCTGCGTCGCACGGTGATGGTGTTGAGCCCGAAGATCTGCTGGGCGAAGTCCTCCTTGATGTAGCGATCGAGCCCCTCGACTATGCTCACCACAATGATGAGGAACATCACACCGATGATCACACCCAGGAGGCTGAAGAAGCTCTTCAGCTTCTCGGTGCGGATCTGGAGTAGTGCCAGGCGTACGCCTTCCCAGACGTTCATCGAGCGCTCTCCGTTCCTGGCTCGCTCACTGGTTTCCGTCTATGCGGCGAACCGGAGCACCGTCCTGCAGTTCGCGGATCCGCTGATAGGGTCCCGAAACCACCGTGTCGCCCAAGGAGAGGCCGGAAAGGACCTCGAAATACTCCTGGCCAGCGATGCCCACCTCCACAGCGGTGAAGGTCACCTTCCCCTCCGAAACGACGAAGACGCCCTCGACATCAGGCACTTGCCGACCGCGAGCCACGGGACCCTCCGGTCGTCGCTGCCGATTCGAATCGCCCTCGTCGGAGGGAGGGGAAGCACTGGCGCTGTCCTCCTCCGCCTCCCGGACGGTCAGGGCGATAATGGGGATCGACAGAGCGTCCTCACGAACGTCCGTGATTATGTCCGCCGTGGCCGAGAGGTCCGGTCGCAGCTCGACTGGAGGGTTCTCGATGGTGATGACCACCTCGAAGTCGATGGCCGCCGTCTGTCCGGTGCCAGCCATCGATGACGGATCGATGATGGCGCTGTTCCCGATCTCCGTCACCCGTCCGACGAACAGAATGTCCCGGAAGGCGTCCAGCTCCACCAAGGCGCTGTCGCCCAGGGAGATTTCGGGAATATCGGTCTCGTCCACCTCCACCACCGCCTCCACAACCGAGAGATCGCTGATGGTTAGGATCAGGCTCCCGGGGTTGTTCATCGTGCCGATCACGACTGTTTCCCCTTGCTCCACCTGGAGGCGTGTGACCTTCCCGACGATGGGAGCCAGGATGATCGTCTTGGCCAGCTGGTCCTCCGACTCTTCCAGGGCTGCCTGGGACTGGGCGACACCGAACTCAGCAGCCTCGAACAGCGATCGTGCCACTGCCAGGTTGGTCTCGGCATCCTCCACGACCTGGCGGCTCACCAAGAGCGAGTCCCGGCTCCAGAGCCCGGCGTTTCGATCGTAGTCACGCTGGGCCCGGACGAGGTTTGCCGCCTGCTGTGCCTGCACAGCCCGGGCCTGGCTCAGCGTTGCCACGGACCGCCCGACCGCGGCCTCGAATTGAGTGGGGTCGATACGCAGGAGAACTTCCCCCTCCACAACGTCATCCCCTTCCTCCACGTTCATCTCGATCACCCGGCCCATCACGTCGGAGCTGATATCCACCGTGCGACGAGCGCGGATGTTCCCGCTGGATGTGACGGTTGCCACGAGGTCGCGCGTGGATACCTCCTCCATGCGAACCTCGACTCCTCGTTCTCGGGTCGTGACGAGACTGATGGCTGACCCGCCACCGAGGACGATGATCACTACCACTGCGATCAGGATCTTTCGTCGAGTGCTCATCTATCGGTCTTCCGGTCGTTTGTGTTCTAGAAGGGTGTTGCGAAAGTGGGGCGTGCCGCCGTAACCCGAAGGGCACAGGGGGGTTGCGGCGCCATACGGCGTCAGAACTCCTCCCCGATGCTTCAGCATCGCATTCGTCGTCCTTCCTTGTCTGGCATCCGCAAGACCCCTGTG
>SDBT01013046.1_pt1 | contig 13331 bp, 9 predicted proteins | sample 2277101 | NCBI WGS metagenome assembly SDBT01 (sample SAMN10404973, study PRJNA504765) | marine sediment metagenome | isolation source: marine sediment core GS10_PC15, 103 cmbsf | place: Arctic Ocean: Southern Knipovich Ridge | collected 2010 | reverse complement strand
GACATTCCTAATTCGCTCGCTGATGTCCGCTAGTGACCCATAGCGGACTCGCCGGGTCACCGCATCGGCAACTTGGGCAATCGGACTGCTAGTCGGCGTTAATTTTAGCAAGTCACGAACTGAACGTAGCTTTCGCCGCTTCTGTCGCTAAAGCGTCTAAATCGTCCAGACGACGACGAAGGAGCATGTGCCCGGACGCCATTAACCATAAACGCTTGTAGGTCTCGCTGAATGGGACACATCAAATAGTTTGTTCACGATGCACAGAGGGTGCACGCGTTGGTCATTCTGCGAACGCTTGCTGCTTCCAGTACGACGCTCATTGATGCGGAGAGTTTTTGATGTCGGACAGTCTGAGCTGGATCGACGATGCTGACACTAAAAGAATAAGAGGAATCTTGACGCGCTCGGTAGACGTCATCGCCGCAGCACGTCAGGATCTCGAGGAACACCGATGCTGCGTAGATAATCGGCTTTCGACTGACTTGCTAAAACGCGAGTTGTCTTCGCAACTCACAAACCAGCAACGAATGACGTCGGCACAGAGACGCGCATTTTTCCGACAACTCCTTCGGACGCCGAATGCAGATATTGTCACCACGCCCTCTCGGGAGGGCGGCCGGAATTATTTACGTGTCGATAATACAAGCGCCGAACACGTTAAGGAGGGCTTGGGGGCTAAAGGCTCTACTGAATTCCCAAAAGGTCAAAGCGTTCGTCTTGAAAGGCAGCCGCTCCGTGCTCGTTTCCAACACGTGGACAATGAGGAACTCAAGCAGGACGGACGGATAAATCGGTGTCGAAAGCGCCAGAACAAAGAAACGGCCCCTCCTAGAAGCGTGCCAAACTATTTTTCGTCCATGCTCGTAAGCTGGACACAACGCCTGGATTACCTCACCAATGTTGTCATTGGAGTTCTGGCTACCGCTCTAGCCATTTTGTTGTTCGTCCGCGCAGGACCATCTGATCCATATCCTGACGCGTTGCCGCTGGTAGCCAATGCGAAAAAGAGCGGCAACCAGCAGGCCATTCTCTTTGAGTCCGGAGCGTCGCTTCATCCAGCTCAGGGCTTCAACATACTACCGAAGGCGTTCCCCGAGCCACTACCTACGTTCGCCGAAGATATATCCGGTCTGCTGTTCTTGGCAGCTCCTTTGCCGGCGTCGGCACCAGGTATAACCGTTCTCCCTTACACTGGTTTGCCGCAGGCTCTGCTAGGGTTCCCCGAGGACATTGCCCAGTTAATCATGATCGCTTCGAGTCCTGGTCCCGATGGACGCGATTACCTAATCAGGACGTTAGTTTTTGAGGCATCAGGCGAGACCCAGATTGGCAAGGTCGCAGTTGCGCACGTGATCCTTAATCGAAAGAGGAGTGGTAGATGGGGTCGCAAGATCGCGGACGTCGTCACGTCCCCCTGGCAATTTGAGCCGTGGATGACTCGCAAAAGTGAGATAGAGGGGCTTTCTCGGACTGATCCGCGCTACCTGGAAGCCGCTGAGATCGCAGACGCTGTGCTGGCCGGACACATCCCGGATCCGACGGCAGGCGCGACGCACTTTCTCAACCCAGTAATCGTTCGAGAGAGGCGAGGGGATTTCCTGCCGTCGTGGGCGGACAGTGACGGACAGCCGATCGGGAGGCACGTGTTCTATTGTCCAGAATGCGATGGAACTAAGCCAACGCGAGCTGCAGTAGGATGGCCAGCCAAAAGATCGGCATGGAGACCCCGGACATGGAGACGATTCGGATCAGATTGTCGGCCAACCGGTCCTTCCGGACCGCGGAGATCACCCCGAGAATTACTCCCAGGCTGGAGCCGGCCAGCATAAATTCCTGGGAACTCCTGTTTCTTTTAAAGGCCTTAACGGATGCAAAAACCAGCAGTCCGATATAGACTGAAAATAAGACAATGATCCATGTAATCATTGCTCCTCCTCCTCATCGTTTGTCATGATCCTGCTGCCGGCAAAGGTCAGGAGCACCAGGACCAGTGCCAGAAGGATGGTAACCCAGAGTGTATAGGGTAAATGTAAAAATGACGGGTTTATCTTACCCGTTGCCATGACCAGGGGAGAATAGGTTACAGCAATGATAACAACCACAGCGATCACACATAGCCTCCAGTACCACTTTCTTTTATTCATCTCATTATCTTTTAGTTAATATTCTCACATTCACGGGGTGCATTATCCGGTTTCGAAGGGCTTCAATCTCTTCCGACGGATCTTTGCCTTCAAAACTGATGGCAAAATAGGCGTTGGTCTCCAGGTACCTGGAACCGGCGGGAACCTCCGTCTCCCGGTCAATGATCAGCATCCTGTTCCAGTACCTTCCCCCCTTTGAGGCTTTGGTGATCCTGGTATGGGGATTCATCAATGGCGATGGCATCCCCTCCGGATTCAGGTTATTGTACTGCAGCCTGATGCAGCCTGATGCATACTTATTCCCGGAATGGTAAAACGCCAGCCAGGGGGCATCATCTTCAATTGGATTTTTTTTCAGCCATTGAAATTCTTCCCGGTCATAAAGGGCCGAGGTGCCAAAGGAATCGCCTACAGGATAGACCACGTGTGTAAAGAGGCTATCCATGGTCATTTCGTCATTTCTGAGCATGACCAGGGATACTGCCTGCTCAACCAGAATTTCGGAGGAAAATATAAAGAATGGCGATCCGGCAAAAAACTGGTACTCCCCTTGCAGTTCAATTTCTTCGTAATCCTCCACCGATCCCTGTTTAAAAACAGAGGTAAAATAAGGTCCCCTGACAACATACGATGAATCGATATGCACATGGCTCATGGTTTTGTAGGTCATTCCTGCTTTTTGAAAACTGGGGGCCCAGTGCATATCAAGATTCGTCCTGTGGAGCAAGGGCCCGCCTTCATATTTCAGCTGAAGACTCGTAAGGTGGCCGGTCCCAATACCATGATGGCCGGTCAGGTCGGCGATAAAATACTCGTTTTCGATTAATAGGTCGAGTTGTTCACCTGTCGTTTCCAGTCTCACCGGTACATCGCCCGGGCGACTGGTCACCCTGTATCTTTTCTCCTGGTTGGCCCCGATACTGATGGGAAAGATATAAGTGGATCCGGTACCATTCCCGCTCTCACCGAGAAACTGACCGGCGACCGGTTCCCCGGGACCCTTTCCCTTAAGGCTGATCCCGTTTTTGTAACCGGAAGGGAAACAGGGTAATGTAATCCTGATAAACTCAAGGGGCCGGTCGATCCCATCGCATTCTGCCACTTCAACTATATACAGGTCAGCCTTGCATGAGCAGAGCAGGAGGATGAGGGGGTAAAGCAGTGTTTTCCAGTTCATAGTTTCGGGGTCCTTTTGCACTTTTCCTATTACTTCATGATACGTTCCTGCAGGGACAGATCCAGACGCACCGAATCATACAGGTGGTGTATTTCATACAATTTATCCGGTAACCGGCCGGCCAGGTTATTTGTCTCGGTGGGATCTTCTTCCATATTAAATAACTCCCAATCCTCATTGTTAGCCCTTACGATCTTCCAGCCGCCTATCCTGAACTTCCTGAACTGCTCTCCATTGCCTGAAATAAAATAATCACTGCTGTCCCTCCTGTTCCCTTTCAGAACTGGAATCAGCGATTTGCCATGCAGGGGAATGGTTTCAAACCCGGCATATTTATCAGGATAACTGATGTCCAGAAGGTCCAGGAGGGTGGGGAAAATATCCACAATATGCCCGGGCTGATCAATGATTGCACCCTTCCCCGGTGCCTGCCCCGGCCACTTCACAATGCATTGTGAATGGCACCCCCCCTCGTGCCCGAACTGTTTGAAATAACGGAATGGCGTATTACCCACATTGGCCCAGGCAGCCCCCAGGGTCCGGTACGATTCCGCCGGGCCTGGCGGAATGGCCAGGTCATGGTTCGAATCGTAGGGACAGGCCCCGTTATCGGTAATGTAAATAATGATCGTGTTTTCAAACTCCCCGTTGGCTTTCAGCCAGTGCACCACCCGAGCCAGATTCTGGTCCATCCTGTCGATCATGGCAGCATACACAGCCATTTCGCGGTCATGTTTCTCCCTCTCTTCCTTATCCAGGGAATCCCACGGCCTGTAGAACGGGATCAGGTCACCTTCCGGGGTACCCGCCTGCATTCCTTTCCGGTATTTGTGAATGTTTCCTTCAGGGTTACTCAGTACCGCATTACCGGGGATGATAGCCAGCTGTTTCATACGACCAAACCTCTCCCGGCGTACATGGTCCCAGCCTTTAAGGTAGGTACCCTGGTATTTGGCAATATCCTCCCCGGCAGCCTGCAGGGGGTAGTGGGCTGCATGAAACGGAAGGTAGAGAAAGAAAGGGCGTTCATCCTCCCTGGATTCCGATTCGTCCAGCCACCTAAGGGCGTGGTCCACAAATACATCCGTTTTGTAGAAGGGATCCCTTTCATGGTAGATCTCGGTAACAGGTTGCTTTTCACCATTTAGGATAAAGGGGTTTTCGAACTGGCCGTCAGGGGGACTAAAGTATTCCGTGGTGGCCCAGAAATAGAACCGGTTTTCAAAGCTGCTTTCAGCCCTGCAATAGTCAGGCACCCATTCATCGAAATGCTCCTTTCCGCTCATAATGGTTGTATACCCGTGCTCCTTCAGTAATCCTCCCAGGGGTACCGCCCCGTTTCCCCCTCCGTACAAACCGGTGAGTAAAGAGGATCTGGACGGGTTGCATTTGGCCATGTTATAAAAAGTGCTGAACCTGTATCCCCCGTAAGCCAGTGAATCCAGTGTGGGGGTACTGATCTCACCTCCATAGCAGCCGATATCGGAAAACCCGATGTCATCTCCCATAATCAGCACTATATTGGACCTGTCAGGCTCTGTGCTGCAGCCTGTAAGAAAACAAAGGCCGGCAAGTATGGCAAGGTATATGTATTTCATAACCAACACTTTTTCACATGGACGGCCAGTAATACGACTCCGTCCTGATGGTATCCAGGATACTCTCCATGGTACTGATCACCCCTGGGTAATCCGATGCCACATTTACCTGCTCCCCTTCATCTGCCTGCAGGTCATAAAGTTCCAGTTCCTTTTCAGGGGAAAGGCGAACCGCTTTCCACTGATACCACCTCAGGGCCTGCTGAAACCCGAACTCGGAAAATTCCCAGTAAAGGGTCCTGTTATTCTCAATTTCCTTCTTTCTAAGGATCTGGTCCAGCAGGCTGATCCCGTCAATCTTCCCGTTTATCTCCGCCCCTGTCAGCTCGGCAAATGTCGGAAGCATATCGGGAAAATAGATAACCTGCTCACTGACCACGCCTTCGGGGATGGTACCGGGCCATGACATGATCATCGGAACCCGGATGCCCCCCTCGTACATGTCCCTCTTCTTACCCCTCAGTCTCCCAGAACTCTTAAACCTCTTTTCCCACCGCAATGCGGCCCCGTTATCCGAGCAGAACAGCAGCATTGTGTTTTCCCTCAGATCCAGTTCCTCCAGCTTTTTCACAATTCTTCCCACATCCCGGTCCAGCCGGGTTACCATGGCGGCATATACCTTCTCGTCTTCGGACCAGGGCTTATTGGAATAAATGCCCTGATCGGGTATTTCATAGATATCATGTGGGATCGTGTAAGGCAGATAGAGAAAGAATGCAGTGTCCTTTTGCCGCTCGATAAAATCGATGGCAAAGTCGGTAAACAGATCATGCGAGTAGGCATTCCGCATGCCATTTGCATTGCCCTCCAGGATGAGCTTATTTTCATTGGACCATAGATACTCCGGGTAGTAAGAATGAGCCTTCTTCTGGTTCAGATACCCCAGCCACTCGTCGAATCCCTGCTGGTTCGGGATTCCTGTTGTATTGGGTTCTCCAAGTCCCCATTTTCCGGTAACAGCTGTGATATACCCCCTGGATTTAAACATCTCGGCCATGGTCACATCGCCCTCTTCAAGTGGAACCCTGCCATCGGGATCCGTAGAATTCACCAGGGCCCTATTCCCTCTCACCGTGGTATGTCCGGTATGCTGGCCTGTCATCAACGTACTCCTGGAGGGCGCACAGACTGGCGAACCCGAGTAGCACCAGGTAAATTTCGTACCGGAATCTGCCAGCTGGTCAATATTCGGGGTTGTGATTATCTCCTGCCCGTAACATCCCAGGTCGGCATAACCCAGGTCATCAGCCATAATGAAAACGACATTGGGTGTTGACGTCCCCTGGTCAACCTGTTGTGGTTCACAACCGGCCATATAAAAGATGAGAAAAAGCAGATTAATTCTTACTGCTAATGATTTTACAGTCTGTATCATTGTGCCAGGAGTGTTTTAGGTTTCTAAAGTAAAGACAACGTTCGATCTGATACATACTAGTAAGCACGACCAATTCTGGGCGAGTACATATAAATTATTCCGGATCATATAATTTAAAACCCTAATTTAACACCAAACGTCATGGACTTTACATTCGGGTAACTTGCGTAATCGAGCCCCACGTTCTTGTTTGTATATGAATAGGCCACCTCCGGATCAACTCCCTGGTATTTGGTGATGGTAAGGAAGTTCTGAAGGCTCATATAGATCCTGGCGGACCGGATCCCGATCCTGTCAAGCAGCGACGGGTCAAAGTTATACCCCAGCGAAATATTTTTCAGCCGGATATAGCTTGCATCCTCGATCCACCGGTCTGAAGCCACGTGCTTGCGGAACCTGTCAGCCTTCGGGATATCCGTATCGGTATTCTCCGGGGTCCAGCGGTCCAGAGCATCCATGGTGGCATTGTGCCGCCCATTCATAATACCCAGTTCCATCCTGGTGTAATTCAGTATCTCCCCACCCTGTGATCCCTGGATAAAGATATTCAGGTCAAAATTCCTGTAGGAAATATAGTTGTTCCAGCCCCAGATGAAATCGGGGTGCGGGTTGCCGATAATGGTCCGGTCATCCGCATTTAAGATGGTATCCCCGCTCAGATCCAGGAACTTCTGCCCGCCGACCCCCTCACCGTTGGCCAGAGGTGTTTCGCCCTCCTGGAGCACCCCATCATAGATGTACCCGTAGAATAGGCCTACCGGCTCTCCCTCCCTCAGGATCTGGGTCTCCACGCCTGCTGCGCCTTCAATGGGAGCCGTGGAATAGATGATATCATTTCCCTCCGTGTCATTCTCAACCAGCTTCAGGATCGTATTGCGGTTAAAGGAGATATTGGCACTCATGTTCCATTTGAATGCCCCCGAATGGATTTCTGGGCTCACGGCAAATTCAAATCCCTGGTTCTGCACCTCACCCACATTCTGGATCTGGGTAGTAGCTCCTGTAAAACCGGGGACCGGGGCATTGAACAGCAGGTCCGAGGTGATCATGTTATAGTAATCGGCGATAATACCAAGCCTGTTGTTCCACAGCCCCAGATCAATCCCGATGTTTGTCTGGGCAGTTGATTCCCAGGAGAGATCCCGGTTTCCATGGACACCGGGAACGATCCCCGAAATAATATTCCCCCGTTCGGAAACGAATACCGTTGTAAGTGTGGCCTGCGACTGGTAGGGTAGGATCGCCTGGTTACCCGTGATCCCATAGCTAATCCTTACCTTTAACTGGCTGATTTCCTCAACATTGGACATAAATCCCTCCCTGGCGATGTTCCATGCCACGGCCCCGGATGGGAAAAATCCCCACTTGTTGTTTACGGCGAACCTGGAAGAACCATCGTACCTGGCATTGAATGTGACCAGGTATTTGCTCTGGTACCCGTAGGTCAGCCTTCCGTAAATGGAAGAAAGTTCCGACTCCACAATTCCCGTCTCAATGCTCGGGTTGTTTGCCAGGGAAATGTTCCAGAACGTGAATGCATCCGACGGAAAACCCGTGGCATGGTTAAGTCCCAGTGATTCGGTGGAGAAACTCTGGTAACTGTACCCTGCCATTACTCCTATATTGTGAATCTCATTGATCTGCCCGGAGTACATGAAGTAGTTTTCACTGGAGAGGTCAAAGCTTTTACTGAACAGCAAGGCGGCTTCCCCATCTCCCCTTGCCCGGTAGAGGGTCCCGGGGTAATACTGCCCGAATCTGAGATTATAGCTGCGAAATCCCAGGGCAGACTTGAATTTCAAGCCCCGGATCAGGTCCAGCTCCAAGTAAACATTTCCCTGGAAAAGATCAACGTTAGTCTCTTTCTCAATGGCCGTGGCCGTTGCATAGGGATTATCATAGGGTAATCCCCTGTCAGATATGGTAAAGCTTCCATCCTCATTGTAGATACCCAGCTTTGGTGAGAATTTGTAAGCACCATCCGGGACTCCGCCCCGTGATGAACTCGGCGCCCTCTGTGAATTGACACCCTGGTGATTGGTACGGTTAGCCAGAATACTTGCACCCGCCTTTAACCATTTAACCACCTGTGATTCCACATTGCTAGTCAATGAATACTTATGCATCTCCGAATCGATGATGATCCCCTTATGGCCATGGAAGCTCCCCGACAGGTAAAAGAGGATCCTGTCATTCCCGCCTGACATGGCCAGCTGGTGCTTCTGGAAAATGCCCCTGCGATACACCTCGTCCTGCCAGTTAGTCCCTGTACTATAGTCAGTGGAGCCCGGGTAAAAACCTGGCTCTATTTCATTGATGTAATCCGCAAAATTCGTGGCATCAAGCACCTCCAGACGGTTAATTTCCTCCTGGACAGAATAGGAGGAGTTAAGATCCACCTGAAATTTCCCCTTCTTGCCTGATTTGGTAGTAATCACCACCACACCGTTGGCACCCCGCGATCCGTAAATGGCGGCGGAGGAAGCATCCTTTAGTACCTGTATCGATTCGATAAACTCGGGCGGAGGAAGTGATGCCCCGGCAAATCCGTCCACAACTATCAAAGGCTCACTGCTGGCATTGATGGATGTGTTTCCCCTGATACTGATCCTGTAGTCCGAAGCGGGATCCCCGTTGGTCCGCAGGATAAGAGTCCCCGGCGACAATCCCTGAATGGACTGGAGGACATCCGAGGCCGGGTATACGGATAAATCTTCGCTGGAAACAGTGGCAACCGATCCGGTAAGATCCTGCCGCCGCACACCTCCATATCCAATGACAATGATCTCATCAAGTACTTGGATCTCTTCCTCCAGGACAATATTTATTGTTGGATCTCCCAGAACAGGGACCTCGCTCTCAGTATACCCAATGCATGAAAACCTCAGGAAAGCAGCACCTACGGGGATAATCATCGAATAATACCCGCTGTCGCTGGTGGCTGTGCCGGCAAGAAGCTCCCGCCCGGCACCCACACAAATGACTGTCACTCCTTCCAGCCTGCCGCCACTCCAGTCTTCCACAATACCAGATATAACGAATGCTTCGGATGCCTCATCCATAATCCTTCTAAGGTCCGTTGGTTTCAGCTTTCTTATTACAATCTGCTGATCGATGCGCCTGAACACAATATCCGCCTCTTTTGAGACATCCATCAGGACCGCACCCAGGTTAGTTGAACCGGTTACAGGATGGATGGCCAGGTCCAATGGAATTTGGACCGGGTTGAATGAGAACGAAAAGGGAGTTTGTGCTTCTATAGACACTAAGATCTGCTCAACTGTAAGCAAACCTGAATCAAGCGAAACGGAATAGTCGCTTAATCTCTGTCCGGAAAGTAATTGAACAGAGAAAAGAAGTATGATTAGTGCAAGGTGCCGCAATTTCTTTTTTTTTGCTCCAAAGCAAGCAAAAACCTGTTCTCAGGTGATTTTGAACATCTCAGAGAAATGCAAATTCCCCGCGGCAAAATAGAAAAAAAAATTTACTTAAGACATCCCGGGCCGTTCAAAATGATCTTTCTTCCCTGGAAGTCGTAATCAATGTCGTTGGCAAAAGAAATAACATCCAGGATAGTCTCCAGGTTCTCGTTATCAAATACAGCTGTTAACTGGCATTGGTTGATGTTCTCATTTTCCAGCACGAATTCCACGTCAAATTTCCTCGATAAGATGGGCAATACCCGCTGCAGGGGACTCGATTCGAACACAAATTTACCCTCTCTCCAGCCCAGGACCTTGTCCTCGGAAAAGGCTCTTACCTTCTCCGAAAGGGTTGAAGGATTCAATACATATTCTTCCCCGGCGCCAATTTCAACCCACACTTCAGGATTGGTGTTTTTCCTCGAGATCCTGACAATTCCTTCCACCACGCTTATAGATATTATGTCTTCTTCGGGATATGCTTTGACATTAAATCTGGTGCCCAGGACCTGGGTGATAACCTGTTTTGAATGTATGATAAAGGGCCGGAGGGGGTCGGACGCAATCTCAAAATAGGCTTCTCCGCTAAGCTGAACAACCCGGTCGTTGCCGGAAAACTCAGCCGGTCTGATAAACCTGCTCGACGAATTCAGGAATACAGTCGATCCGTCGGGCAATGATACATCCGAAAGCTGGCCCAGTTCAGTGGATATCTCGGAATAGTTAGTGACCATATCAGAATCTCCCGTGCGCCTGATCAGGGTGTTCAGGGTTATGGCGGAAGCGGCAATGATCGCTAAAGAAGCAGCAATACCGAGCCATCTCCTGGAGTTGAACTTCACTATACTGTGAGTGGCAGATTTGCCCTGTTCATGGCCCGGGAATGCAAAGCCTGGTTCAACCTTCCGGATCATACCTGCGGTTAGATCCTTCCCACGGTTCATATCGAATTCGTATTCTGATTCTGCCTGATCATCCTCCCAGTTGGTCTTGAACCACTCAAAACGTTCCTTATACTCAGGATTCTTAAGAAATTCCGTTAATTCATCTGAATCCACCTTTTCAAGCTCGTCAATGAAATATTTCGAAGACAATATGTCTATTCTTTCCGCCATGTTCGATTTCCGTTCTACATTTATGACAACCGGGTTTCGATGATCTACTACTGCTGGGATATAAAATATTCATATGCCATACGCTTCTGTCATTCATAACAAATTTAGTGTTATCTGTCCATCGAGACAGATATTTTATCATAATGTTTACTCATATACCTGTTGGCTTCCACCATATGGTTCTGGACCGTATTGACACTGATGTCCAGTTTTTCCGCAATTTCTGCATATTTCAGGCCCTGCAGCCTGCTCAGCCTGAAGACAAGTTGCCTCTGCTTTGGCATGCTGCTGATCAGCGCTTCAATCTCACTCTCCAGCTCCCGGAATGCCAGGTCAGAATCGGGCTGGCCCGACCCCGTACCGGTATTTAAAACTTCATCATCAATTTCTGTAAACCGTTTCTTCTCGGACTTTAAATAGTTGATGGCATGATTCCTGACTGACCTGTAGAGGTAGGACTTGACACTTTTTTCGATATTGATCTCTTTTCTTCTCAGCCAGATAGTGGTAAAAACACCGGAAACTATCTCTTCAGCAATCTGGGACCCGTTCACAATCTGGCAGGCAAAAGCACAAAGCCGAGGAAAATAATTCTCAAACAGGTTCTCAAATGACCTTACATCGTCCTTTCTGATATTTTCAAACAGCTGTAAATCTGTCATCTATGGAAAAAGTTTTACCAAGGATCAACAGGCCAATGTAATAAATTATATCAAAATACCCTACCTGACCCGGTGGCTGCCGAAAAGTCCGGCCAGTCCGGTCAGGTGCGAGGTGGGGAACTGATGCAATATAAACAAAGCAGCCGCTTCGATCAAATGATAATTGATGATCAAATAGTGCCCATCCACCTGAGGAGGAACCTGCAATCCGATAAATGGCGGATATGCAAAATAGTACAGCAGCAATAAAATGATTCCAGGGATCAGCACCAAACGGTTAAACAAACCTACGAATAGCAGGAATCCGATGAGCACCAATCCCATGATGTTCAATATATCAATGGCCTGCAATAAACTTCCGCTCTTTACAAGAAACTGGAATACGGGCGAGAAAGGGCCAACCGAATACAAAAGGAACTCTTTAGAACTCCAGGACGGGTCAAATGCTTTGACCAGGCCTTCATAGAGGAAGTGCCAGCCGATCATCACACGCAGTATGGTGAGGCCCAGCAATTTCCCAGTTGTAAATTGATTTATCATGAATATTCTATCTCTTCTTTTATGGGATCCCATACGGCCACCCTCCCATGCTGGTAGGCCTGATTGGCCATAATATAACATGCCGATTCCTGGAAACCCTGGTCAATATCGCAACTGATCCGCCTGTCCTCCCTGATGGCATCCACCCATTCTTTTATATGCAGGTGGGTACAATCGATCCTTTCCCCGTCGTAATATGTGTACCCGAATCCACGTTCGTGGTAATAGCTGGAAGTGGCTGAGGAAACACCATCCACGTCGGCTGTTTTCGGATTAAAAACGTACATAGGCGAATTTTTATCATTATTCAGCTCCCTGTATTTCTCCGATACCCTGTCACGGTGCAATGATACCCCGATATTGATCTCCATCGAAGCATCACTTCCCAGGATGGAGGTATCGCGTGTATTACTGTTTTTCAGGGTGCAGTCGTAGGTCAAGTGGATACCCCTGTCCGGATACTGAAACACTGCATTGAACAGGTCGGGAATATCCCTTTTGTCGGTATAATGGAATTTTCCACCCAGCGCAGACACCCGGGAAGGAATTCCAAGTTCAAGTATCTGGTTTACACAGTCATATGCATGGGAAAACTGGTTCCCAGCAGGCCCGGAGCCATACTCGAACCACTTTTGCCAGTTGAAATACCGGTCCAGGTCGAACTCGAGAAACGGGGCATCCCCGAGAAATTCCTCCCAATTCACATTGCTCCTACTGGCCCTATGGTCAATCTCCCTGATCCATGCACCGTGGTCGCTATTGCGGTATGTGAAGGTCTCCACCCTGGTTATATCTCCAAGTACACCTTTATCAACGATTTCGCGGGCATGCTTATAACTCACCTGCTGGCGATTCTGGTGCCCCAACTGAAAAACTACCCCCGTCTCCCTGATCACCTCTCTCAGTTTTTTGGCTTCATCGATGGTCCGCACCATGGGCTTTTCCAGATAGACATGTTTCCCCGCCCTGGCTGCATCAACTGCCATCCGGGCATGCCAGTGATCAGGAGTGGCGATTACAACCGCATCAATTTCATCGCTGTTGATCATTTCGCGGTAATTCCGGAATTTCCTGGCGGGTTTCAGGTCGCGTGTCTCTCCCCCGGGACCGTTGGAATTCTGAGAGATGACCACCCCGCTTTCGGCCCTTGGGTTGAAGGTGTCACATATTCCGGTGATCCTCACATTCAGGTCTTCCTGGTTTAAAAAGCTCGCCCCGGCACCGATGTATTTTCCCTTCATTAATTTTTTAGCCAGCCAATCGGGGTGTGCGAAGCCCAGGCCCCTTAATAGCTC
>SDBT01013045.1_pt1 | contig 13332 bp, 9 predicted proteins | sample 2277101 | NCBI WGS metagenome assembly SDBT01 (sample SAMN10404973, study PRJNA504765) | marine sediment metagenome | isolation source: marine sediment core GS10_PC15, 103 cmbsf | place: Arctic Ocean: Southern Knipovich Ridge | collected 2010 | reverse complement strand
AATTAGGATATTGTGGAAACTATATATTGTTTGATTTGCCAGAATTTTCCGCTCTCCAGGAATTCTATCTTGGTTTGGAAGGGTTGCCTGTAAATGACCCAAACAAATTATCCGAAAGAAAGAGAATTAATTGTCTTTCGGAAATCCAGGATATTCACAAGATACAATACCTTTTGGAAAAAAGGTGCATGTTTGTGGCAACTTGGTCGATTAGCGAAACCCCGCTGTCGTTTAGGAAATATTTTGATTTTATTCTACAACACTGCGACTATTTCTTAATAGCATATTTTGCTACAGTAAATCTTGGCACGGATGAAGAGGTCGATAATTTCGTGTACTTTGCGGATTTCATCAAAACGATGACGCATATAGATTTCTCCGATTTCCCAGTTGATCATATGCCTATAGGCAATAGATATTTGTTGGGTAAGCCAAGGAATCGTTGAGTGTCAGTCAAATTGCGGATGTGTGCTATTTGAGGAATATTTGGTGAGATTTGAGATGAATCATTCTTTTGCCGTGCTTGTGCTTTCATGCGATAAATATTCTGACATGTGGGGGCCATTTTTGCGGCAATTCAGGCGATTTTTCCCGGTTGGCGACTACCCGATTTACTTCGGCAGCAATAAAATCAGCTGCAGCGAACCCGCTGTCATTCCGGTTTTATCCGGCGAAGATCCGGACTGGTCGACAAGCTTAAAGAATATTCTGGGGCAGATAAAGGAACGGAAGCTGTTTATAATACTGGAGGATTTGTTCCTGGCTGCGCCTGCCGACGAGGAAGGGTTCCGGGCGGCGTTATCTTGTCTGTTTGAAAAAGACGCAAGACATATTAATTATTGGGGAAATCCTCCGCCGGATTTGCCAACTGAAAATCCAAGAATCGGGATACATCTTCCGGGCGCGCCATATAGGGTGACTGCTAATGGATTTTGGGACCGCGAATATTTAATAAATCTTCTTGTCGAGGGCGAGACCCCATGGAATTTTGAAATCTTTGGCTCGTACCGCACAGCATATTCAGATGGGTTTTACGGGCTTACACGGTCGTTATGTGTATATCATAATATGGTAGAGAAGGGTTGTTGGATTCCCAAATCCATAAAGTGGGCGCGTGAAAATGGGATTGCTTTGGAACTTAACAAGAGGCCACTGCTTAGCGGCTGGAACCAGTTTGTCAGTCGGGCAAAGATGCACTACTTCCACGTAATGCTCCGAATCCCCTGGTGTTGGCGGGTTGCGCTGATGAACAAATTGCGTCGCGCCGTAATTTCTTACTAAGGAGCGACGGTGTCTTCGTTTGATTCAAGATGCCCTCATTGTGGTCGGTTGTCATTTGCAGCTAAATTTTAACTAAGAAGCGGCACCAAAAGAGAAGTATTATGGACGCAGAAAAAGAAAAGCAGTTGCTGCCATTCGGTCAATACAAAAAAGACCTTTTTTGTAAGCTGGGTTTCGATTTTGTCAGAGGAAAAAAGATTCTGGATATCGGCTGCGGCGACGGAAGTGATGCGGAAATATTTGCGAATGTTATGGGACTGGATGTGTACGGGATAGATGTGTATAAAAACGAGCGTATTGATAAAATTAATGGACTGAAATTTAAAATGGCTGGAGTGCAGAATATTCCATTCGAAGATGGCATGTTCGATTACGTATTCCTGCATGATGTTTTGCATCATGTGGATGAACAACATCAGAGCAGAGAACAGCACCGGGCAGGGTTGCTGGAAATCAAAAGAGTGACGAAAGCCGGGGGGAACGTTATTGTGGTGGAGGGCAATAGATATAATCCGCTTTTCTACCCCCACATGGTTAAAATGTGCGGACATGACCACTGGAGACAATCGTATTTCATAAAGACGATAAATGAGGTTTATGAGAACGCGAATTTTAAATTTTTTGAGTGTCATTTTTATCCTGCCCGATATTTGTGGTTTTGGAAAATATATGAGGGTTTAATGGAGCGGTTTTCTCCAAAGTGTTTTCTGGCCTACAATGTCGCTATCATAAACATGTGAAAACGGTGCAACCGTGTGAGCCCCAAATGCGAAGGTTCTCAGGTCACGGACGATGCGGCGCATGGCATACGAGAATATTTTTCGTGCCATGTAAAAAAATCGTATTTTTCAAATACAAAAAAAGGCTGGCTGGATCCCGCAAATGCGCCAAGCAAATGTTGGTGATTATCGAAGGGGCGAAGAAATGTCTATGATCAACAAACATCGTAGTTTTTTTATTTTTTTGCTCGTTTTTTTGGTATACGTGGCTATCACCGCCTTCATTTGGCGGTACCGTCTCGCCCATCTTAGTTCATGTTACGGCATGCCGGGTGTTGATACTGATGGGACTCTATGGCATGGTTGGTCGACTATCTATGCAAAAAGCAGATTGATCAATTACGATTTTACCAATCTCTTCGTTTCATTTCCATTCGGCTATGATTTTTCATATATACCTTATTTTAGTCTGATTTCCACTATAAACATCATGGTTGTAAATTTTCTTGGTTTAAGTTGGGTTCATTTAATCACGACGTACAATATTTCCAGTTTGCTAGCATACCCGCTTTCAGCGATCGCTGCATATTCCCTGTGTTATTATTTAACAAAAAATGCATGGGCTGGATTCATTTCCGGGCTAATATTTGGTTTTTCATATTATTTTACGCTCATGGGGCGTGCGACTCTGGCCCAGAACCATTTAGAACTAATACCTTTATATTTTCTTTCACTGTTTTATTACCTGGACTCAAAAACTGGGAAAGCCCTGATTATCTCTTGCCTGGCTTTTGCTCTTATGTTCATGGCTAATGCTTATTGGGCATTTTTCAGCGGCATTTTCTCTGTTATTGTTATGCTAATTTATAAAAAACATGGTTTTAAAAAAGCTTGTATGGGATGCGCAAAATATTATGCAGCTTTAATTATTTTCACTTTGCTCATAAATTTAAATTTTGTGCTTTCTAATTTATATTCCTTCAACTCATCATCGCTAAACCATATAGGCAAAGTATTTATTCCTGAAAATCAAGTTTTTAAACCGCTTTCATTTTTCGTCCCGTCCCAGTTCAATTTTCTTTACCCTTTCCTGAAAGGATTCGGGCATAATTTTATGGGATACGCCGCGCTGCTCGCGGGGATTTCGGGATTGTTTTTTCTAAAAACAAATCGAAGATTATATCTTCTTCTTGCTTCGTGTTTCTTGTTCTCCATCCTGTTAGCAGCTAATATTCCGGGTCTTTTCTGGATTAACCAGATCTATTTCCATTTCTTCGGCATGTTTCGCTCAGTTTCCCGTTTTAATTTATTTTCATCTTTATTCCTTAGCCTCATGGCAGGAATGGTCGTCGCTTCACTTTATGATAAATTAGCCGAGCGGATAGTAACCATGCGCAAACGTGTGCTTTACGCGGTTTTATTTCTCGTTTTCTCGGTATGGATAATTTTCGAAGGGCTCACAGTTGACCCGACATGGTATAGTCTGACCGATTTTTCGCAAATTGCCCGATTGAACGCTCCTTTAAGAGACGATCCTGAAATTCATGCTATAGCGGCATATCCCATGAATTTATCAAACGTGACAAGTGGATTCCCGCCTAATTATCAATTGTTGGGACAGATTGTGCATAATAAGCCCTTGGCCGGCGGCGCAAGCCCGTTTATGGAGAACGCGATTGAATATAACTCCAAAATCTCGGATTTATCCAACCTGGAAACAATTGATACTTTGGCCAAATACGGAGTTAACGGAATAGTCATTTATAATCGTCTGTTGCCAAATTCGGGATACATCAATAAAACGCTTAAGGCGGATAAAAGGCTGGTGTTCCTTGGCCGGGTTACTGCCCCACACAGTCCGGGCATTGATAGTTCTGCTCTCGACTCGACGCAGGATATATCGGTTTTCAAAATTAAAACCGCTAACCTGAAATTCGCGGGAATGCCGGAATTGGGCATGGTTAAGAGCGATACCATTTACGAGAAAAATAGCGGTCACAGATTGCGCGTTTTTATTCCCAAGCTGGCGGTCTCTGATGATTTGTACTTCAAACAACCGTTTTCCAGGAATTGGAATCTCTATATTGAAAAGATAGAGCCAATAATTTGTGATACAGGCAAAGAAGTTCTCTATGAATGGTCTGAGAAAGCGACAGAAGTTAAAGAGTGCCGGAGCGCAAAGATAAAATATTTCTGGGAAGATTTGCTGTTTCTGTTAAAAAGCCCTGATTTTAAAGCAACTCATGAAATCTTTAATGAATTTGGCAACTCATGGACGATAAATCCGGAATATATCAGGAAGAAGTATACGGGACGCTATTATGCGGACAATCCGGATGGCAGTATCGGTGTTGAGCTTATATTGTTTTATAAACCTGCTGCGTATGCTGTTCTTGGCCGGGTGATTAGCGGGATAACCCTTATATGTAGTATTTTTTATGTGTTTTACATGTCTGTAAAAAGGAAAAACACTGCTCCTCGCATAGTGCGCCCCATTTAAAATCGGCGACGCGAAACAGGATAAATTACAGAGGGATAGTATATTTCCGACTGAAGCAAAACAGATGACCAAATTATTAGTAATAGGAATTACATTAATATCCATGGTGGGCTACTTGCCATGGGTTCATAGGGTGGCTGAGGCTTCAGAGCATCCAGAAATACTTAATTTCACGGCTCGAAGCATGAAATCTGTTGTGTTGCCTATGACAAATTCCAGTTTTGAATCCCCTGGCTTTGTTGATCAATCTGGAGTAATCAAGGGTTGGGAAGAGATAAGCCCCATGAGGGAGGATTTCCAGGTAAAGATCAGCGACGGACGCAATGGCGGACATGCGGTTTCTGTTGTCAGCTCACGTTCACTGAGTGACAATGGTATAGCACATCAGTTGTATCAAGATATTACTTTTAATTTGGAAACAACGCCGGTAACATTATCAGTATCGGCATGGGTTTGGTCGGACACGCCGGGTGGCGTATTTCTTATGCTGTCAAATCTCAAGGGACGAGAAGCCGTTTCTGCTTTTCATTCGGGTGGGTCACGATGGGAAAACCTGACAGTCGTGTACCCCTATAATGAAAAACTGAGCTTGCTTCGTGTGAGTTTGGCAACTAGGATTGGGACGGCATTGTTTGGAGAAATAAGGCCGATAGCAACGTACGATGACCGATTCACCAAGATACTTCCCGATGGATGTAATCCGCTTAGAGAGCGAGCAACTTACCTGAAAGATGAACGTATTCGGATTGTCGTAGTGGGTAATTCCACGGTAAACGGACATGCGGTAGCTGACAAACGCGCCACATTCCCCTACCTTCTTCAACTAAAGCTGGAAGCATATTTCCCGGGGCGCTTCGAAGTGATCAACTTTGGACAGTGTGCATGGCACTTGCCGCCACAAATTATAACCCTGGATAAAGCGTTTAATAGTAACAAGGCGTGCGATGGTGCGACATGGTGCGGAGGTAAGGAGGGCCAGTTTTCGCATAAGAATGTACTCATTGCAGAGCAAAATGCGGATAACAATACCCCGACCATAAGTCAGCTGAAACCAAATATAATCATCTTCGCTGGTATGTGGAATGACGTTTGGCGAGTTTTGAAATATGCTGGATGGGGGATTCCCCCGAACCCGGATGAAGTCAACCGAATTGGTGAGATCCCCATATCAGTTGAGTATTTGAGGGCGGTTCTTAATTATGCCGATCATCCAAATGAGAAAAATTACCTTATTGCAGACAAGCTGTTTGAAAGAGCAATGCTGCCTATTAATCCAAGGACTCTGGCCAATCTTCAATTTCGTGACTACATATCATTAAAGAAAAGCATCGAATTCGCCAGGTTAGAGGACAATGCAAGAATGAAATTCCGATATCTCGTGGAGGAGTTCATTAGGAGAAGTCAGCGTTATTCTGATGTTTGGACGGTAACGTTTCCATCTCGATTTGGAGACTCTTACGAGGAGGCTGGAAAGAAACTTATGAATGCAGGGCTTGTGCCGGCAGAAAAAATCGATAATTTTTTGATGAATGGATATATTGATGCGGTTACTGAAAGAATCCAGAATAAGGAGTTAACGTTAGCTTCCAAAGAATTAGGCGCAAAGACACTTAACCTCAGCAAATCTTTTCGCCAACAATATGGGGCGATGCCTATTAGCGAACAGTTTTCTATGGGCTATTTTCTTGAGAATGTCGAAGACAATGTACATTACAGATACCGTGGTAACGAATGGATAGCAGACCAAATATTTCTGGGCTTTTTTAATGAATTCATGAGATTAAAACGGTAACTGTGGCTTAATTGACGGGCATATCAAATTATCGAAAGTCAATTTCGATGGAGCGAGTTAGGTCGAAGATATTCCTTTTTTCTTTCCTGGATGACTGATAAAATGCGTTGCGTAATAAAAACTATTTTTATCCTGTGTGTGCTGGTTTTTAGTAAGGATTGCTTTGCCAACGACCGCAAGGATGGACTTTCTGATTCTCCAAATTTCGTTAAGAATGGATCCTTCGAGGAGGGGGTCGCTTATTGGCGTACATACCCGGATAAATCCGACATTGCGGTTTTTCATTCTGTCCGGGATCGAAACTACCTTACAACCGTGAATTTGCCCTACTGGGAAGGTAAAGCCGCGTATCACCGACCGGTTCATGGTGAAAAATATCTGGAGTTGCGATGGGATAGTCTAAACAACCAGAAATCAGAGTGCGATGCGATGGTGCAGGAAGTGTCTATTCCGTCCCCGGGAAAATATTTAGTAGTTGCTCACGTAAAAGTGCATGTCGGTTCTGTGGTGGAAGACGGTATCGATCTTCCGAAAGCCTGCATTACTCTCTCGGATCCTGTTAACGTGTCAATTATCCGCCAGATGACAGTAGACTGGTTACCGGCCCGGCAAAATTGGATTCGGATTGGTGCCGTTGCTGACATAAAGGTACGGAAGGTAAAGTTGAGCTTAGGCTTTCTCAGGAGCAATGGCTCCGTTCCAAAAGCTGTAGCTAACAACCTTGCATATTTATTCGACGATATTCGATTGGTTGCGGTCGGTGATGCAGAAAACAACCTTGCCCATTTGTTCGACAAGAGCGATGTACTAAATATTGAGTCAACGGGACAGAGATCCAGACCACTATATGAGTACGAATATGCAGTGGAAAATTTCGTCCCTCGCCGATTTTCCTCGCAAAAGGTCAGCATCGCATTTTCAACAGACTCCGCTTGGGAATACAAAGCGTCGAATACTGCAAAAATATCCATCAAGCCACAGGAGAGGGGAGAAGAGGCGGTAGCCTTCCTTGTGGTCAATGGTCAGACTGAAAACCCTGCGCAAATTGTTCGGGATATTTTTTTACCGCGTAGTGAGGGCAATAAGGAAAGAAATGTCGCTGTATCGGCCTGGGTTTGGAGTGACACTCCGCGTTCGGCATATCTCAGGATCGAATATGACGGAGAAAAGACTGCGGAATCGGCATTTCATTCCGGATCGGGCAAGTGGGAATACCTGACTGTTGTTGCCCCTTACCGTATTACAGGTGAAAAACTTCACCTTGCGTTGCGCCTCCGCACGGGAAATGCTCGGTTCCGAGCACCTGAGTTGTTGGTTGTATCGGATGACAGATTTGATGGTATATTACCGCCTCAAGACATCGGCGGCGGCCGATTGAGGGAGCGTTTGGCCTACAAGAAAGATTCAAACCGATACCGCATCGTCGTGGTAGGCAACTCCACCGTAAACGGGGTTGCTTTCGCTTCTCACCATGCCTCGCTCCCCTATTTGCTTCAGCTTAAACTTGAAACATTGTATCCTGGCAAATTTGAAGTTATGAACTATGGCATTGGTGCAGGAGGATTGCTCGATCAAATTATCAGCGTCAACCGGCATTTCAAGTTTGCGACAAATGAAACCAGTTATTATCTCCCGTTAGTGAACCCTGCTCGCTACGAGACGCCATCCTCGCCTTCGTTGATAGCCGCCTACCAAAATGCTGTAAGCTTGGCGACCTTGAAGCCGGATCTTATTATTATTTGCAGTATGTGGAATGATCTGGACCGATTTTTCAACTGGCATATTTTGGCCCGTGATTACGGTGCCTTGAATGAGTTCCTGTCTCTCGTCGATGATCCGTCGTAGGCTACTTATAACGCGTATCGACAAAAAAAAGATTATATTCTGAAAGAGATCGAAAAGAAAAGGGCAGGCGTTGCCCCGAGGAATTATTCCTATGCATGGTCCACTGATCAAACCTATGGCGATTTGTCGCGTGACGCACAATTCTACGAGGCTGCCCGTAGCGCAGAACAAAAGTATAAGGAACTGCTGGAAATATTTGTTGCCCGTGCAATAAAGATATCAGATGTATGGAGCCTTGCCCTGCCGGCAAATGGCGGCAAGAAGGCTGCCGATTTCTTCGATCATGCTCCCGATCTAATGTTAAAAGCCGACTCGTTAGAGAACGGAATAAAGAAAGCAATTGCTTTTGCTCGACAGGTGCATGCAAAGATCCAATCCCGGGCCAGTCAGCGTGTTGCTTTGAAGTATAAAATTCAAAATTTAGATCTGGTACGCAGTTACGATGCGGTCATTGAGGATGCAACTGTAGCGGATTGGGCAAGGCTTGAATATTTTGTTCCGGACCTGCTTCATTTTACCTATAGAGGCAATCAATGGATTGCCGATGAGATTTTTCGCTTAATGGAGGTGAAGTTTGAAGGCCTGGCAAAGATTTATCATTAGAGGCATGCTATTGCTGGTGGCGATCGGGATAGGCAGTCCATGTTACGCACAAACGCTTACTGAGATTAAAAAAATAATTTCAGATGAACTGCTTTATCCGAGAGATGTGCGCTACACTATGGATTCGGTGTTGCCCTCCGATAGAGTTGACCACGAAAAAAATTCAGAGTGGTTAGCTGTAGCCAAACGTTTAGGCGAAGCGGGCCTCATCCGGTTGAGTAATGCCCCAGGAAATACGTTGCTTAGCGGAACCGAACAATCACTTGATGTTGTTGTGCCGAGTATGAATCTTCGATACGAAACTACCGCGCTGAATATTGTGCTTGGGCGGTGGGACATTGATATAATCAAAATAACCAATGTTAACGAAGTGAAGGTTGTTTATGGCAAACGGCGTGTGATCAATCGAAGTAGAGCATACAATTTAGTCATTTCATCGATTCTGCCAAGGGAAGCGGCAAAATACACGGACAAAGATGTGGTTTGGAAAATTATTAAAAATGGAACATCTTTTGAAGTGGTAGAAAAAATTAAATAGATGATCAGTAACTTCAATCCGGTTAATATTTTGCTGTCTCCGGAAGACAGAAAGAAGTATTCACCGATCCCACTAAGATGAGAACTTACCAGAAACATCGAAAGCCATAATTTTGGAATATCGGCCGAGTAAAACATGAAAAGTCATAAATGGTGCACATTAGCCTTTTTGAGCGTAACGTTGATTTCAATAGTACTTGCCGTCCTTTCGATTATTGTATCAGAAATCGTTTTTTATGCACAGAATAAATACTGGTTTTTTAGACCTGTCCGATCCGCGTCGTCGGTAAAAGAACGTAACGATTTTTCTTTGTATCGCGAGCCATTTTCGATACCCAGGCAAAAAGACCGTATTCGTATCCTCGCAATGGGCGGCAGCACAACATATGGTTTGGGTTTAGATTTGAGCGCTACGTGGCCGAAACTGTTGTCGGCTCGACTTAACAAGCACTTTCCAAACAGATACGAAGTTATCAATTTAGGCAGGCTCGGCGGTCATCTTGAGGAATTCATACAAAATTATCATAGATCATCGACTGTCTATATTCCTAGGGATAAATGGAGTAATGGCGATAGGCCGGGAACGAAGGATTTCGCAGATTGGGGATGGAAAGATTTAAATCCGGATATTATCATTTTGGTGCCTATCGTGAATGATACGGCGCCTGATTATATTTATTTTTCCGAGCCGAATATCATTGCAAAAGCAGCACACAAGGTCCTTTCTGCAGGCGGCAAGCCATTTTTATTTAATAAACTTGCACTCGGGTTTTATTTTAAAAAGTTACTAACAATTTTGGAATTAAAAAACCGCCGGCAGACAACTGATCTATCAGTCAGGCTGAACAAAATAAGAAGCGATTATACAAAGAATCTTGTCGATTTTATACAATTATGGGATACCCAAACACGTATTTATCTCATTGGTCTACCCTTACTTTTTAATAAAGAAGATGGTGAAAAACAGGTCCGACAGGCTGCTCTATACTGGAATATATCGGATACCTCTTCTCTTCTGCAAGAAGTGCATTATATACCTGTGCTTGAAGACCTTGAAAAAAGTGTCCGGCTTGAAGTAGCACAGGAAAAGAAAATTTATTATCGCGAGGTCGGCAAGAATATCAAAGCGCAATCTTTTTCCAAGAGATTAAGACTTTATATAGATTCAGCGCATATGAATACTTCCGGTGTTAAAATTATTTCTGATGAAATATTTGAATTCATTATAAACAATTAAGTAAAATAATTTAATAGGTCTCTATATGCAAACACAGTTTGTTGAAGATTTTATCAACATTTTGATCTGCCCAAAATGTAACAATGAATTGCATCCTTATAAACAAAAACTTTCGTGCTGGAATTGCGGCCAGACGTATACATGTGAGGGGGATATCCCTCGTATGTTTTTCAACACAGAAGGCAATGACTCCAGAGATGTGACTGAGATAATCAAATCATTTTATGAAGAAACACCATTCCCGAACTATGATGATTTTGACGATATCGCCGGGCTCATAAAGAAATCTAAGCGTGGTATATTTGCAAATTTGCTCGATGAACAGATCCCTTTCGGTTCGAGAATCCTCGAATGCGGCTGCGGGACGGGCCAGTTGAGTAATTTTTTGGCCATTGCCAACAGGACGGTTATCGGCACGGATATGTGTCTCAATTCATTGAAGCTTGCTCACGAATTCAAGATGAAAAATGAATTAACTCGTGTACATTTTGCGCAGATGAATTTGTTTTCCCCATTTTTTAAGCCAGCAAGTTTTGACTGGGTTATTTCAAATGGAGTATTGCATCATACCTCTAAGCCCTTTGATGCGTTTAAATCTATCTCAAGACTGGTCAAACCCGGCGGATATATTATAATAGGCCTGTACCATAAGTATGGAAGAATATTTACCGATATTAGGAGATTCATTTTTAACTTGACGCATGATAGACTTCAATTCCTTGATAAAAGATTAGTGACAACAACATTGAGCATGGCTAAGAAAAATGCATGGTTTAAAGACCAGTATAAAAATCCTCATGAATCAAAACATACCATAAACGAGGTTATGGGCTGGCTTGACATCACTGGATTTTCTTTTGTTAAAAGTATTCCTAAAAATAGAATTGGTGAGCAGTTATTGGAAAATGAAAACTTGATCGAGCCTGATGAAATCGGAAATAGGTTAGAAAGATTTTTAAAAGAATTTGGAATGATTTTTACGAATTATAAAGAAGGTGGATTGTTTATAGTTATTGGGAAGAAAAACCTACGGAAATAAATCATGATTATCCTTGGCATATCGGCATTCTATCATGACTCGGCAGTTGCCTTACTAAGAGATGGAAAGATCATCGCTGCCACGCATGAAGAACGGTTTACGCGCAAGAAACACGACCCTTCGTTTCCACGTCAGGCTGTCCGCTTTTGTCTTTCACAGGCTGGAATAACGTTATACGACGTGGATGCTGTCGCTTTTTATGACAAGCCGTTCCTCAAATTTGAACGTCTCCTGGAAACCTATTATATCTTTGCGCCGAAGGGGCTTAGATCTTTTCTTTCCGCAATTCCTGTGTGGATCAAAGAGAAGCTTTTTTTAAGAAAGTTGATTCAGGATGAGCTCGCCGCCATAGATCAAATTGACAAGAAAAAGATCAATATCCTCTTTTCCAGTCACCACCTATCTCATGCCGCAAGCGCCTTTTATCCTTCGCCGTTCGATGAAGCGGCTATTCTGACGATCGACGGGGTAGGGGAGTGGGCAACTGCCTCGATTTTTCGCGGGACAGGCAATGATATCGCGCCGCTAAAGGAATTGCGGTTTCCCCATTCGGTCGGCCTGCTCTATTCGGCGTTTACCTATTACCTCGGGTTCAAGGTAAACTCCGGCGAGTACAAGCTGATGGGTCTCGCACCTTACGGCAATTCTGCGTCCGATCGTGTTGCACACTACAAATCACTCATTACGAAGCATCTTGTTGATATCAAGGATGACGGGTCAATCTTTCTAAATACGGCCTATTTTGATTATCTGACCGGCTTGAGGATGGTGAACGACCAGAAATGGGAGGACTTGTTCGGCTTTCCGAAGAAAAATCCGGAAACCGAATTGGAGCAGCATCATTGCGACCTTGCGCTGGCCATCCAGCAGGTGACAGAGGATATCGTCGTAAAAATGGCGAGGACCGCGCAACAGCTCACCGGCGCCAGGTACCTGTGCATGGCCGGCGGCGTTGCTCTCAACTGCGTTGCGAACAGCAAGATACTGGAAGCGGGACTCTTCGACGATATCTGGATCCAGCCAGCGGCAGGAGATGCTGGCGGCGCTCTGGGTGCGGCTTATGCCGTCTATCATCAGCACTATGAAAAACAAAGAAGGTTGCCAGTTGGCTACGACGCCATGCAAGGCCCCTATCTCGGTCCGGAATTCGACGATGTCGACATCATGAGCACGGCGAAGAAGTATCAAGCGCCTTATGTGTTCCATCATGATTTTAACGAACTATGCTCCTACGTTGCCGACCGGCTTGCGCAAGGCTCCGTGATCGGCTGGTTTCAGGGTAGGATGGAATGGGGACCACGTGCCTTGGGGAACAGAAGCATATTAGGTGACGCCCGCAATGCCGATATGCAGAAGAAGCTCAACCTGAAGATTAAACATCGTGAAGGGTTCCGGCCCTTTGCCCCCTCCGTGCTTGCAGAGGATGCAGGAGAGTATTTTGGTACCGACCGGCCGATGCCCTATATGCTTTTTACATCCTCTGTCACAGAACAGAGAAAAAACCCCCTACCTGATCATTATGACGACTTATCGTTGAAGGACAAACTCTACTTTGTCCGCTCCGACATTCCTGCAATCACCCATATTGACTATTCAGCTCGGGTTCAGACAGTGCATAAAGATACGAATTCAAAATATTGGAATCTGATCAAGGCTTTCAAGGACAGGACCGGATACGGTGTCATTATCAATACCAGTTTCAATGTCCGTGGAGAACCTATTGTCTGCACACCCGAAGATGCGTATCGCTGTTTTATGCGAACGGACATGGACTATCTG
>SDBT01013044.1_pt1 | contig 13332 bp, 14 predicted proteins | sample 2277101 | NCBI WGS metagenome assembly SDBT01 (sample SAMN10404973, study PRJNA504765) | marine sediment metagenome | isolation source: marine sediment core GS10_PC15, 103 cmbsf | place: Arctic Ocean: Southern Knipovich Ridge | collected 2010 | reverse complement strand
ATGGTAATCATGATGCCCCTAAAGCCGATGAGGCCCGCCGGGATATGGGTCCCCAGGTAGAGCGTGGCATTCTCCACGACCCGAATGACTAGATCGACGAAATCCACCCGGCCCAGCTCCGGGTCGTAAGGGTTCACGAGCCAGAACTCCGACAGGTAGTCTTGGGGGCCCAGGCCCCGCCCTCTGAGCCACCACAGGAAGGCCGGAAGACCGAACGCCACCACCAATCCCAACAGCCCCTTCCACTTTCGTCGCACAGCCAGCCAGACGGCCGCCCCCACCAGCAGGGGGAGCCCGGCCGAGCGGGTGAAATAGGCCAGGATCGCCGCCACGATTCCCAGCACCATCCATCCGCGGTGGACCTCTTCCTCCCGGCGGTCCGATCGCTCGAAGGCCCAGAGCGCCAGAAAGGTCAGGGCCACGAAGGTGGGATCGGACAGGATCCACTGGCTCCCATAGATGAAGGCGTCCGAGAGCCCGACCAGTAGTGCCACCGCGGCGCCCACGGCCAGCCCTTTGCGCTCCTGGGCCCAGAGGAAGGTGAAGCCGATGGCGAGGATGGTGAACGCTGCGGGAATCGCCTTGAACACCGCCCAACTCTTGGCCCCCAGGAGCATCGCCACGGCTAGGATCGCCGGGAATATCGGAGGATATTTGGTGTGAGGAGGCTCCGCCGGGTCGTAGAGATCGAGGTAGGCACCCCGCTCCACCAGCGAATGGGCCAGAGTCAGGTATCCAGCGTTGTCTCCCCCCGTGTGTGGATCCGGATAGAAGGACACCACCACAAGAAAGGTCTGTACGGCAACGACGACTCCCAGCACCAGCAGGAGCGGGGCGAGGCGCGCCGGCGCTCCACTCACATCCGAGCTCGCGTCCGGGGAGACGGTTTCGGATCGGAGATCGTCTCGGGGCTTCGGCTTCTTCGTCCGCTCTCGCTTCGTCATGGTCGGGCTAGATCCCGGTTACCCGGTGTCAAAGAACCCAGGAGTCGAGGGCCGCAGGAGCCCGTGACACTCGGAACGTTGGCAGCTACACCCATGCGGTGAGCCCACGCCAGAAGAGCGAAGGCCGCCGCCTCTCGTATGTCCGGGTCCAGGCCGAGCTCCTCGCTTTCGCAGACCGCAATCGGACCCAGATCCTCGGTTATCCGGCGAACGAGCTCCGGGTTTCGGGCTCCGCCTCCCATCAGGTACACCTCATCGACTCCGAGAGGTATGATCCACCTCCTGTACGCCTCCCCGATGCTAAGGGACGTGAAGGCAGTGAGGGTGGCCATCAGATCAGGCCAGCCCGCATCGGCCGCGCCGGGAGTCAGCCCCGTGCAGAGCTCCCGGACCAGCTCCGTGCCGAACAGCTCACGGCCCGTGGACTTGGGCGGTGACTCGGAGAGGAATGGTGTCTCCATCAGGCGATCCAGCATCCCTCTGTCCACCACTCCTCCCGCAGCCAGTCTTCCGTCCCGATCGAATCGAAGCAGCCCCCCCGTGGCCAGCTCGGCCGCTGCGTCCAGGAGTGCCACCCCCGGTCCGGTGTCGAAGGCAACGACCTCACGATCATCGCCCCTGGGAGGCAGCCACGTCACATTCGCCATCCCCCCGAGATTCTGGATCGCCCGACTCCGCCCCGGCGCGGCGAAGAGGATCCGATCCGCCCAAGGCACCAGTGGGGCGCCGTGCCCACCGGCGGCCAGGTCCCGAGCGCGAAAGTCGCTGACAACCGGGATCCCCGTGCGCTCTGCCAGCGTCGCCGGGTCCCCGAGCTGAAGAGAGCCACCACGCCGGTCCCCCGTTGGTGGATCGTGCCAGATCGTCTGGCCGTGGCTCCCTATCGCCTCCACCTCCGCCGCGTCGATGCCCGCCTCCCTCAGGTGCGACGTTACCGCCTGCGAGAGCCACTCACCAAGGTCCACGTGCAGACGGAGAAGATCGGCCGCCGACGCTCCCTGAATCACCCGGAGGATGGCCGCTCTCTGCTCCGGGGAGTAGGGGTAGCTGTCGTGGGAGAGGAGCGCCCACTCCGGCTCTTCTCCTGCCCTCCCCCGAATGTCCATGACGGCCACATCGATTCCGTCCAGAGAGGTGCCGGACATCAGGCCGATGACCTTCACGGCGCGCCTCGCCTTCCGGCCTTCGCATGCACCTGCGCACCATACGGGAGATGGCGGCGCTGCTCGGTCTGGCGTCCGTCGAGCGTCATGAGGAACAGGTCCGTGTCGACATGTGAATGGTAGGAGCCACGGGGGCGTTATTATACTCCCCACCCGCTCGTGGCTGGAGCCCGTCCCGACTCCAATCGAGTGAGCATAACCTGGGGAAGATTTGGATACCTCGCCATGAAGCATCTCGAACGAGCGCAGGGGTTCTCCTCCGATCTGGTCGAGATCCGTCGCGATCTGCACCGGCACCCGGAGCTTTCATTTCAGGAACGTCGGACCGCCTCGGTGGCAGCGGAGCAAGTCTCTCGCCTGGGCTTCTCGGTCGATCCCGAAGTCGGCATTACCGGTGTGGTGGCGGAGATCGGTTCCGGAGACGGTCCGGTTGTGGCGCTCCGGGCCGACATGGACGCGCTTCCCATCCAGGAGGACGGGGACCACGACTACGCCTCCCAGGTCCCGGGAATCATGCACGCCTGTGGGCACGACGTGCATACCGCTGGGCTCATCGGTGCGGCCCGTCTCCTGGCCGAGGACCACAGGGCCGGTGCGCTTCCTCCGGGGAAGATCCGCCTTCTCTTTCAACCGTCGGAGGAGACAACCGACGCGGAGGGGAAGAGCGGCGCCATGAGGATGGTGGAGGATGGAGCCATGGAGGATGTGGCTGCGGTGGTGGGACTTCACGTCGGGGCTCACCTCCCCACCAGGAAGGTCTTCTTCCGCGAGGGAACGATGATGGCCGGCGCGGACCACGTCAGCGTGGAGGTCGCGGGAAAGAGCTCGCACGCGGCGCGCCCGAACGAAGGGATCGACGCCCTGGTCCTGGCGGCCCAAGGGATCGTGGCAACCCAGCAGGTCGTGTCCAGGCAGCTCTCTCCCATGGAGTCGGGTGTCGTGACCTTCGGCAAGATCGAGGGCGGGGTTGCGAGCAACGTCCTGGCAGAGAGGGTATCCATCGAGGGAACGCTGCGGTACTACGAGGAGTCCGTCAGAACACGCCTGCAAGACGGCATCCGAGGTGCTTTCGCCGGCGCTGAGGCCCAGGGAGGCTCCGCCACGGTGGAGATCCTGACCGGATTCCCCCCCGTCGTAAACGACGCGACCATCACCGGGATCGTCCGTGATCTGGCCGTCGAGGTCCTGGGGGAGGAGTCGGTCCTCGAGGCCGAGCCGATGATGGGCGCGGAGGATTTCGCCATCCTGGCGAAGCACGCTCCCGGCACCTTCTTCTGGCTGGGGGCCGCCCTACCGGACCCCCGCGAGCATCATCACTCCCGCTTCGACGTCGACGAGTCGGTTCTGCCGATCGGGGCCGCGGTCCTGGCCGGCGCGGCATCCCGCCTGCTGACCGAGCTGGCCCGAACCTCCACGCCACGGTGATGGTACTCCCTCTCTCATGAAAGAGCTCAAGACCCTCATCCCCTACCTACGCCCCTACGTCAGGGCAATCGGGGTAGGTCTGGTCATGGTGGTGCTCGCCAACCTCTTCACCATAGCCGGTCCCTACTTGCTGAGGGAGGCCATCAACGGTCTGGGCGATCCCGATATTACGGCGGCCCGCATCGGCAGCTACGGCCTCTTGATCGTTGCCGCCGCTCTACTGGGAGGTGCAGCCAGGTACGGGATGAGGGAGATCCTGAACGGGACCAGTCGCCGAATCGAGTGCGACCTTCGGGAGGACTTCTTCGAGCACCTTCTCGCGCTCGATGCGGGCTTCTACGGAACGGTTCGGACCGGGGACCTAATGAGCCGAGCCACCAACGACACGCTGGCGGTACGCATGGTCGCGGGTCCCGCCATCATGTACTCGGTCAACACGGCGGTGAGCTTCGTGTTCGCCCTGGCCCTCATGATCTGGCTCAGCCCGCGACTGACGCTCTTCGCGCTGATCCCGCTGGTGCTCCTCCCACCCGTTGTGTTGGGATTCGGTCGGATCATCCATAAGCGCTTCGAGGAGATCCAGGAGCACTATTCCACTATCTCCACGATGGTACAGGAGAACCTCACGGGCCTTCGCATCATCCGGGCCTACGTCCAGGAGGATGAGCAGGCGCGGGAGTTCGAGCTTCTGAACGCCGAGTATCTGAACCGGAACATGATGCTGGCGAAGTCCGCCGGGCTCTTCTATCCGACCCTCTCTCTCCTGGCCGGGGCGGGGATGGTGGTTGTCCTCTGGGTCGGCGGGTTGGAGGTGATGGCCGGCAGGATCACGGTGGGAGACTTCGTGGCCTTCGGATTCTACCTCACCTTCCTGATCTGGCCGATGATCGCTCTGGGGTGGGTGGTCAGCCTCTTCCAGCGTGGAGCCGCCTCCATGGCTCGGCTCAATCGCATCCTCCAGAGCGAGCCCGCGATACGATCGTCGGACGAGGCGGTCCGGCCGGAGAGGATCGACGGGGCGATCGAGTTCCGTCAGGTCTCCTTCCGCTATCCCGACACGGAGCGGACCGTCCTGGAAGACATCTCCTTCACGGTGGAGCCGGGAACCACCGTGGCCCTGGTAGGGCCCACAGGTTCTGGGAAGAGCACCCTCATCTCCCTGATTCCGCGCCTGTACGACCCCAGCGGAGGGGAGGTTCTGGTGGATGGGAAGCCCGTGCCCAGCTACCAGGTGGAGGATCTCAGGCGGTCGGTGGGGATGGTCCCCCAGGACCCCTTCCTCTTCTCCGATACCATCGCAGGGAACATCCGCCTGGGGCTCGATGTGTCCCCGGATGACGATCCCGGCGAAGGTCCGTCCGCGGCGGTTATGGACGCTGCCCGGATCGCCCAGCTGCACGACTCCATCATGGGGTTCCCCCAGGGATACGGAACCCTGTTGGGCGAGCGCGGAATCAACCTGTCCGGTGGCCAGAAGCAGCGGGCGACGCTGGCCAGGGCGCTGGCCCGCGACCCGTCCATTCTCATTCTGGACGACGCCCTATCGGCGGTGGACACTCACACTGAGAAGAAGATCCTGGAGGATCTGCGCTCGGTACTGAGCGGCCGGACGTCCTTCATCATTTCCCACCGGATGTCCGCGGTGATGAACGCCGACATGATTCTCGTGCTCGACGACGGGCGCATCGTAGAGCGTGGGACTCACGCCGAGCTCCTGGCGATGGAGGGCACCTACGTGTCGCTCCTGCGGAGGCAGATGCTGGAAGAGGAGCTGGTGGGCGCGCAGGAGTAGGGGCGCTCCTGCCCTTAGATGCGATCCAGTATGAACTCCGGCGTGAACCGGGTCAGGAAGCTGCTGAGGATCGTAAAGGACCCCGTCAGGAGCAGCACCCCAAAAATCACCAGGAGAATCCCCGACCCCACCTGAATCACGGGCAGTAGGCGCCTGAATCTGGAGAACGCCTTCAGGAAGGCGTCCAGCGCCAGAGCGGACAGAAGGAAGGGGATCGCCAGCCCGGCGGAGTACACCGCCAGGAGGAAGACCCCGGACCAGAACTGCTCCTGCGACGCTGCGTAGGTGAGAATCGCCCCCAGCACGGGGCCGATGCACGGGGTCCACCCGGCGCCGAATGCGGCTCCGACCCCCACGGTACCGAGGTACCCGGCGGGCTTGTCATGCAGGTGGATCCTCCGCTCCCGGAGCAGCGGTGCGAATCGGAACGCCCCCGCCAGATGAAGGCCCAGCAGGATGATGATCACCCCCCCGACCCGGGCGATCCACACCTCGTACACCCGGAGGAATTGTCCCAGGAAGGAGGCGGACGCCCCCAGTATCATGAAGATCGCCGAGAAGCCCACCACGAAGAGAATCGAATGGATGAGCGTGGCTCTCCGGTCCACTCCCTCCTGGAGGTCCTCCAGAGACATCCCCGTGACGAAGGAGAGGTAGCTGGGAACCAGGGGAAGAACACAGGGTGACAGGAAGGAGAGGACTCCCGCACCGAACGCGATCGCTACACCCACTTCAGTCATTCCAGATCCTCATCCTTCTTCACATCCTCTGTGCGCGCCCGACGAGCGTGGTGAAGTGCCCGGAATCCGAGCACCAGGCCGAACCAACCAGCAACGATAGCGACGAACCATCCTACGATCCATGGGAACAATGCCGAGACCCCGGCGATCATGAGCACGAGTACAGCGACGGTGCCCAGAACGGTTCGGTCCTCCCGGGGAAGCGTGCGACGACCCGCGATGGCGTCGCCGAATGTGGATCCGACTCTGACCAGGTCGGTGAGCCGCCACCGGGTGCTGCCGGGAGGCGGAGACTTCCTCCAATGCTCCAGGCGCTCCTGGAGTGTCCCTTCCGCCATGAGCGCAGTCCTCTGGGGAGCCGCCGCGCCCCCTTCGCCCGGGGTATCGGGTGGCACCGGCGCGGTCACCTTGCCGGGAAGCACGATCTCGACCGACGACGCCAGATCGGCCAGAAAGAGCGCCTCCAGCTGGGATGCCAGATCCGGGTCCACAACTCCTACGTCGATCTCCCAGTTCCCCAGGAGACTGGCGGAGTTGAGATTGCTGGACCCGATCCGGGACCAGATGCCGTCGGCAACGGCGGTCTTGGCGTGGATCATGGGCCCCTGCCACTCGAAGAGGCGGACCCCGGCCTCGAGTAGGGACCGATAGCCACCACGTGAAAGGCCACCGACCATCGGCCAGTTGTGGTGCGCGGGCACCAGGATGCGCACGTCCACACCGTCCCGGGCGGCCGCAGTGAAGGACTCGACGACGGGTCTGGGCGCCAGGAAGTAAGGGTCCGTGATCCAGAGGCGCATGCGGACTCCGGCCGCCACGAGCTGGGTGACCCTGTACACTCGTGACCGCCCTGGCACACCCTCGATCAACCAGACCGGAATGTCTCCTGCCGGACTCGCCTCATCGGGATTCGTGCGGATCTCTTCCGAAACCGGATCACCGATGGCGGCCCAGATCCGTTCGAAGGCTCTGGCGGCGGCGGCGGCGGCCGGTCCACGAATCTCGACACCGGTGTCTCGCCAGGGGGGCTCCATGCCGTAACCGGCCCACTCCTTCCCGACGCAGAAGCCGCCGATAAAGGCCACCTCGCCGTCCACGCACACGACCTTGCGATGGTCCCGCTGGAGGAGTCCGAAGGGATCCCTGACGGAAGGACGATTGAAGGCACGGACCTCGACCCCCGCTTCGCGATAGGGCTTCCAGTACCGCCTTGGAGTCGCCCAGCAACCTACCCAATCGTAGAGGAGGCGGACCTGGACCCCTTCCCGAGCCTTCGCCACCATGGCATCCCGAAAGACTCTTCCCACCTCATCGTTCCGGAGAACGTAGTTCTCGAAGTGTACGAAACGCCGGGCAGAGTCTATCGCCTCCAGCCAATCCTCGAAGGTCTGGGGACCGTCGAATTGGAGGCGGATGGAGTTCCCGTCGATGCGCGACCCGCCGGCCGCACGCTCCATGGCCCACTCCGGGAAGCGGGACCCAAAGCGCTTGGCCTCAGGGGCGGCGGGTTCGTCCTGGCCAATCACGTCTTCGTCTCGAACCGGTAGCCGATCATCTTGTAGATCAGCTTCGCCGCCGTGAAGTCGGGCCCGAGAACACCAGGAGCGGGAGCGAGCTCCACGACGTCGCAGGCCAGCACCCGGCGCTCCCGGAAGACCCTCCTCAGGAATGTGAGGGTCGGATACCACGCGCCACCCCCCGGCTCTGGAGTGCCGGTGGAGGGCATCACGGCCGGATCGAAGAAATCCACGTCGAAGGTGAGGTAGACCGGGTCGCCCAAAGCATCGAGGGCCCGGTCCATCCAGTCGTCCGTCTCCCACATGTGGTCGGCGTAGACATGCGTCACCGCCCCGGAGGTGCGAGCCACCTCCACTTCCTCCTCGCTGATTCCCCGGATCCCCACACCCACCACATCCGCCACATCCAGCACCCGAGCCATGGCACATGCGTGAGATGAGGAAGATCCCTCGTGCTGGGCACGAAGATCCGCATGGGCATCCAGCTGGAGCACGGAGATCCTTTCCCCCGCTCTGGCGGCCTGCGCTCGGATGGCTGGAGCGGAGATGGAGTGCTCACCACCCAGCATGATCACAAAGCGGTCCCCCACCGCCTCGGCGATGCGGGTGTACGATCGTTCCAGCTCCTCCATGGCGGGGCCTGCACCCTCACGGGTGAGCTCCAGGGACGGCAGGGTGTGGATTCCCACGCCGGCGGGCACGGAGGCGAGCTCCTGGTCGAATAGCTCGATGAACCTCGATGCCTCGACTATGGCCGCTGGTCCGGCGGCGGTGCCCCCGCCCCAGCTGGTGGTGGCTTCGTAGGGAACCGGCAGGATGACGACCCGGGAGGTCCGGAAGTCGCTGCCGTCCTCATCCAACCCGAGGAAGCGGTGTGGCAGCTCCCAGGGAAGATCTCGGAGATCGGCGTCCCCTGCGACGGGAAAGCCATCCGGAGGTGAGCCCCGGCCTGGGACGCGATTCGATCTGCGGCTGGGCATCAGACCTCCTCGATGGGACAGGTGAGACCGTCCTTGGGCAACTCCACACCCGAGTCCTGACAGCGCCTGCACAGTCCGTAGATCACGAGCCTGTGACGGGTGGGGCGAAAGCCGTACTCCCTCGCCACCTCCGCCTCGATGCGCGGGATGTCCCGAGCTTTGAACTCCGAGACGGTTCCACAGCTGAGGCAAACCAGATGATGGTGCACGGGCTCCCGGGAGAGCCGGTTCTCGTATCGTTTGAACCCTTCTCCGAAATCCAGCTCCTCCACCAGCTTGCTCCGGACAAGGAGGTCGAGCGTGCGGTAGATTGTGGCCTTCCCGAACTTCTCCCTGTCCTCCCGAAGGCGCTGCTCTATCTCATCCACCGAGAGGTGATCGGGGGAAGAGAAGACGACTTCCGCGATGCGCTGCCTCTGGCGGGTCACCGGGAGACCCTGCTCCCTGAGATACCGCCCGAATAGGCGAACCCACGGTGAAGACTGTGACGGGTTGCTCATCGGCTCGCTACTGGTCGGATTCCTCGCCTGAGAGATCGTACTCCTCCAGCACCTGGTCGAACACCTCGGCCCGACCCTCGATCTCGATAACCCTCGGATTCCCGAGCTGGTCCTCGGACCGCCGTACGACCCCCTCCATCACGCGAGGGAGACGATCCGGCGGCGCCTCCCCCTCGGGCGTGATCTCGGATTCGAAGGTGGTACCGGCTCCCGTCAGCTCGGCTGAGTACCGCAGAGTATAGAGAGCTCGTCGATCACCCTCCTCCACGAAGCAGCTCGCCGCTATCACGCCCCACTCCTGGCGTCCGCGCTTCATGGGCGGGAAGATCCAGAGCCGGTCGATGGTCTCCGCCCTCAGGCGGTCTCCCACCCGGCGCAACGCTGTCGAGAGGGCCTGTGGCGCCCCCGTATCGAGCTTCGGGCCGAAGCCTGCTCTCTCCACCTCTCACGTCCTCCTACTGTCTCTGCTCCGGTCCCCCTACTCCCCACCCATCCGGTCCAGTGCATCTCGCGTGGCCTTCAGCACCTCTTCCCTCACCTCGGCCAGCGGTCGGGTCACCCTGGCGCCCGAAGCCCTGAGGTGCCCGCCACCGCCGAACTCCCGGGCCAGGGCATTCACATCCAGATCACCGTTCGAGCGGAAGGAGACCTTCGTCGATCCGTCATCGGTCTGGTTGAAGACCAGTCCCACCTCCACACCCTGCACCGATCGAGGGTAGTTCGCCATACCCTCCAGGTACTCAGCTGTGGCGCCCAACTCGTCGAAGACCGATCGCGGCACCGTCATCCACGCCATTCTTCCGTCGGGGTCCACCTGAAGGTCGCTCAGAGTTGCCCCGATCAGGAGGAGGCTCTTCAACGAAGCGGAGCCGTAGATCCGGCGATACAGATCTTCCGGATCCACCCCCCGCTCGATCAGATCCGCGCTGAGGCGATGGCAGGCCGGCGTGGAGTTGCTGAACTGAAAGCCCCCCGTGTCGGTGAGGACCGCAACGTAGATTCCGTCCAGAATGGTCGAGCTCCAATCACACCCCGCCCGCAGCAGGAGATCGTAGACCAACTCACCTGCGGCACACGCGTCGGACACCCGGAAGGACACCCCCTCGATGGGAGCGTCCCCGGCCGGATGGTGATCGATCACCACCGTCTTCAGCGACTCGACCAGGGGCTTCACTCTGCCGATGCGGTGCACCTCCCCCGTGTCCACCACCACGGCGAGATCCGCCGCCCGACATATCTCCTTGGCCTCCTGGCGCGCGGCGTCCAACAGCCACGTCTGATCCGGAACCAGGAATGAGTAGAGCCGGGGGAAGGGCGACGGGTTCACGATCCAGGCTTCCTTCCCCTGGTCTCTCAGCCACGAAGCCAGGGCGACCTGGCATCCGACGCCGTCGCCGTCGGCATTGATGTGCGTTGTGAGGACGACCCGGCTGGCAGGCCGGATCGCATCCAAAACGTCATCGACGGCGGCGGAGCGCCCTGGTGGGGTCTGGTAGCTCATGCGATCGGATTGGCTCGTGGGAATGGGTTCGTCATGTTCGCGCTCTGAGGCAAGGTTACCGGCCCGCTTTTCCAGGTGTCAAGATGCCCGATACCCAGGGAGCCGCTTCCTCACCTTGGCCCAGGTCGAAACCAGATGAACCGCCCATGGGGCAGTGGACCCATGGATGGTGGCGGCGCGAAGGGCGTTCAGGAGCGCTGCCGGGTCGTTCGGATGGTCAGGAACCTCCGCGAAGCTCCCGGCAATCTCACCGATGGAGTGGGCGTCGGAGCCTGCCCCCGCGGGAAGGTGGTGCTCTTCGGCCAGCCTCCTGGCGGGCTCATTCAGGGATCCGGGATGGAGGCGGCCATTGAACACCTCCACCACATCCACCAGGGGCGCGAGGCGCTCCGCGTGCCGGCCCGATCCCCCCTTTCCACGAGCGTAGGGATGAGGGAGGTAGACAATCCCGCCCTGGCCCCTCACCCGGCGACAGACCTCCTCCGCCGGTGTGCCCTCGGGGATCTCATCCCGGAGGTAGAGACCGATCACGTCGATCCCCTCCGCCGTCTTGACTTCCTCCCCGGGGATGACCCGGCCGGGGTGCCGCTCGGCCATCTCGAGAGCGACGCCCAGCCTGTTGTGATCCGTTATGGCGATCCGATGCACTCCTCTCTCCAACGCAACGGCCAGGAGCCTCTCGGGATCCGTGAGGCAGTCCCGGGACGCCCAGGTGTGGTTGTGAAGATCCACCCGAATCGTGGAGCCTTCGTCGCCGGTCATACGCCTCCCGTCGCGCGAGAGCGGGCACGGAGGAGATCGAGGAGCGCCAGAGCCCTGTCGCGAAGATCCGCCAGGGTGCCGTTGTTGTGGATCACGTAGTCCGCCCGGGCTTCCTTCTCCGCGGGCTCCATCTGGGCCGACCAGATCTTCAAGCTCTCCTCCCTTGACAGACCCCTGAAATCCGAGAGCCGATCGAGACAGACGTCCCGGGTCGCCGCTACCAGCACGGAGGAATCGAATTCGGTCTCAAGCCCGACCTCGAACAGTAGGGGCACCTCGGCCACGACCAGCACCGCTCCCTCCTCCCTCGTCGCCTCCACCCACTCGTCCCGTCGTGCACGAATCAGCGGATGGAGTATGGACTCCAGACGTGCACGAGCATCCGGATCCTCGAACACGACCCGACGCATCGCATCCCTGTCCAGCGCGCCGGACTCGTCCAGGATATCGGGTCCGAATGAAGCGACGACGGCGTTCAGCCCCGGTGTGCCCGGCCGTACCACCTCCCGCGCCACCGCATCAGCGCTCAGTACCGGGATCCCGGCCTCTTGCCAAATGGCAGCCAGGGTGGACTTCCCGGACCCAACGTTCCCCGTGAGCGCTACCGTCATCATCGGTGGAGACCTCCCTGCCTTTTTGAGCCTCCCCGCGGGTGGGCCTTCTTATCGATCATATCTTCTGTACAATTAGTGTGCACGCCCTCTCTCACCGCATCCAGGCCATGAACTCAGCGACGGAAACAAAGGACACCCCCACGGACGTTCGCTTTCGCAAGAAGACCTTCGCTGTGTGGGTACTCTTAGTCGTCACTTTGCTGACCCTCTACTTCGTCAACCGGGAGTGGTTCGACATCGAGTTCCTCCAGGACTTCGTGAGCGAACACAAGCTGGTCGTGGTCTCCGTCTACCTCCTGATTCTATCGCTTCTGGGTTTGACCTTCATCCCCTCCACACCCTTCGCCATCGCCGGTGTTCTGATGTTCTCCCCCGTGGAGGCGTACCTGCTCAACCTGCTGGGAATCATCACCTCATCCACCATCGTCTTTCATTTCGCGCGCTTGGTGAGGCTCAACCACGCCTTCGAAGCGAAATACCCGAGTCAGGTCAAGAAAGTGCGGCAGGCGCTGCGGAGAAAGGAGCTGCCCATCATCGCAGGATGGAGCTTCTTCCCCGCGGTGCCTACGGATCTGATGATCTATGTGGCCAGCACGCTCAACATTCCGCTCTGGAAGTGCCTCCTGGGGGTGTTGCTCGGCGAGGGAACGCTGAACGCATTCTACATCTTCTCCATCGGCTTCGCCCTCTGAGCACACGCCCCCACCTGGAGAGTCCTTACAGGGAGGAGACCATGCGCCACCCGACGGGCGCGGCTCGGCGCATCGCCCTGCTGGAGTCCGGCTGCGTGGAGGATCGGCGGAAGCCCAAAGAGGGTCCCCGCGAAGGATGGTCGTGTGCCTGGCGTGTAGGCCCTACCTACGTCTGCGCCGGTGGGGTCGGGTGACAATCAGATCGTCGTCGGTGTCGATCTCCAGGTCCCTCCCGTTGGAGACTATCCCGAAGGAGTCGGGCCAACTCCTGAAGGAGTAATAATTCCCCCACGCATCGGTGTCGGCGCCAACCTCGTAGTTCCGCTCCATCCACTCGACGAACTCCCGTGGGCGTTCGGGAATCTGACGATCGGTTCGGGCATCGGATGACAGGTCCCCGGCGATGGACTCCATCTCGTTCTTCGTGGACCACTCCAGAAACGGTGCAACCACCGGGTTTAGATAATGGAGAAGCCGGGCTCGGCTGTTGGGGAGGTAGAGAGCCGCTGCAAACGCACAGATCACGACGATGATCATCTTGCCCAAGGCACTATTCCTAAGGAGTCACCTTCGTTCTCGTTCTCCGGTGGGGAGATGCTGCCCCTACCTGGGATAAAATCTAGGTAATGCGGTACTTACGAACAACGCTGATCGAATGGGGTGGGTCGGAGGTCCGATCCGTCACGGCCCCGATTCGGGCCG
>SDBT01013043.1_pt1 | contig 13332 bp, 8 predicted proteins | sample 2277101 | NCBI WGS metagenome assembly SDBT01 (sample SAMN10404973, study PRJNA504765) | marine sediment metagenome | isolation source: marine sediment core GS10_PC15, 103 cmbsf | place: Arctic Ocean: Southern Knipovich Ridge | collected 2010 | reverse complement strand
TTTATGACCTGTGCAGAAATTATAGCGACTGTTTAAAGAAATCTTATTTATAAATTAACGTAATTAAGTTTTAGAATTTTTGAAAAAAGGTAGAAAAAAAAAGAAAGGGAAAATGGCTGGGGCGGGAGGATTCGAACCTCCGCGTCACGGGACCAAAACCCGTTGCCTTACCGCTTGGCTACGCCCCAAGTCAGTACATTATGCATAAATAAAAATTACTTATGCATAATGTAACATATCAAAAATGAAAAAGCTTCAAAAACTATTCTTTTTCGTGCTCTTCTGCCGACGGTATATCCTCTCCAAGTTGTATCACTTGATTGTACTCATTGATGATACCCTCTTCAATCTTGCGACGCATTTCAGAATTGAGCGGATGAACGATATCCCTAAAGGTTCCATCTTTGCGTTTGCGCGATGGCATAGAGACGAACAAACCTTTGTGCCCCTCTATAACCTTTAGGTCTCTTACTATAAAACAATTGTCAAAAACAATTGTCGCATAGGCTTTCAACCGTCCACCATCCTTAGTTGGAAAAACCTTAATCTCTGTTATTTCCATCGTTGTAACCCTTAGAGATATACAATTATCCCAGTTACGATTGCTTTTTAGACTACTCTTACCTCATAACGTGTTCTTAATTTAATGATATAAATCTTTTTTGTCAAACCTTTATTATATTATCACTTAAGTTAGTTGTGCAGCACGTAATCGCGCTGATCTTGCTGACGAATTTTTCATTATTTCATCTTCGCTCGCCCTAACTACCTTTTTAGTCAAAACATGCAGTCGACCTAACTGCGCCTGATCGTGAAAAAATTCTTTTACAATGCGATCTTCGAGTGAATGAAAGCTAATGCATACAATACGGCCGCCCGGATTGAGCGCAGATAAAGAAGCGGCTAAAAACGCCTCTATATTATCCAGTTCTTTATTAACATACATACGCAATGCTTGAAATACTTTTGTAGCGGGATGAATAGTACGTTTTGCATGTGCGCGTTTTGGACGTGATGGCACCACACGTTCAATTAATGCCGCAAGTTGTTTCGTTGTTGTTATTTTCCTTTTTTTACGCTCTTGCACTAACGCATACACAATCTGCTTGGCGTAATTTTCTTGTCCCAATTGCCAAAAAATTTCACGCAATGTTTCTGCTGTAGCATAATTAACTACCTGCATAGCGGTAACTTTTTGGTGTTGTGGAGACATACGCATATCAAGCGGCGTATCTCGGTATATAGAAAAACCGGACCGCTGCGTAATTTGAATTTGTGAAGTACCAAAATCAGCTAAAATGCCATCAACTTTACCAATGTTTTCTTTTTTTAAAATACGATAAATATGTGCAAAACTTCCCCACACTATCCGAAACCGATCGCCAAATTCTTCCTCTAATAATGGCGCGTATGTTTCAATTGCATTAAGATCCCAATCAAGTGCAACTACTTTGCAATCTGGTTCTCGTTCCAAAAGTGCGCGAGTATGACCTCCTGAACCAAACGTAACATCGAGGTATAATTTACCCGGCTTCGGGTCCATATACTGCAATACTTCATCAACCAAAACAGGTTTGTGGTACGGTAACCCATCTGTGATAGGTAATGATTTTGTCATAAATCCTTATGTGATCATTAATGTATTCTATTATTTTGCAAGTTTATCTACCATCTTACATAAACCAGTTGCCTGTGATCCTTTAATCAGCACTACTGATTCTTGCTCCATTTCTTGATCCAGTTTTTTTAATGCATCCTGCCACGAAGGTACAACATCAACCGATAAACCTGCTGGTGCCGTTTTTTTTGTCCATTTTACTAAATCACCAACCAAAATAACGCGACTTAATGAAGGAGCCTTTCTTAAAAAGCGGCCCAATTGTCGATGCCAAAATGGACTATTAACTCCCAATTCAAGCATATCACCAAGCACCGCAATTTTTGGTGCTTTTGTTTCAATTTGTTGAAAAGCAAGTAACGCTGCCTTCATGCTTTCTGGATTAGCATTACAACTATCATCAATTAGTATACTATTGTTTTTTTTCATTGCACGTTGTTCAAATCTATGTGCAATAATTAATGGTGTTTGTATCCCTTTGACAATAATCTCAATGGGCACCTGTAATAATTGAGCTGCCGCTGCTGCTGCTAATGCATTAAATATGACGCCCGCATGAGACTGCCTCAGCACAATTGAATATTTTTTTTGATAAATTTTTAATACAAAACTCGTATGTGATCCGGAAATACGCATTTTCCGCGCTTGAATTTGATTAGTTGTTTTTGAACCGAATTTAAGAACCGGATGCGGATATGACACATTTGATAAAATTGATTGGTCCCCATTAACAATGCCAATACTTTGCTCAGTGAAATAATTAAAAACCATACGTTTTTCAAGTGCAATATCAACTAATGAGCCAAGCCCTTCCATGTGGCTATGTCCAACATTAGTGATTAATGCAACGGTTGGACGTAACATACTTGCTAATTGATCCATTTCCCCCCGTTTATTTACGCCAACTTCAAATAATGCAATATCATGTTCTGGGCGCATGCGCAAAATATTTAATGCAACACCAATTTTGGTATTTTGATTACCGTATGATGCCAGATAATTATTACCATTCAAGTTTAAAATTTGCGCAATCATTTCTTTGGTTGATGTTTTTCCAACAGAACCAGTAACTGCCAGAACAGGATACTCAAACTGCATGCGCCATGCATGTGCAAGGTCAACAAGTGCTTGTAATGGATCTGGTACACTTAAAATTAATGCATCTTTAGTGAGTGCAGGATCAATAGAATCTATACTATCTTTTTTGCTGTCTGCAATTATAACACCTGCTGCATTTTTACGTAAAACTTCTTCGATAAAATCGTGTCCATCATGATGTGCACCGCGTAGCGCAACAAATATTTCCCCTGGTTCAATAGTTCGAGAATCAATGGAAATTTTAGGCTCACGTGGGCAATTGTCACATAAAATCGATACGCGAGATAATGCTTTTTGTATAAACTGTTTGTCGAATGGCATCGATAATCCCTATCTTATTTGTAATACACTACTATCTCTACCTTACTTACACATGTACAATGTTAGCTATTTAATTATAAAGACCATGTTGAGAGAAACAATGTCTTTTTTTTGTGCGTTTGTCAAGTAACAAAAAGATATGGTGTAATACGATTACTTAATAACGCGCCTTGTTTTGCTGCCTTGTGCTGGCATAATCAAACCATTTACTTCCAACATGTCAATAATACGCGCCGATCTATTATAACCAATTCTAAATTTACGTTGTAGTAATGAAATCGAAACATCATCCACCTCTTGTAAAAATGAAACAATGCATTCATATAATTGTTCATCTTGCCCATAAGTATCTTGTTTTTTATGAAATTCTTGCGAAATATCAAGATAAGAAACTGGTTGCTCTGCTTTAATATGTGATACTACTTGTTCTATTTCAGTATCAGATACATAAGCACCATGCACGCGCTTCAAGATTGATTTTGTTGAATCTAAAAATAACATGTCGCCACGACCAAGTAATTTATCTGCACCACCACAATCTAAAATAGTACGTGAATCAACACGTGAAGTAACACGAAATGATATTCTGCTTGGAAAATTAACTTTAATTAATCCAGTAATAACATCAACTGATGGACGTTGTGTTGCAACAATTAAATGAATACCTGCTGCACGTGCCATTTGGGTTATACGTGCAATTAAATCTTCAACATCACGTCCTACCAACATCATTAAATCGGCAAGCTCATCAATAACCACTACAATAAATGGCATAGGTGATTTCCCATGTTTTTTACACAATGCATTATAATCAAAAATATTACGCGCACCAATGGTGGCCATACACTCATATCGCTGTTCCATCTGATACACAACCCACCGTAAAATAGGTGCTGCTCTTTTAGGATCAGCAACAATTGGAAATAATAAATGTGCAATATCAGCATATGATGCAAATTCGAGTCGTTTCGGATCAATCAAAATTAATTTTAATTCATCTGGTTTACGTGCACATAATAAACTCATAAGCATTGCATTCAGTGCCACCGATTTGCCAGAACCGGTTGAACCCGCAATTAATAAATGTGGCATACGTGCAAGATCAACGACAATATTATTTCCTACCGTATCTTGACCTAAAACGAGTGGCAATATCCCGGAAAACGTGCGATATTCTTTTGATTTTATTGCATCCGCAAGTAATACGTCAGTGCGTTGCGCATTTGCTACTTCAAAACCAACAACTGAGCGTCCCGGAATTGGTGCAAGAATACGAATACTATGTGCCCGCAATGCCATTGCGAGATCATCTTCAAGTGCAAGAATTTTACTTAACTTTGTATCAATTTGTGGTTGATATTCAAATAACGTAACAACTGGTCCACGTTTAATAGAAGTAACAGAACCACATATACCAAATCGTTCTAATTTTTCTTGCAAAACAAATGCCCGCTCCTCCAATTTTTTTTTCAAGGCGGCATCATTACGTTCATGATCCACTCCAACAAAAACATCAACATTGGGTAACGCATATGTTTTTTTTGTTGCTCTATCATTTTTCACCGATGATAATTCATTGATATTGTTAGCATAGTTATCAGAATATACTGGTACATTATGCATCGGTTCTGAAATTATTTCATTTTGTTGCATCATTTCATTATTTGTTTCGGTATCAGTATGTTGATTATCGGTAAGTAAATATCGATCCTGCGTTGATTCATGTTGAGTTGGCACCATAAGACCTGTGTCTTCAAATGCACGGCCATCCATTAACTGCATAATAAAATGTTTGAACCATAAAAATGGTACTCGCATACACAAAATTGCAACACACACTATTTTATACGCAGTTTTATATACATGCTGAAAAATATTGTGTTCAATAATAAAATAAACACTCATCTTTATTGCAGACACACCCAAACGTATTACATACATAAAAGAAAAGCGGAATAATAAAATAAAACAAACATAAAGCATGCAATATAAAAACAATCCACTCCCAACACGATTAAATAAATGATACAAAAGATTATTACCGGTTAAACCAATTAAACCACCGGGATATGGACTACTAAAAAAATCAATGTTATGAAAATTATGTAACGCTGCACCGACAAAAAATAGCATACCTAATGCAGCAAATCGTTCCCACTCATCTTTAAACGATTGTCGGCGCATAATCAAATATGAAAAAAACAACAAAATAATAGATAAAACAATGGACGCTGAACCAAATAAGTATAATAATAACGCAGAAATATGTGCACCAACAAGACCACACCAATTGTGCACTATATATGTTTTATGTGTTGTGTAATGAAACCATGAATGATCATCTGGATAGTGAGAATATAATGCACAACCAATAAATAATGCAATACCAAATAAAAAAATTGCAATTACTTCACGCTTGAATGAAATAAAACGCATTCCATTATATCGTATACCAAGCATACCCCTCCCCCACTGCTACACATTGAGATTTCTTATTAGCGAGCGTACCGTTTTATTGTTGCGCAATGCAAGATATCGGCATTTTTTCCTTATCTTTTATTTTTTTATACGCGCTAAACCAGTTCTGGCAAAAGCGTATGGTAATATTTTTTATCAAAAGAATCTCTACGACACTCTCAACAAATAATTTTTACTAAAAAAAGCCCTTCTACAGCGGTTTTTAGTATGTTTATTTGGCAGCAGACCGCACCCACAGGTTCTTATGTGTATATTTTTCTTTACAATTTTAAATGTGGCGTATTATATTATATGGTAATTACTAAAATGAGTTTGGTAATATTATTGACATTACCGTTGTATGTTGCAAAAAATAAGTATTTCATTATGCTTATGATCATTTACATACATAATATAATTAAGAACATAAACAAAAAATATAAAATTTACATTAAAAACGAAAGGAGGAAGCCGGGAATAAAATTTCCATAGCAATATCATCAACATAGGTAAAACATCAACAAAAACAATATACAATAATCAATTTATAACTCTAAACAGGAAGTAAAGGAGTTGATATTATGGAACGAATGTTCAAAAAATTCCTTTCTGTTGCAACACTTTTTAGTGTAGCAGCAATGTATGCGGACACTCCCGTTGTCTCATACTACAAAGCTCGACCACAAAGTTTAAATGGCGCACGTAAAGTTTCTGGCGAAGTACCAGGTGACAAACATGTGCACCTTTTTGACATGGATGAGTGGTACGGTACTTTTTGGGTAACACCAGAATATTCAAGAACTTTCCGTGCTAACAAAATTGCTGGATGTTTATTCGGTGATGATTTAATTGGTGACAAAGACTGCAGAACTATTAAAGTTCAGGGTTCAAAAGTAAATAATCGTGATGCAAAAGCATGGCTTGCTGATTACTTCTACCTCTCTGAAGACTTTAATGGTACTTTAACCTTTGAACCACGTATTTCAAACTTTATTTTAGATTTTAATTTCTATCTTGGTTTGGATGAATGGTTCAGCGGTGGTTACTTCAGAATTTTTGCACCATTTGTGCACACTCGCTGGGATTTGAACTTCAAAGAAGCCATTTCAGCTGGTGCTAGTGGAAATATGGGCGAAGGTAAATTCTCTCCAGATCCAATCGATAATACAGATCTGCTAAAAAGTGCCGCAAGCTTTTTCCGCGGTGAAGCGCCAACAAGTCCGTTGGAACAACTTGGATTTGACATTGAACGTAAAGGACTGTGCTTTGCAAAAATGAGCGCTGATAAATGTAGCTCTGATTGCACAGGACGCAGAACTGAAAATGGTTTTGGTGACATTCGCACTGAATTGGGCTGGAATTTCTGGCAAAATGAAGATTATCATTTTGGTCTTGCTATTATAGCAGCTGCACCAACTGGTGATCGCCCAGAAGCTCATTTCCTTTTTGATGCTGTTGTTGGTAACGGTAAACATTGGGAAGTCGGCGGTGCTGCAACATTCCACTATGCATTCTGGAGAAGCGAAGATGAAGAAAAACATTTCGGATTCTACGGTGATTTGAATGTAACCCATTTATTTAATGCACGCCAACAACGTACATTTGATTTAACTGGCAAACCATTGAGCAGATACATGCTTGCATCTAAATTTGGTACTGAAGTAACAAATAACCTCAAAGGTGCAGCAACTATTGATACAGCAGGTGAAGAAATCAAATCACAATTTGCTAATGTATTTGAGCCAGTTGCAAACTTGACTACCGGTGATGTAAAAGTTTCCGTTGGTGCACAAGTTGATTTAGCTGCGTGGTTTAATTATACTTCAGGTGGATTTAGTTGGGATGTTGGGTATAACTTCTGGTTCAGCAGCTGTGAAAAAATCAAATGCTCTGATAAATGTCCGCCACGCTTGAGAACTGAAGAAAACATGTGGGCGCTTAAAGGTGACGCAAACATGTTTGGTTTTGTTGGTGATCAAACTGTAAACATTGGCAATACTGCTGCTGCCGATATCGGTGATTTTGATGCCGATGATCCAGTTGCACTTTCACCAAGTCAAAGTGGTGCAACTATTCACAAAGGTACTAATCAAGGAAAAACAGAAACTATTACCACTGGTGTAACTGGGAATGGTACAGTTACCAACCCTGGTGTTGATTCCGCTCGTTTTGCAACAGCTCAAAATGGCGGTGATGAGTTAAGGCTTCACGGTGGAACTGAGGTTATTGAAGGGCCTTTTAATCTTGGAAACAACAACAGAAATGCGCAACTTATCAGAACTTCATTCACGCCAGTTTTCCTCAAAGAAGATGACATGGACTTGAAAACTCAACGTTCTCGCGGTCTTTCTCACAAAATATTTACGCACTTTGCGTATGAATGGGATCGTGAAGGCTGGGTACCTTACTTAGGTTGGGGTGGCGAAGCTGAATTTGGTAAAACTGAAAGTCGCAACGACTCTTCCTGCAAAACTGATACAACAAGTTGTCCAACAAAATGCGACGACTGTATCGATTGTGCGGTGTCACAATGGGGTGTATGGCTTAAAGTTGGTTTCTCATTTGACTAAAGTATAGAACACAACAATAAAGCATACAAAACTAGCAAAAAAAGACTCGGAACAATCCGGGTCTTTTTTTATGTTTATTTTTTCCATGCATTGTTATTTTTTTCTGCAACGATATATACTGCTAACAGATCAACATCTTTATTTTCCAAAAAACGATGAGGGCGGTGTTATTAAAAGGAGACGTACATGCAACATATAAAAAAAACGAGTATTCTTTTGATTATCTTAAGCGGAAATAGTATTGCATCAATTTTTGCACAATCAGTCGTTGCCCCTTATTATTCTATTCGTTCTCAAGGTGCATACGCACCGCGACATAGTGTTGATCTTTTTAATTATAGATATAAACAAGATTTCGACCAGACTTATGGTACCCTTGCTATTACGCCGGAATACACTAGAAGTTTTGACAGTAATCATATCACTCGTTGTTTATTTGGTGATAGTTTAATTAACTGCGATTCGATTGTTATTTCTGGCAGCGGTGTTGAAAATCGTGGCCAAAAAGATTGGCTTGCTGATTATTTTTATTTACCAAACGATTTTAAAAGTACCATATGTTTTAAACCAATTGTTGATACTTTTTTAGTTGATTTTACGTTTCATATTAATCTTGACCGATGGGCACACGGATTATATTTTATTGCACACGCACCATTAGCACATACACGGTGGAATTTACGTATTCGCGAAAACGTTATAAATCGTGGGGTACAAGCACAACCTGCCGGATTATTTACGCCCGCACAACTGCAACGGGGCACACTGCTGGAAGATTTTAGCGCATATATTCAGGGAAAATTAGTAAAACCGGTTGAACAAACGGTCACCAATATTAATTTTCTGACCGTTATGCAACAATTAAAACAAGCAAAAATGAGTTGTGAACGAGAAATAAAAACGCGTTTTGCCGATGTTCGCGCAGCGCTCGGATGGGATTGGATACAAGATGATTATCATGTCGGTTTTAATTTCCAAATTTCTGCACCAACCGGAAATCGACCAAAAGCAGAATTTTTGTTTGAACCAATTTCGGGAAATGGTCATCATTGGGAATTTGGCGGTAGTTTTAATACGCATTATACCGTTTGGCGTAATAATGATGAAACCAGTCATATAGCGTTATTTTTTGACGCAAATCTTACTCATTTATTTAAAGCGGCACAAAAACGTACCTTTGATTTATGCAGTAAACCATTGAGTCGATATATGCTTGCACAAAAAATGGGTCCCGCAAATAGTAGCGATAATAAAAATTTAAAAGGTGACGGTGTAGCACCGACTGCACAATTTAAAAAAGAATTTACCCCTGTTGCAAATATATCGACTATTAATGTTTCTGTTTCATCCGGTATACAAGCTGACGTTATAGTAATGGCACATTTTACGCGCAAAAAATGGTCTGCTGAATTAGGTTACAATTTTTGGGCACGCAGTTGCGAATCAATTCGTGCACGTGGTGCAAATATTTTAGACAATAACAGTACCTGGGCATTAAAAGGTGATGCGCGTGTATTTGGTTTTGCTATGGCAGCTGATAATATGGATCCTATGCTTGACCAAAATGAACCGGTTGCCCTTTCTGCAACACAAAGTAAAGCAACTATTCACGCCGGATTAAATGGCACTAATACCACGAATGCAAATATAGATAGTCCACAACTTGCAACTGCTGGTGGTGGCGATACAAATTTAAATAATCAAACAGCCGGCGGCGCTGCTCAAATTAATACATCAATTAATCCTATTTTTATTAAAGAAACTGATTTAAATATTTGTGGTGGACGCACAACTGGTCTTTCGAGTAGTTTTTTTACGCATATAAGTTATCAAATAGATGAACGAAATGGCTGGATTCCACATGTTGGCATTGGTGGCCAAATTGAAGTTGATCACGGCATAAAAAAAGAATGCGATGATTCATGCATTCGGTGCAATCTTTCACAATGGGGGCTGTGGGTAAAAGTTGGATTTTCATTTGAATAAAAAAAATGTTAAAAAAAACTAAAATAAAATGAAAAAAAATACCCACATTATATTATTTTTATGCAGTACATATTTCTGCACACTCGTTGCATATCAACAACACGTAACCACCTATATTGGTCCACGATCACACAGTAATAATGCAGCTCGTAATCTTGCTGGTTTTGCCCATCGTATTAATACGGAAATATATGATGCCGATCCGGTAAAATGGTCCGTCATAATTACGCCACATATCACCCGTTCTTTTCACACCGATCGTATAAATGATTGTTTATTTGGTAATCAATGTCCTGATGAAAAAATCACCTTTACCGTTTCTGGCAGTCGCACACCAAATCGCATTCCTGATGAACAGTGGCTTGCAGATTATTTTGGATTACCCACCGATTTTGTCAGTCATATTAGCACGGCACCGCGCGTTAAAAATAAAATAGTTGATGTCAGTATATATATTGGATTGGATAAATGGGTCAATGGTCTTTATGCAAAAATAGATGCGCCATTAGTACACACAAACTGGAAACTAAGATTAACTGAAAACATTATAAAACCGGGTGAAAATGATCATGATCCCGGTTATTTTAACGATACCGGTGTTGAACGTGATGCATTACTCAATTCTTTTTGTTCATTTATTTCTGGTCAACAAACACCTGACATCAAAAACACCATATTTCAACCACTTACACACGCCATCATGAATCCTTGTTCACTAAAAAAAACACGCCTTGCTGAAATATATGCAACAATCGGTTATCAATTATGTCAATCCAAAAACTATTATTTTGATTTTGCAGCACGACTGAGTATTCCTGCCGGTAATAAACCCAACGGCATTTTTTTATTTGAACCAATTGTTGGCAACGGGCATCATTGGGAATTTGGATTAAGTGCATCCGGTTATTGGCAACCGTGGCGTAATGAAATAACCAAAGAACAGGTTGTATTATATGCCCATGCGAATATTAATCATTTATTTTCAACCACACAAAAACGGGTTTTCGATTTAGAAAAAAAACCATTAAGTCGCTACATACTTGCACAAAAAATAGCACCACCCATTGAAAATAATCTGACCGGAAATGGTATCACCCCAATCGCACAATTTAAGCGTGAATTTGCACCGGTTGCTAATTTTACTGCATTAAATATTAACGTGCATGCAGGATTTCAAGCAGAATTTGCACTCATGTTTGAATACACAAAAAAAAATTGGAGTTGGTTACTTGGCTATAATTTATGGGCACGGAGTGCAGAAACTATTAAACTATGTAAAAAAACACCGTTTGATACGCAACCAAATTGGGCACTTAAAGGCGACACCCACGTTATCGGTTTTGAACAAAATCCAGATAATACACCGATTGCACTTTCTGCAACACAAAGTCAGGCAACGATTCATTTTGGTAAAAATTTTGGCACCCGTGGTGCAACAACGAATGCACAAATTCAGGCAGGACGGCGAAATCCAAAAATCGATAATCCACAACCAGCATTTTCTGACAGTGAAAATACTAGCGTTGCACAACAAGTAACGGCAACACCAGGCGGTAATTCGGCAACTGACCAGATAAATACATCAATACAACCAATTATGCTCAAAACAACTGATATTGATTTAAAAAGTGCTCAGACAAAAGGATTATCACATTCTATTTTCGTGCATGTGCAAAGAACCTGGCGTTATAAAGATCCGTATGTTCCGTTTTTTGGTTTTGGTGCACAAGTTGAATTCGGTCCCACCGCTGAACAAATGCATAGTAGCCAAATTCCGGCCTGTATTAATTGTGCATTACCAAATTGGAGCGTCTGGGTTAAAGGCGGTTTTTCTTACTAAAAAATGACTTACCTCATTTTTTCAACTGCCACTTTAATGGACGGTGGCAAACTGTTTAATATTTTTTCTTCTTCAGCACTTAAGGCAATTTTTTTAAATGATGATTTTAACTTTTTGAAACCACTGAGTAATTTATTTTCGTCGTCCATTTTTAATGTTCCCAGCTGGGTAAAAAGTTTGCGTAATACAAAAACTTGTGGCAATGAAAGTGATTTTAAGTCCGTGTGGGTTTTTTGCAATGGATTTAAATCCCGATAAAGATCCTTGATGCAATGAGACTTGGCCAACAATACTTTACCATCGCAACTTAATCGATGGTCCCAAGGGTGATATTCACACTTGAAAACATGCATGCAATAATTATTAAGTACATCCCACATTTCTAAACCAAAAGAACTCATAACTACTGCTATCGTATCATTCTTATAAAAAGAAGCATCCCAACCTTTATAAAACCAGCTTTTATCGTGCGTCTTTATTATCGTGTTTATAAAATTCTGTAACCTTGAATCTACATTATCTATTTTGATTTTATAACCATTAAGAAACACTCCTTTTTCTGGTGTCGAAGAAGCATATTCATCTCCTGAACTAATTGCTTTACTCGGTTTAATAAAAGTAGTTTCAGCCAACAATTTTTTCGATTTATCTTCTGAAACATACTCCTTATTAATCGAAACAAACTTTAATATATTACTCGCAATATTTTCTTCCTCCTCATCTTTTTTATACATTATTTTTTTTGCTACTATTTGAGTCTGTTGACTAGGAAGTATTCCATCAAGTGTTTTAATATCTTTAAACGGATAGCTATCAATATCTTGCGCAACATTATTATCAACAATACCACAGCATGATTGATCAAGACGCTTTACTGGATCGAGGCGCTTTGTTTTTACTGAGTAAAGTGGTGAACTGGATACAAAAATAATGGCAATGCAAAAAGATGAACTTCTTTTCATATACGTTGAGCCTGTTTATAAATTTGATTAACGAAAACACTTAAAAAATAAGACCAATCTAAAAAACAAGTATTTTTTTAAAGAAAAGTCGGCAATTGAACACGAAAAAATTTTACTCTAAAATTTGTACTCTACTGATGATGAGCAATTAATAATTAATATAGGAAAAAAACAGAAAAAAATCAATATAAAAGCAAAAATTATCGATTATACTTAAAGTAATTCATCTGATTTTACTTCAACTTCATAAACAATTCACTCTCTCTGTTCGCCCCAGGAGAACACAATACTCAATAATCTTATGAGAAGATAAAAACTAAAAAACTCGCTTTTTTAGCGCATTTTTTTAACCGCCACTTTAATTGACTGTGGTAAACTGCTCAATATTTTTTCTTCTTCGTTATTTAATCTTGTTGTCACCAACTTTGATTTTATTTTCTTCAATATTTGATTTGATCTACTTTCTTCATCTGTTTTTAA
>SDBT01013042.1_pt1 | contig 13332 bp, 15 predicted proteins | sample 2277101 | NCBI WGS metagenome assembly SDBT01 (sample SAMN10404973, study PRJNA504765) | marine sediment metagenome | isolation source: marine sediment core GS10_PC15, 103 cmbsf | place: Arctic Ocean: Southern Knipovich Ridge | collected 2010 | reverse complement strand
ATTTAAAATCTGTAGGAACGGAGACCTTGGTGGTGATTGCGAAGACCTCGGAAAAGAGATCCATCTGTCCGCAACGTTATTCATGGACATTGGTGATATCAACTCTGGTGAGCACTTGAAGGGCGCAATGCTTTCGATGTATCGCCTGAGCAACTGCTTCGTGTGGACCATGATATCGGGTATGGTGTCTTCTCCATCAATCGAGCAAACTTCCAGCGGCGGGCCGGAATTCGGCAATCATATCTACGCGGGGGCCATTCCGCGCGAGTACTTCCTCCAGATGGTAGAAGGGTCCCTGCCACCGACGATCATAAAAGATCTGCGACGCACAATGTACCAACGCCAACCGCGGGTACACGGAGAATCGGGGCTGCGCTTGATGATTTTAGAGGGCACGGGATGGACGAACCCATTGCAGAATGCATGGTCGGCCTACGTGGACAGCGATGCGGTGGACTTGAAGAAGGTGACTGTGACGAAACAACGCGCTGTGTCGCGTGTGGAGAGTATCGCGCTTCGGAAATACCCTGTCCTGCGAGACAACTTCACAAGAGAGAGACAACAACGCCGATTGGCAGTGACATCACTAGATCCAATGCAAGGGTTTCCCACACTCGATGAATTTTCACCGTTTTACAAGTATATCATCGGCATCTGGGTGGATCTTCGCCCCTACGGCGTTGATTTCTACTGCGACTTCTTGGCAATTGATCGCTCAACGAAAAAGTATGGCATTGATTTTCGTCAATTTGTGGGACAGCACAAGTCGGTGGTTCTGCTCCCGCAATTCCATTTGAATTCACACGAGCAGATGGCTTCCATAACATGGGCACTTTCCTGTCAGGCCCCCTTTGTTCCGCCTTTGGCCAACCCAATTGTCCTGCGACACAACCGCGTGAAATCTACGTCGCGCTCGTACCACCCATTTGCTCATCCACAGGCTAAGTTGTTCGTTCCTCGTTTGTTCTTTAACCTGCGAACGCGCGTGATTGACACCTTGGACGTGGATTCCACGAAGCAGGCATTGGCCAAACTGCTGACCGATCGTGGAGTCCTCGTGCAGCATGTTGAGTCAACTGAAATAATGTTTCCCGGAGAACCCCGTAATCATTTATACACGCTGGACATTAGATTTTACGTGTGATCAACAAAGAAGACAAAGTCCATCTGGAAACATGAGTATAAGAATGTTCAATTTTTATTTGAAAGCGTAGGCAAACTCAATGTTTTGTCTTCCCACTAAAAATCGTAACATTTTGCGTTTCGTCAAATGACATTGCTTCCAGCGAAAACCGTTGATGAATTCCATTGCGATCCAATGGCACCGTCGTCTGTAATATGAAATGTTCTGCGCGTAGTATATATAAGATAGTCTACCTGGATTCTATGACGCGGTCTCCCATTTTTTACTTGCACGCCCAAAATGCAGGAATCCTATGGCTCAGCGCAGAACGACGGCGAGGTCAACTCGTACACCCGTCGGACCTCCGCTCTGGAATGGCTGACCAATCGCACGTTTGGTGCGTCGTCAGTGGTCTTTCTGACCGTGCTAATCCTGTGGACGGTGGTTTTATTAACTGGATTTAGTTTTTTCCTGCGCGATGTGGTCGTTGGTCATGGCATCGACGCGGCGTTCAGTTCATTTGGGTTGATCATCAGTTTTATCTACGCCGAGTTCTACAAACGCTGGCGCACCCACAAACGCGATAGCGTAGATAAATATTTCCGCGCGCGTGAAGAACTGAAAAGCGCGCTCTTCTTCGCAACGCGCGATAGGCATATCACTCTCGACGACGCCCTGCTCTACCATTTGGCATTGTATCAAGCGTACAATCGACACTATGTGGCCAGGGTGTACACTGCGTACATGGAACCATTGTACCGTGGGAAGAATAAGTCACGTATTGAGGCCGTGCTGGACAATCACAACTCCTTCCTTTCAGATTTCATTCTCCATCAGCCGGATCATCCACCAGAAGCACGCGCGCTCTACACCCATCTATCCAAACATGTCACCAATGCGAAGGTGAGCAGGGAGGTGCCTGTCCCCAGTATCTACAACGTGCACACCTATTTCTTGTTTTTCTTTGCCTTGTTCATCCTGTATCCGTTTGCCACGTGGGTCGCCGTCGGTTCAGTACTCGCCACGTTTGCCGTGCCCTTTGTTTTGTTCATGTTATTTGTTCCGTTCGTGGTGGATAGCGTGATTGGGGATCCCTGGAACCCCGATCGGATGGTGGACATTGGATCGCACGAAACCTGGTTTAGATTCGACGTTGAAGAGTACATCATACACTTGGGTGAGAAAGGAGAACTGCAGAAGCGGAAAGACCGGAAGTTTGATTAACCGAGCTCATGTAATTTTTATTCATTGCTATTAAAAAATCAAAGCACAGCAGGGTCAATCTGTTGCCAATGAATTTTGGCCAATCTGTTGCGAATAAAATTTGTATAGCGTGGCGTGCAGTGATACAGATGGAGGCCCTATTGATATAATCAACCAAGAGCTAAACCCCAGACACACATCTACAAATGCGTACGTGCATATCAAATGGGTATAGGTATCCTGTCGGGCGAGAAATGCTGCTGATGCACAAACTTGGGCCAGGCAAAAACAATTGCAAAATAAGGTTAGCATGACTGCGTTGAAAATCATACACTGAATCACCAAATTGAGCAGATACATGATTATGGAAACCATTAGATAATATTGAATTCCATCGAAGGCAAGAGATTTCGTGTCATTTAAACAAATAACAAGCAATACGATTGTAACCAGCGGGTAATGGTCGCGAATGTTGTAAATTATGGCCAGTGTTCGTACCATTTCCATGTGTCGCACATGGCATCCTATCTTATTGGCCTCAAACTTATCTCGTTTAACGACTGCATCGGAGGGAGTGGTTGAACTCCCATCTTGTGCCTTTTCTTGATACGTCGGGTCAGACATGGTGAAGAAGCGGGAGTGGGAAAATATGAGTCAGGGGAAAAATCTAGTCGGTCAGCCAGCGACGTGGCCATATTGCTTAAATATATATATTAATAAATAAATCAATCAGTAGCTTGTCGGTATTCACTCTTCCATCTCATTTCTCCGTGTAACGACGTATATCTATTTTTGCATTGAATCTGTTCAAGAAGGATGGACCCCCCACCAAAGTTCCCGCGGGACACATTCCGCGAATTGTGCAGGACAGTCCACGGCTGTAACTACGCCGAAGGTTATTGGGAATTCGCCGCTGTTGACGAAGCTGAACTTGTCGATCCGCCAATGTCCTCGGAGGATTGGCCCGCGAAACAGAACTTCCTGCAAGGACTCTCCGCCTTCGAACAGCAACGCGCAAAGTGCCTGGGGGGCGATGCCTACCGCCGGTGCTCGCTATGCTCTCGCATGACTCAGCTGGGCGGGTATCGGGCGCGCGACAAATTGGGGCGCGCATTCACTTGGCCGAGATCATACTCGCATTACATCGATGAACACAATGTGTTTCCTTCACAAGCATTTTTTCAGTGTATCAAAGCAGGAAGCTCAGCGAACACATGCATTTGCCTATGACTCCTTGAAATTTTTAATATGTTGCGGATCATTTTTTATATTTCAAACTACAAAGGAGCTGTATCGTTCTCACACAACACGTGCAACAAATCCTTCTCGCTAAACAATTGTGTTTGTACAGGAGTTTGTCCATAGTAGACGTTGACCCAGTTTTCCTTGGACTCGCTTGTATCGAAATGAAGAATGGTCCAACAATGCTCTCCCTGCCTCGTCATTCCTGAAAAATGCGCGACTTGCATTGTCACACAAGTGCAATGCAAATAGTGTAAATTGTGCTTTGGGACGATTTCGTTGTACAATCCCGACATGACGTCGTCCAGCGTGTCATATCTTGCATTGCCGCAATTAATGACTCCCGTATGTCCATTTGGCTGTTTTGCTTCAGAGTACATCACGTGATAAGAAATAATATGGAAAGTGCTCATCGAGAACAAAAAAGAGGACCAGTGTCAATCTGGGCACGGCGTATTGGGTGAGCGGATAATTATATTTTCATTTCAAAAAAACAACTTTTGCTCTGACATTGGATATCTCAAGGTGGATATTATCGCAGATCATGTGGGAGCACGACGGGAATGCGTACTGATGGCTCTGGGTTGCTATCCTTCGCGCTAGCATCCTGAATTAAAAGAAGGCTGATGAGTTGGTCCCTCTGTGCTAATTTATCCTTTAGCTCGATGATTTGCCGAAGGAATTGTTCCGTCTGCTCTTGCGCCTTCATTCTGAAGTCGTCAAATGCGCGACTTAGAAGGAACGATTCCGTCTGCACGTGTGTCGCATTTCTGTAGTCTTCAAATGCGCGACCTAGTAGTTCACCATGCGTATCCACTATCTCTGCAAGCGTATTTTCTTTTTTGATGATTGGCGGCACGGCAGTTTCGTTGCTTGGTGGCGGCACGGTAGGGGGGTTGCTTGGTTCAGGCATATTTCCATTCATAATAGATAGACAGACAAGGTTGGAGGGAGGATTTTTTTTTTTTTTTCCCTCCACCAGAATGGAACAGCTGTCTCAAAATCCGAGCGTTTTTTTTTGGTGCGACCGTTGCCGAAAACGAGTGCAAATAGACTGGCGCAATATAACGTCGGACACTTTCCGTAACAGCAACCTCAAGATACTGATACATCATTTGCGAGATATCCCCAAATCGCCTGGCGCTGATTATCGCGGCTGTGGCGAACATTTTGTGACGAGTGTGATGCACACGAACACCCCATGCGATGTGCCTGCGGGAGAAACGGTGGCCATACACCGGTTGGAAATTGAGTGGTGATCGCGGAGGCAAGCGAGTCCTCTCTGGCCTTGTGTGATTTATGAGTAGCAAGCGTAAGACGAATATAAATATTTCCTTCACAAGCATTTTAATATGTTGCGGATCATTTTTTATATTTCAAACCACAAGGACCTGTATCGTTCTCACACAACACATGCAAAAAATCCTTCTCGCTAAACAATTGTGTTTGTCCAGGAGTTTGTCCATAGTAGACGTTGACCCAGTTTTCCTTGGACTCGCTTGTATCGAAATGAAGAATGGTCCAATGATACCCTTGCTGCCTCGTCAGACAAGTGCAATGCAAATAGTGTAATTTATGCTTTGGGACGATTTCGTTGTACAATCCCGACATCATGTCGTCCAGCGTGTCATATCTTGCATTGCTGCAATTAATGACTCCCATATGTCCATCTGGCTGTTTTACTTCAGAGTACCTTACTTCATAACAAATAATATTGAAAGTGTTCATCGAGAACAAAAAAGAGGACCAGTGTCAATCTGGGCACGGCGTATTGGGTGAGCGGATAATTATATTTTCATTTCAAAAAAACAACTTTTGCTCTGGCATTGGATGTCTTAAGGTGGATATTATTGCAGATCATGTGGGAGCACAAGGGGAATGCGTGCTGCTGGCTCTGGGTTACTATCGCTTCGCGTTAGCTTCCTTGATTAAAAGTGTGCTGATGATTTGGTCCTTCTTTGCTAATTCATCCTTCAAATCGATGATTTGCCGAAGGAGTTGTTCCGTCTGCGTGTGCGCCGCATTTCTGAAGTCTTCAAATGCGCGACCTAGTTCACCATGCGCATGCATTATCTCTTCAATCATATTGTCGTTTTTGATGGGTGGCGGCACGGTAGTTTTTTTGCTTGGTTCAGGCATATTTTCATTCATAATAAATAGACAGACAGACAAGGTTGGAGGGAGGATTTTTTTAAATTTTTTGTCTATTTTTTTGGTCCAATTTTTAAAAAATAATCTGATTTCTGGGGAGTGGGACAACACAAACAATCCATTCTATACAAGCATCGGCGTGCAGGTGACGAATACCAAACCCTTTTTCCCAAGTAGACATTGATCTCTCGTTCGTGATCATGATTTCTCCCCATGCGTTACAAAGATCGCTGGCGTTGAGAGTGGCGGTACCGCTGATGTTGTGTTTTGTGGTTGTAGGGAGTGTGTTTTTCGATTATCTGGCTCAAGATTTGACGGTGGAACAAATCAGTGACACGAAAGATTGGCATTTCTTGCTGATCAGCGCGCTCCTTAGCGTTGTGCTCGTGCTTGTGTGGTACATACAACTGCATAATTACTTGGCGGATCTGCAAGCAGGGAAGAGAGCGAATCCTCCCATGGCTTGGGTTGCTTGGCTAGGAATCGTCCTTCAACTATTGAATTTTGTGGTGTCCGTGTTGTTCATCATCGGCGCGGCGACCACCTGGTTCACGGCAGAGGGAAGTACCACTGATCCAATTCGCATTTACACTATTGTCATTGGCTCTTTTGGCATCATTGCGTTTGGACTGAGCGGCGGGTTGGGCATCTGGGTGCAAATGAGCGTCAGGGGAATAGCTTCTCGTGAGCGACGCGCGGGACGGAGGATGGGATCCAGCTACCCAGAGGCGTCATATGGGTACGAAGAAGTGCAGCCGATGTCGTCCAGGACTCTTTCGTATGAAGGTCAGGATCCATATGATGCAAATGGACCGTACTGAGTAGCAGAACGCGCGTATGTTTTTACTTATTTCATTCGTTAAGTTTCTCAGAATTGTAATAATGATGTCACTCTTACATCTCCATCTTGTCTCCCTTCGGCCATTCGTACAACCGGAAGAATTCCGGATGATATGGAAAGTCATACAAATTCACACCCTGGGGCTGCCCTGGAAACCCTACCGACTGAAGAAATCGTTGGACGTAGTAATCAAGCTGCCCCCCCAGAGCTTTTATCACCGCTTCATTGCCTTCGATTTTCTTTGGCCCGAGCACAAAAGTGGCTAGATCGTAATACGCCTCTTGGTTAAGGCACACCGCTTGCTGCGCGGATGGTACTCCATTGGCAGTAGTAGCCTTTCCAAATAATGGTGCAATGCTGCTTTGCTTAGCAGTCACCATCGGCTTCATCCATTTCACGTGCCCCACTCCTTGGAATCCACTGGTGTAGTCCGTCCCAGTGGCGACTAGGCACACCACGAGATTCTTGACGGCTTCTTGAAATCGTATCTTGCCGAACTGTGCATTTGCAACGATCGTCGAGCACAACTGATACACGTCTACCCAACTGTCGCCTTTCTGTGACCATTGGTGTTTCCAGAGAAACTGCTTCACCCGGGGCATATCTTGCGACGACGCATACCATAACGCATAGTACATCACGTCAGTGTCCTTGCTAATGATGTGTACGATGTCGTCAACGCGAGTAACCATCTTCATGAGAGAGAACATCTGCAGATCGCCTTCTATCTGGTCCACGCATAACTCAGGGTTGAAGAATACGCGCCCTTGTTCCACTACCAATGGCCACCGCCGCAGGTCATCATCGGTGAGGTTCGCAGGGAGGGTCCCGCCGTTATTCTGACGCTTCACGCTAAGAACGTCAAGCGAGTGCCCACAAATAATTAATTTTTGTCCAGCTGGCATCTCTTGAGCCTGCAATCGAAGAATTTCTTTTGTAATATCGCGCAAGATGACAGGCATGGCTATGTCTCGTGACTTCATCAACTCAGCCCAGTTCTCAGGCAAGGGTTTGTCCCAGTCTTCGATGTATGCCTGTTGCAAGGGGATTGGCGGAGGCTCCATCTCATCCTCATCACTGTGTTCTGCGCGCATTTCGTGACACAACTGCTTGGCCAAGTTCTCCACTCCATAGTAATCGAAGCACAGTACCATGGTAAAACACGATTTGGTTTGATGCGCGCGTGCAGAATAGTGCCGGAAGGAGCTCAGTACAGGGCGAAGCAACACTTCCCTGGCAGTAGCCACCGGTGTCATCACTGGCATTAAGGGGTCCACTTCTAGGACATTGTGCCCTGGGATGTGGCGCCTCACACCTTTCACTGCGCCCATGGCATCCTGGAAAACTACAGTGGGCATAGTTTTGTCATGCAGGCGACCGTCCACGACGAAGGCATAGTTTGCGTTCATGTTGTCTTTCATCCACTTTTTACCAGCTGCCTTGCTCGTGGCGGATTCTCGAACTATTGCCGGAACAGAAGCCATGTTGAAGAAGGACGAAAGGAATAAAAATTTCCCTCCTTTTTTTCGTGGAGAGAAAAGAGAAGGTGGGATTTTTTTTTGTGACAACAATTTATATATCATCAAACCTACAAACCCACGAACTGTAGTGTAGTGTGTGCATTCGTAGTACTATTTCCATTATAGTGTTCTTCCGTCCACACATATTTCTTTTCAATCAGGGTGTTCTTGAGCGCAACGAAAGCCAACTGTCCATATTTGTTGTCATGGTGGTTATGCTGCAACGTATAATCGTCAACCCTAAATGCGTGATCTTCAACAGATTTCTTGTCCGATTTCAGAAAAACGCAAAAGTCAGTGTGCAACGCAGCCAAAGTGCCACGAAACACTTCCTCGCTTTCGTTGGCATCTTGCTCTAGCATCGAGATGACATCTACCAGCACAATGTCGCGGGATTCAGGCAGGTGCTCATAGCTAGGAATTTCAGCAGGAGGGGCCAGCTTTCGTTTTTTGTTTTGTGAACTCATTTTAAGAACAAAAAGAGAGGATGCGGAAGGAAGTTTTTAAAAATCGAAAGCGATAACACAGTTGCGGAAGGGATTTTTTTTTGGCGTCAAACTTTTTCGTCCAATTTCTGCTGGTCAAGTCATTTGATATTCTACACAACGAAAGTCGTAAATACATAGCATCGTTAAAACCTCGTGATCAAGTTTCTCTCCCTCCCACCCATTTTATTTTCAAACGCGATAAATGCTAGGCGCCGTGCTTGGGTGGCTAGGTATGTGCGCGCTTTAACATCAACTGAATCGAGGTTTCTCACGCGCTCATCTGTTTGCATAACAGGACTTGCAAAGAAGTCTGCGACGATTCTCTTCCTCGGCTTGGATAACGCAGGTAAGACCACTGTGGTGAATGCTCTGACACCAGATTTCCTTATTGATCCGACCATCGAAATCCGGTCAAAGGAGTACTTAACCGTTGGCAAAATCGATGTTAACTTTCTCGACCTAAGTGACTTAACCGTTGGCAAAATCGATGTCAACTTTCTCGACCTAAGTGGCGACGAGCTAACGCGCCAAACTCGGAGCGATCACTTTGCAACGGCACATGCAATCGTTTTCTTGGTAGACGCGTCCGACACTGAACGATTGGACGAATCAAAACGCGAACTGGATAAACTGCTGATGATTTCACAGCTGCCTGTGTTGGTTTTGGCCAACAAGTGTGATCTGCAAGGAGCCTTGACCAAAAGTGAACTCGAAAATCGATGGGGATTAGGGGTTACATCTCAAACAAATCCACAGCGACCAATCGCAGTGTTTGCGTGTTCGGCTACCTGTGAACTGGGATACATTGAAGGGTTAAGATGGCTCATCTATTGTGTATTGTAGGCAAGAAAGTGAAAAGTTCTCTGAGTGAAGTCAAGTCATTTGATATTCTACACAACGAAAGTCATAAATACATAAGATTTCATCCAATCGGTTGTCAGGGTTGACCACCGGGAAAAACGGCTGCACCTCCAAGCAATCGCGTAGTGGTTCATCGGGGTGCAGACACGCGCGACACAGCTTTCCTCCCAACTGCTCTCCGTTTGCAGCCGAGAGTAGGAAGGGTGGTGGCGGATCAAAGTTGCGATAGACACAGCCACCGTCGATGCATTCCTTATCCAATGGGCTGCCATTGTTGTGCATGATGACAGGGCATTCCTCAGCATCGGCACAAGTTCCCACACATTCTCCGGTGCACTGGCCCACATGACAAATGCCTGCCCCACCCACCAAGCACGAGTCGTTGCACTCCACATAGTTCTTGGACGGTAGGTAGTGACATCCCTCAAAGCGGTAGAAGTTCATCGTACATGGGTTTCTGTCATCACATGCGGCATCGTCGATCTCAGCGTTGATGTGACCAAGCAAAACCAATGCCCATATCCCAAGTATCAGCACGCCAGTCAAGATCAGCACTAGGAGCAGCATCATAATTACGCAGAACGCCGTCTCGCCAGTGGTACGCTGGATGTATCCCTGTGGCTTCCCTCTGGAATCGGGATCTGGCGTAATGAACGCCTCTAACGGGGGACCCCACGGCGATCGTCGATCCATTTTCTATGTTGTTTTCGGCACGAACTGGACACGGATAACCATGTCATCATTGCGACTATATAGCAAAGTTTTTTCGTTTGTGTTGCCTAAATTCCAAATTTGACAACAGAAAAAAGTGGGGGTGAATACAAGTTTAATAATTGTTGCCTCAAAAAATAGAGCCACGGCAGACAACTAGTAAACAACCTGAAACTATGCGACTTCTGTTGCCTCAAAGATGTAATATAAAGGTTTCTATCAAAATCCCTAGTATGATACCAATCATAAAACGAGAACAAAATGGTTCGTAGACATTGCCATAACCAATGATGGTCCCGCCAGATTGAAGCTCTTGATTAGCGACCACTGAGAACACGTGACCTTCCATATTTCCGCAGTGATTCACTGTGACATGTATTTCATCGACATCATCGCCGACAGATTTCATTAGTCTTCGTCCTACTGTTGTATCGACATCCACAATTACACCTGCGCGCGCAGTGTTTCCCACTAGAAGTACATCAACCTTCAGCTCTCTGAAACAAAAGGCGGCAAATTTTTTGCCATTGAAGACTCCTGGTATTATACTGCCTGATATTGGAGCAGTCACTCCGGCGTTTTTGTGTGGTGTTATTATCATACGATTCCCGTTGATTGAGGAGACGATGCCATCAACCGGCGAAAAAATCTCCACCGTTTCTGTCGTGCGGCTGCACATCTGAAGGAGGGTGGGAGGGAGAAATAAATTTATCTGGAAGTGCGCATAAACAAAAACTCAAAATATATACACTCTCCTTCCGCCGCTTAGATCGCATTCACGCAAGCGTGACCCTCAATCTGTTTTGCTTTGTTTTTTCCTTTCGCATTGCTTCCATCATGTCAAAGTATCTCAAACATATACTCTTCGTTAACACGAAGATTTCTGTTGCAATTTCTGTTGTTATGTCTAGTGGTCTTCTTGCATGGGAGCTAGCAGATTTCCATGCAGGCCTAAAAATGCGAGACGAGAAACTGCCTTTGTTGAACATCCGATTTTACAATAGAAGAAACTGGCCCGAAAAAAAGCGCGAGGAGTGGTTAAGAGATGAAATGCAAATGCTGCAACTATCACGCGCAAAAAGAGCGCGCTTGGCCGAAGAAGCTCGCAATTTTAAACCATGAAAGTGGAGGGGAAACTGTTTAGTTTTTCTTTTGGTAAATGCGAATAGTAAATACATGTTATTTCACCCCAGAATATACAAGCAAGCTTCGATCCGCCAGCGATCGCAAGTCAGAATCAGTGACTAGTTTACTTGTCAATGAAAGCGGGGCGTTATACAGATTCCACTCGAGAACTTGCCGTTGGTTCTTATGGAACAGCATGGCACTGTGATCCATGGTCAGCTCTTCGTGGGCAGGGACGGCGCGCGTGGTCACCCAGACGAAATGCTCGCCAGCGGAGATCGAGTTGATCGGGCGCTTAACTAGCGCAGTGTTAGCAAAGAATGTCACCCAATCGGGCGTGCGCTTTGCGTCTCGCGTACTAGGCCAAGTCCATTGGTGCCGCGCGTGACCGGTGAGATGAGCCGTGATGTCAACATACAGTGTGAAAGTTGGTTTTGGAGGCATCGTTGTGAAAGAGAAGACGGCGACACGGCGATCGTCAGCGTTGCGAGGCTGCGGCCAAGCCATCACCTCTCCGTGAACAATGCCCAGCTGAGTGTCGGGCAAGAGTGCTTGTCGGGCTTCCACACCACGCTTGCTGATGCACACGGCATCGGTGTTGATTCCGTGCCATAGCGCAGAAGCAGTACCATCGAGAGCAGTGGCCGTCAGTGTTTTCTGCAGGGGCGGATATTGTGATGTCAACGCTTGTAGCACAGATTCGGTTTGTATAACGTGCTGCTGTTCGTGGAATCGAAGCACAGAGTCGACATCTTCAGGGAGGCTGCTGCCCGTGATTTGACAATAGAGTACGATCATGAACTCGCGCCCCGCTTGTGATTCGTCTAATAGCACCGCTGAGGCACGCGGATGGTACATCACGCGCATGTTGTTCACTGTGAGTTGTGTTCCAGGTAGCAGGATCAACGTTGTTGCTGATGTAGAGAAAACAGGGGCCAACTGCCTGCCCTTGGCAGTGAGCTCGATGACGTACAGCAAGTTCCTATGAGAACTGCCCAATGTGTTGTAGACTTCTTCAACACTGTCAACACACACCCAACTTGAGCTCAAGGTAAACGGAGTGCGTTCATCGCCTTGTAGTCGCCTGTTAAGCACCGGATCGGTGACGATATCGTCATAGGTGGTGACGGTCGTGGGTGACACGTACAAAAGATAGCTCTTGGCGCGGCGATCGGGGGCGCGCTGACTCGCCAGTAAGTACACTTCGAGGAAATCATAAAACTTTTCGTTGGCATCGGCATCGACCGAGCCTAACAGGCGATCTAAGGACCACTGCTTGCGGTTCAGAAAGTCGTAGTGTGCGGAGGCAATCATCTGCGTCTCTGAGAGGTGCGCCAAAAGGAGTTGCAAGTGACGTATGATCAACTTGCGTACAAATGATAGCGGCTTGTTCACAGTAGCCAGGGCTGCGTCCATGTGACGCATCGCCAGCGCGGCACCCTCATCGACTTGCCATCGAATCACGCGATCGACAGCCTGTTTCAAGAATGTAAGGACCGCGTCTTCCAGGGTGCGCATGGAAGCGCTCGTTTGTCCGGCACCAATTAGAATTGCCTTCAGGTGGGGCTCCAAGCGTGCCAGCTGCTTAAGTAACTGACGATCGTCAGCTGCACGATCCCGAAGAAAGGGGCGTTGCAGTAGTTGCGAGTGCCTTCGCCACACCAAGTTTACATAGGAAAGAACGGGGGCGATTGATGTGGCCTCGACCTTAGGCAAATGGGCTGAGCTGTCGAGCAATGTGCGCGAGAAGGTTACGTTGGCTTCAACGCTGTTGATCCAGTGCCGGCGGTAAAAGTCCAATGTAACCAGTGGCACACTAGTGCGTCGTAGGAATTTAAAGTGCGCGCGTTGTTTAAACAAATCCAGTGCGTTTTCATCGGCACCTTCAGTGGTACTCTGCCACAGATACAAGCCTAATATGTTGGAGGAAAGCGCTTCGAGAGTTTGTTGCCATTGGCGCGGTCGTTGTGTTTTCTTCTCGACGGAGAGCTTAATCAACGCCTGTGCATACGCCTCTGGACGAAGCGCAAGAGTCATTCTTCTCTTCGAGGATGCACTCAAAAACAC
>SDBT01013041.1_pt1 | contig 13333 bp, 10 predicted proteins | sample 2277101 | NCBI WGS metagenome assembly SDBT01 (sample SAMN10404973, study PRJNA504765) | marine sediment metagenome | isolation source: marine sediment core GS10_PC15, 103 cmbsf | place: Arctic Ocean: Southern Knipovich Ridge | collected 2010 | reverse complement strand
TTAGAAAATTTTGGAGACAGATTCATGTTCCTGGAAGATAAAATAAAAGAAGAAGAAATAAGAACGTATGAAATGGACGCAGTTGTCGATACCGGAGCAGTAATGCTCATTCTCCCGCAGGATGTAGTTGAAGAACTTGGATTAAAGATCCTCCGCACAGTAGTCGTTACTTATGCAGATGAAAGGAAAGAAGAGCGGCCGGTTGCTGGAACCGTTACAGTTACTATAGGAAAAAGGTTTATGAATACTGATTGCATTGTCGGACCACCGGCAAGCGAAGCGTTAATAGGGCAGGTAATACTGGAAGAACTCGATCTGATACCTGACTGTCAGAAACAAACCTTATCGCCGAGGCCCGAATCGCCAATTTATCCATCTTTAAAAATGAAATAAACGCGAGCAGGTTTTATAGTAAAATTAATTTGCTTCTTTGGCAGCAATAAATTAGTAAAACAAATATATTATTTTGACAAACTTGACGAAGACTTTTCCATGATGGATGGATAATAAAATTGAGGAAAATAATTGATGGATGAAAAAAAATATTTTGTCCACGAAAGCAGTTATGTGGATGATGGTGTTGAAATTGGAGAAGGGACAAACATCTGGCATTTCTCACACATCCAGAGCGGCACGAAGATCGGAAAAAATTGCTCAATAGGCCAGAATGTTAATATTGGAAACAATGTGGTTGTTGGTAACAATGTGAAAATACAAAACAATGTTTCCGTTTATGAAGGTGTAGTATTAGAAGATTATGTTTTCTGCGGGCCCTCTGTGGTTTTTACGAACATCTTTAATCCGCGTTGTGAATATCCTCAAAGAGGTTCGGAATTTTATAGAAAAACACTTGTTAAAAAAGGAGCTTCCCTGGGGGCCAATTCAACAATCGTGTGCGGTAATACCATCGGCAAGCGGGCGTTTGTGGGGGCCGGGGCTGTTGTGACAAAAGATGTCCCCGATTATGCTCTTGTAATGGGGAATCCTGCGGGTATAGCAGGATGGATGTGTGCCTGCGGTATGAAACTGGATTTATCAAAAAGCCCGGACACAAATGAGGAAAACCGTTGTAAAAAATGCGGTAAGGAGTATAAAAAGAGTGGGTTGATAGTTGAAGAATCCGGATGATAATAAATACGTTTATACAAATAATGATATGAGACATATATTTTACGAAGGATAAGTTGTGCAATTTATAGATTTAGGTGCCCAGCAGAAAAGAATAAGAGAAAGCCTTGAAGCAAACATAAAGAAAGTGCTGGATCATGGAAGGTATATCAACGGTCCGGAGATCAAAACACTGGAATTGAAGCTTTCCGAGTATGCCGGTGTAAAATACGCAGTTGGCGTGGGGAGCGGGACCGATGCTCTTCTAATGATCCTGATGGGGAATAATATTGGACCCGGGGATGCAGTTTTTACATCTACATTTACATTTATAGCAACTGCCGAAGTAATCCAATTGTTAAAAGCCACACCGGTTTTTGTTGATATCGATCCAAAGACTTTCAATATCGACCCTGATAAACTTGAAGATACGATAAAGAAAGTAATTGATGATGGAAAGCTGAGACCAAAAGGGATAATACCAGTTGACCTTTTCGGTCAGCTTGCTGATTACGATGAGGCCAATCGAATCGCTGGAAAATACGGACTATTTGTTTTAGAAGATGCGGCGCAGAGTTTTGGAGCTTCGTATAGAGGGAAAAAAAGCTGTTCATTTGCAGATTTTGCTGCAACCAGTTTTTTCCCGGCAAAACCCCTGGGCTGTTATGGTGATGGAGGTATGATCTTTACTGATAATGAGGCATTTTATAATAAATTGATATCCATCAGAGAACACGGTAAAGGAGTGGACAAGTATAATAATATTAGAGTGGGAATAAACGGTAGAATAGATACGATACAGGCTGCAGTGCTTCTCTCAAAGTTTGAGATATTTGATGAGGAAATATCACTCAGACAGAAAGTCGCCCAAAGATACAATATGCTATTGAAGGATGTTCGTACGGTTCCATTTATTAAAGAGCATAATGTTTCTGCATGGGCGCAATATTCTGTATTACTTGATGAAAGAGAAAAAATAATTAATAGTTTAAGAGGTAATGATATTCCTTCAGCAGTGTACTACCCTAAACCTCTCCATCTTCAAACAGCCTTTTCTAACTTGGGATATAGTAAAGGCGCATTTCCTGTTGCTGAAAAGGTTGCCAATAATATTTTGAGTTTACCAATGCATCCGTATATAAGTAAAGGAGAGCAGGATTTAATTGTTAAAACTATTACAAATGGATTTTAGATATTTAAGGCCGGTAGCAAACCTGTAAACGTTATATGATCTGTTTTTGAATTAATGATTTGCTCCATTGCATTGTTTATTTGTTCACAGGGCAAATGATATATATCTGTTTTAAGGGTTTCTAAAAATTTTAGTAGATACTCAGGATCAGTTACATTTTTTTCAATATATATTCCCTCATATTTACTTTTCTTCACTTCAGACTCTTGATAAAATAATTCTTCTGTTATTTTTTCTCCTTCTCTAATGCCTGTATAATTGATAGTAATATCAGTCCCGGGAGAAAATCCGGACAAAATTATCATATTTTCAGCCAGATTCTGAATTTTTATTGGCTTTCCCATATCCAATACATATGTGTTTCCTTCCTCCCCTATACTACCGGCCTGAAGGACAAGACTTGTGGCTTCCTGGATCGTCATGAAGTACCTTTCCATGTTAGGCGAGGTAATTGTGACCGGCCCTCCACGCTTGATCTGTTCCTGAAAAATTGGTATAACGCTTCCGTTGGTCCCGAGAACATTTCCAAACCGTACACTGCAGGCTTCAAGGCCTTTTTGACTGTAAGCGTTTGTCAACAACTCGCAAATCCTTTTTGTTTTTCCCATTATTGAAACCGGATAAACAGCTTTATCCGTTGATATACCGATATATTTTCTTACATTAAAATTATGTGAAAGCTCAAGCAAATTACCGGTGCCTATTATATTATTTAAAAATATGATTCGTATATGGTGTTCCATTAGAGGCACATGTTTGTACGCTGCTGCATGAAACAGTACTTCAGGTTTATATAGATAAAAGATCTCTTTAAGTAGATTTTTATCTTTAATGTCTGTGATACAGGGAATGATGTTAGTGTTTTTAATTGATATATTGTTTTTCAATTTTTGAGATAAATAAAAAAGCCCGTTTTCATTGATGTCGAGCGCGATGATCGTGTGAGGTTCGTATTGAATAAGATCTTTGACAAGTTCACTCCCGATTGAACCAGCTGCACCTGTAACAAGTATTTTTCTTCCTTCAATATAATTTTTTATTGCATCTGATTGTATCTTTATCTCATCCCGATCAAGAAGATCTGCCAAATCAAGAGTTTTTATCTGGTCAAATCTGACGGTCCCTTCAATTATTTCCATAGTCGAAGGGACAATTAAGAGTTTTATTTTTTCAGACTTACATATCTTTACAATCTCTTTAATCACTTTTTTTGAAATAGAGGGCATTGCAATTATTACTTCATTAATTCTTAGTTCCCTTATCTTCTTTTTAAGCAGCAGCTTTCCTCCCATTACTTTAAGATCATGAATATTTTTTCCAATCTTGTTTTTATCATCATCGAAAAAACCAAACACTTCAATATTTTCTTCAGGATGTTTTTTGATTTCATTTAATACCATAACACCTGCTTCACCGGCTCCGTAAATCAGTACTTTCCTCATTGATCAAGTCTCCATTCTTTTTCTACACAGCTTATCTTACAATATCGGCGGATGTAAGGAAATTATATACTTCGTTTCAATCAGTTTAGATAGTGTAATCTTTTATAGGACATGCACAAATATTTTGTTATTTCTTATTTAAGGAAAACAGCTTAACATGACTTATCACCCATTTTTGTATTAAAATAATAATCAATTTCTAATAATAATATTATTATTGAACTCATATTAAACAATAAATGGGCCCCTTACTGTTTATATTATTATAAAACTTCTTCAGGTACAAATGATTTAAAGTGATAGTTTTTGTAAATGAATAAAAGGGTTTAAGGAGAAAAGAAAATAATGAAGAAAAATGTTGCTTTAATAGGGGCTGGATACTGGGGAAAAAATCATTTAAGGAATTTATTCAATCTTGGAGTTCTTCATTCGGTATTTGATGTAAATGATAAGATTATTAAAGAAAGATCCAACGATTTTCCGGATGTAAATTACGTAAAAGATGAAGATAAAATATTAAACAACCGGGAAATCGAAGCTGTTGTAATCGCGATACCGGCAGAATTGCACTACACGTCGACAAAGAAATATCTTTTAGCCGGGAAGGACGTGCTGGTTGAGAAACCCCTTGCCTTAAAAGTTTCAGAGGGAGAAGAACTTGTCGAATTAGCAAAAAAAGAAAACAGAATTTTAATGGTAGGCCATATTTTACAATATCATCCAGCTGTTATTAAATTAAAGGAGATAATAGATTTTGGTGATATTGGCGAAATTAGATATTTATACTCCAGCAGGTTAAATTTAGGTAAGTTACGGGTTGAAGAAAACGTTTTATGGAGTTTTGCTCCTCACGATATATCGGTAATATTGATGCTGATGGATGGCCAGGAGCCGGTCAGGATTAATGCATTTGGCGGCTCATACATTACAGATGGTATATTTGATACAACAGTGACGACAATAGAGTTTGGGAACAACGTTAAAAGTCATATATATGTGAGCTGGCTTCATCCTTTTAAAGAGCAAAAGTTGATAGTGATTGGGAGTACGAAGATGGCTGTTTTTGATAATGTGAGCTCTGAAAAACTTTTTCTATATCCGTATAAAGTAGACTTCGAAAATGGCCGTATACCGATGACCCATAAAGTAGAATATTATATTGTCAACAGTGATAAAAATGAGCCTCTAAAGGAAGAACTTCAACATTTTATAGATTGCGTAAAAACCCGAAAAACCCCGAAAACTGATGGTGAAGAGGGCCTTAGAGTTTTGAAAGTACTTGAATCAGCTGAAAAAAGCCTTCTGATACAATGAACAGCGGATAAAATTTTGATTTAAGGTATTATTATGAAAGTAATTATGAATATAGTGGGGGCGAGGCCCCAATTTATAAAAGCATCAATGGTCTCAAGAGCTTTAATGGAACTTGAAATTAATCAAATATTGATCCACACCGGACAACATTATGATTTTAACATGTCGGACGTGTTTTTCAAGGAGTTGAATATTCAGGAACCTGATTATTATTTAGAGATCGGCTCCGGAACCCATGGAGAGCAAACAGGGAAAATGCTCATTGAAATCGAAAAAGTGCTGATAAAAACCAAACCCGAACTTGTAATTGTCTATGGAGATACAAATACCACTCTTGCAGGAGCTCTTGCGGCTTCAAAATTGAAGATACCACTTGCACACGTTGAGGCCGGTCTAAGAAGTTTTAATAAGAACATGCCGGAGGAAATAAACAGGCTTTTAACAGATCATATTTCTGATATACTTTTCGCACCAACCACAACGGCAATTGATAATTTAAATAAGGAATCGATTTTTGAGAATGTTTATAATGTTGGAGATGTGATGTTTGATGTATCCAATGAGTTCAGTAATAATATTAATATTTCTACAGAAAATAATATTCTAAAGAAATATGAATTAGAAAAAGCACGTTTTATTCTTACGACAATACACAGGGTTGATAATACAGATAATCAAAAAAATCTTGTAAATATCTTTGATGCCCTAAACTATATTGCAGATGAGGGAATCAAGATATTTTTCCCGGTTCATCCGCGTACCAGGAAATATTTGAAGAAATATTGTTTATTGGATGATCATATATCTGATAATCTTATTTTAAGTGAGCCTGTATCTTATGGTGAAATGGTGGTTTTAGAGAGTAATGCAAAAGTTGTAATTACAGATTCAGGTGGAGTCCAGAAAGAATCTTACTTTTTAAAAACACCGGCAGTTATACCAAGGAGTGAAACTGAATGGGTGGAAATTGTTGAAGCAGGGTGGAATATCCTAACCGATGCAAATAAAGAAAAAATTATCGATGCAGCATTAAAATTGTTTAACAATGAATTCCATAAAGAGTGGAAAAGTTTTTATGGTAATGGGGATGCATCTTATAAAATCGCTGAAATAATAAAAGATTGTAAGTTCATAAGAGACTGTGTGTGAAAAATATAAAAAGACTGATATATTCACAAATAAAATGGGCTGACATATTGTTTATGATAAGAAACAAAAAGAAGCCAAGTGAAAAAAACATCTTATGTGAGTGGAATAGAGTATGCGGATGGTTTTTTAAAAGGGTGTGGGCAGAAATGATGAGAAGGAGCAAAGACTTATCGAATAGACGGATAGTGTATTTAGGGGACGGAGCGTGATGGATATGGGATAGAGTATTAGATATGGCGAATAAAGATAGCATACAAATATTGGCTTTTTATTATGCGTGTGAACATATATCGGATATTTGTAAATAGATGCATGTGGAGGGGACAGATTTATATTTTCTTCTTTTCCTGGAGTATAAATAATTGAGCCGGGAAGAAAAATCTCATGAATATTCCCTTGGAATATAACAAATATTTGGAACGAAATTTTAACAAAAGCACAGACCCACCATTAAAATATTTCGTTTTAATTAATTGCAATTTTTTATTTAAAATTTTTGAATTGCAGGGAGATTAATAATGAAAAAAGCCTTGATTACTGGCATTACTGGTCAGGACGGTAGTTATTTAGCTGAATTTTTGTTAAATAAGAATTATGAAGTTCACGGAATGATACGAAGGTCAAGTACAATTAATACTTGGCGAATAGATCATTTATTAAATAACCAAAATATCTTTAGCAAAAAACTCTTCCTGCATTATGGTGACATGACAGACACAAGTAATATTTCTGAAATATTAAATAAAATAAGCCCTGATGAAATATATAATCTTGCTTCACAGAGCCATGTGAGAGTTTCTTTTGAAACACCAATTGTTACTGGAGAAATAAATGCTTTAGGCACATTAAAAATGCTGGAAGCCATAAGATACTTGGGGCTTGTGGATAAGATAAAATTTTATCAGGCTTCTACTTCTGAATTATACGGGAGAGTTCAGGAAATACCTCAAAATGAAAACACCCCATTTTATCCTATAAATCCTTATGCTGTAGCTAAGTTATATGGATATTGGATCGTTAATAATTTCAGAGAGGCCTATAATATCTTTGCATGTAATGGAATATTGTTTAATCATGAATCTGAAAGAAGAGGTAGTACATTCGTAACGAGGAAAATTACGCTTGGTATGGCTCGAATTGTATTAAATAAAATCGAAACCCTGGAATTAGGGAATTTAGATGCTAAAAGGGATTGGGGTTATGCTCCTGAATATGTTGAGGGCATGTGGAAAATATTACAACAAATTAAGCCATCCGATTATGTATTAGCAACAGGGGAAACACATACTGTAAGGGAATTTGTGGAGATGGCTGCCCTAGCATTAGGTATTGATATCCTCTGGGAGGGGGAAGGGATAAATGAAGTTGGAATAAATAAACTTAACAAACGTGTCATCGTCAGCATAAATCCTCTATATTATAGACCAACTGAGGTCGATATGCTTCAAGGTGATCCAAGCAAAGCAAAAAAAGAGTTAGGATGGGAAGCGGTAACCAAATTGGGCGATTTAGTTAAAAAGATGGTTATAGCAGATTACGAAAGAGTGAAAAACAATCAAGTTGTATTTTAATTTAATTATTTAAAATCTGTTCAATAAAATTAATATAATTATCACGCCAATCGTTTTGCCAATAGTAACTTCTGTCACGAATCGTTTTAAATGGGTTCTTTTGTTCAATCAATTCATAAAGCTCTTCTGCTGAATTAAACCAACAGCCGAAATCCTTTGGGATGAAGAGATTTGCTTCCGGTAGATTATAAACAAATACATACTTATTAAATGCAATTGCTTCAAAAATTGTGAAAGATGATATGGTGATGATAAAATTAGATTTATAAATGTATTTATAAATATCTCCTGAATCAGCAACCTGTATATTTGCAATATTATATAATTTTTTATACCTGTCTTGAAAAGAACTTTCCCCCGGATGAAGCTTATAAATAATATTATATTTTCTTTCTTTGACTAGATTTGAAAGTTTAATTGTTAAGTCTACCATTTTGTTATCAGTTGTACCTTGAGATACCATCAAAATATGTTTCGCGGAATTTTCGAAAATCTGTTCAGGTGTAAAAGATTTTAACTTTTCTTCAAAGTGAGGGTTGCCAATTGCTATTGTTTTGGAGTTTGTTTGAGCTTGATCATTCCAGTATTCGCCAAAGGTTATAAGATACTCTGGAATATATTTTTCATATTCCTTTGATTTCTGTAAAATAGTGCCATATTTATATGGCATTCCCAGGATTCCGTGCTGGTATTCTCCGGTAATTATTTCCATTTCTTTAGCCCATTTAATAATATAGCTCTCATAACCATAACTTGCGCAATTGAGAAAAATAATTTTTGGCCGGAGCTTCTTAAGAAGTTTCTTATAAAATCTGTGTAAAATGGGAAGTTTCTTAGAAATAATTAATAGTGATTTCTCTATTTTCTTATTTATGGTATTATCAATATTAACCGGAAGGTGTTTTTGCAAATAACCAAGAAAATTTTTAATTTCACATGCATCTTGACTCTTAGATCTAGAAAATTTTGATTTTATCGCAGCTCTAATTGCTATAATATCAGGGGAAGCAATATTGTTGAAATATCGCGGCAGTCTATATTTCATCCCGGATGATCTTTCAAGTATTAATGTTTTTTTAGGATAGACAGAACCAAAGTAGTCAGCAATTCTGTTAAAATATTTACCATCTTTTTTTTCAGAGCTCAGCAAATAAGTACTGAATGATATTATGTCATAGTTATTTTTTATTCCAAATGGGCTTAATTTTATGCTTTGACAAATGTATTTTATAATATTTATTAATGATAAATTATTTATATTTGTGTGTACTTTTTCTGAATTGAACTCTTTATTAAATATATATTTTAACAATGTATACCTTGCAAAAGGCCAGATTAATATATTATCATGAACAAATGAAAAGGATAACAATTTTGGATCATTTTCGAATTTTAAAAATGAATCCAGTATAAACAAATATCACTCCAAAATTGATGATTAAACGAATAAAATTAATTTATTTTAATAAATTATAGCTTTTTAGGTAGAATTTGAGATTTTCATATACCGGATTTAAATCCGGATCTTTATAAGCTAATATAAATGGTAGACCTCCTGTAGTGTATTCTCGAGTTTTTAAAGACCAAGCTTCATTCATATTTTTTCTAAATAATCCTAAAGTACTTATAACAATGTTTATATTACGAGTTTTAACTCGCTTCTAGTAGAGCATCTACCTCCTGCAATGGTGAATGCTTCGTAAAATGAATCGTTTGTCTCCCCTAGAGCGTGTAAAGACAGCAACTTGATAAAAATATACTGCTCCTTGAGTCGTATTATGGTTTTGTCTATTTCACCAGCCCAACAGCGTATGCTGATATGACTTTGTGAGATTGTATGTCAACATCGTAATCAAAAATGTTACTTCATTAGTTATTAACGAATCGGTCAACATTCCCCCCCACCCGTACCCATACTTAAAATCCTTGAAATAATTCTCCGCACCCCCCCGCTGATTATTAAACGCCACCACCTTCTCAGCTTCCCAGTCAAAGTTCGTTACATAACAACTGGACATGTACCTTTTATGCTCAAAAACATAGCCAACACAAAATGCTTCTTCCTTCCTTACCACTTGGTTGTTTCGTCTGTTTGCCTTTCTTGCGAATACTCAGTGAGAGGTCTTTTTCTAATATTTTATGCAGTCCCATACGGTCAAGGAACTTCGCAAATATGAATAAATCTCCCCGGGACGTCATGTTTTTTTGTCAAAGCGGAGATGAACTTTCGAAAATCGGTTGTCAGTTTTGTTAAAAAGGTGTATAATATTTTTCACTTTCCAGGTGACCTCATATGTCTTGCTATGACTATAAAATATCATATAAATGGTTGCCTGGGAAGTGTTTATTTTGATATTTATTTATTCCCTATATTTTAATGCAGAATCTGGGTATTTATTTATTCACAAAATCAATTCCTGACTTATCATTATATGGTATCTCAATATTATATAGTCATACTCACTGCTGTCCGATCGTTTGATTTTGAAAATGGTATAAATTGTTTAATATAAATACATTAGAGCGAAAAATGATGTTATCAACTTGAAATCAATATTATAATATAGCCGCTCTATTTCCAAAAATTTACGAGTAGTGGCCAATGTATACTGGAAAAATTGTCTTTTCCCAAATAATGGATTTCTTATCCATGCATGAATTTAGAAAATGTGTAAAGCGTTATAAAGGCAATTTTAACATACAAACTTTTTCATGTTTTGACCAATTTTTATGCTTGGGGGGCTGTCTAGCGTCAGTTTACCTATAGAGAAAGTCTTCGTAATATCGAAACCTGCCTTCGCTCACTTCAAAACAATCTGTACCATACGGGTATTCGTGGCAAAGTATCACGTAGCACTCAAAAAAAAGTAATGTATCACTAAATGCGTTTCAATACGAACTTAGTTTTAGCTAATTTGGACAGTAGTAGTATTATATTTAAGATAAAGTCGGTTGATTTTTTAATTATGCTTGACCATTCGATGTAATGAATTAGATTTTTAAAATTAGAATTGTTTTAAAATGGGTTAATTTACATGCAGAAATTAGCTGTTATCGGTGCAGGCCAACTGGGAAGCAGGCATTTGCAAGCGTTAATCAAAATTCAGTTTCCGGCAATGCTGGAAACAGTAGATCCTTCCCAACAATCACTAAATATGGCAATGAAACGTGCATCGGAAATACCGTGCAATAAAAATATAAAAGAAATAAAGTTTCATTCATCTTTAGCTTCGTTAAGTTCAGAAATAGATTTATGCATTATCGCAACAACTTCTAAAATTCGAGCTAAAGTCACTAAGGAGCTTTTAAGAAATAAAAAGGTGAAGTGTATATTATTCGAGAAAGTTCTTTTCCAAACAGTTTCTGATTATGAAGAAATATCCAGATTATTAAATAAAAATAAAATAAAAGCTTGGGTAAATTGTCCAAGGAGAATTTATTCCTTTTATCAGGATATAAAAAGACAACTATCACAGGAAGAAAAATTAATTTTTATAATGTATGGCGGAGAATGGGGTTTGGCCTGTAATTCAATTCACCTCATTGATATTTTAGCTTTCCTGACCGAAAATTCAGATTATAGATTAGACGCCGAATGGTTAGATTCTGATGTTATCGAAAGTAAGAGAAAGGATTATGTCGAACTGACTGGAACGTTGCGTGGTCATTTTTCAAATGGAAGTGAATTGATCTTATATTCTTACAGGGGGTCACAAGCACCCAATGTTATTAATATATGCGGTAGAAATATTGAAATAATAATTGATGAGGGAAATGGAATAGCGAAAATTTCCAAGGAATCCAAAAACTGGAAATGGGAAGAAATAACATTTTGTATCCCTTTTCAAAGTGATTTAACTCAAATTGTAGCTAATGATATTATTGAAAATGGAAAATGTAATTTAACTACTTTTGAAGAATCCGTAAAACTTCATCTTCCCTTAATTAATTCTATTAACAAACATCTTGAATGTATCTGGGGGAAAAAAGTAGAGCATTGCCCAATTACTTGAAAAATACATTTATTAATTCCTATGAAGGGGGAGAGATGTATCCACATGTCTGGCTAATTGGTGTTGGATCAATGGCGTTAGATTATGCTAAAGTTTTAAATGCGCAGAATATACAATATCTACCGATAGGTAGGGGAGAAAATTCGGCAAGAAGGTTTGAAGAAAAAACGCATACTATGGTAACCCGGGGAGGAATAGAAAAATTTATTGAAGAAAAGCCACAAAGGCCTGAATATGCAATAGTTAATGTTGGAGTAGATGAACTGAAACGTGTAACATTAATGGTTTTAAATTATGGAGTAAAAAAAGTTCTTGTGGAGAAACCAGGAGGATTAAACCGACATGAAATTAAAGAATTAGGTGAACAGGTAGATTCAAAAAAAGCAGAAGTTTACATAGCGTATAATAGGAGATTTTATTCATCTGTTCAAACCGCAAAGGAAATTATAGAAAAAGATGATTTAACCTCATTCCATTTTGAATTTACAGAATGGAGTCATGAAATTGAAAAATTGGATAAAGCAAAGGGTATCAAAGAAAATTGGTTTTTAGCAAATTCTACACATGTTGTTGATATGGCTTTTTATCTTGGTGGGAAACCCGAGAAAATTTGCTGTTATTCTGCAGGAAGCTTAAACTGGCACCCAGCTGCCTCTGTATTTACCGGTGCCGGGACATCGGAAACAGGAGCATTATTTTCCTATCATGCAAATTGGCAGGGACCAGGAAGATGGGGGGTTGAAGCAGTTACAAAAAATTATAGATTAATATTTCGCCCGCTGGAAAAGTTGCAGATTCAAAAACAAGGTTCAGTAAATATCGATATGTTTGATATTGATGATAAATTGGACGTAGAATATAAGCCGGGATTATATAAACAGGTTGAGGCTTTCCTCCAAAACAAAAGAACAATATTATGTTCAATTAAAGAACAAATGAATTTACTTGACATTTTTGATAAAATGGCAAATTATTAAAGTTTCCCATATTTTTTAATAGGTCAGTGAAAAAAATTGTAATATGAATTTTTGGTAATTTTGACAATCAGAGATTATTAATGAAAATATTATTATTTTTTGCCAGTCATTATCAGATCTCCGATATACCCTGTCGTTCCATGAGAAATTTAATAAAAATGTATTTTCGTAATATATATTGTTAATGTTAATAATAATTATAAATTTTTAATAGCTTACATTTACAGGATTGTTTAATTAGATTTATTCCATATAAAAATAATTTAAAGAATCATATTGATATAACCTAAAATCCCGTTATTTTATAGCTAGGTTTTCACCTGTTACCTCGAAAAGAACATAGAAGCGACGTCCTCAGGTCTCAAGTAGTGCTGGTATCGTTATTTATCCCGACAATCCACCATGGGTAGTGTGTTTTTCGAAGATATAGTAGTTGACAAATTTCTATTACATAGCTATAATTACAGTTATGTCTTCTCTCATTAGAGTTACAAAAAACAAGCAAGTGTATCTGTATGAGTCGTGGAGCTATTGGGACAAGAAGAAGAAAGCTCCAAGAACTAAAATG
>SDBT01013040.1_pt1 | contig 13333 bp, 7 predicted proteins | sample 2277101 | NCBI WGS metagenome assembly SDBT01 (sample SAMN10404973, study PRJNA504765) | marine sediment metagenome | isolation source: marine sediment core GS10_PC15, 103 cmbsf | place: Arctic Ocean: Southern Knipovich Ridge | collected 2010 | reverse complement strand
CTTACCAGCCGGCAGGAGACCTCAATATCCTTTTCCCTGATCATCAGGATGTCGCAGATTACCGTCGTCAGCTGGATCTGTCTACCGGCATTATGCAATTGACATATCAGCATGACGGGGTAAACTATACACGCAAGCTTTTTACTTCCTTACCTGACAGCCTTTTGGTGGTACATCTTTCAGCAGATCAACCGGGGAAAATCACATGCCAAGTAAAATTGTCCAGGATATTCGATCCGGAGTGTAAGATCAGTCCGTGGACTGATGGTATGCCATCGATGAAATGGACCAATACCGGATCGGATGCCTGGACAGATGGTAATAAAATGGGTTTTATGGGTGAGTTTGTTGAAAATAAGCAATTTGCAGTGACAGCAGCTATAACGGCCATAGGTAATGAAGCACGGACTGTCTGGAATGAAGGGTGGCCGGAATTTCAAATTGACGGGGCGGACGAAGCACTTATTCTCCTTAGTATTGCTACGGATTGTGAGACCATAGATCCTCATGAAAACACTGTGAAGCAAATTGATCGCATTTCAGGGCATTATACCGGATTTCCTGCCATAGCCGATGCCCATATTCATGATTACCAACAGCTTTTCAGCCGTACTGCATTTTCCCTGGCCGGTCCCGATCGATCCCACCTGCCAACTGACCAACGTCTTAAACAGTTTTTAGCAGGAGAAAACGATCCCGGGTTAAACGTCCTGTTTTTCCAGTACGGCCGTTATATATTACTGAGCAGCTCGGGTACAGGCGGATTGCCCTCAAACCTCTATGGCATATGGAGTGAATCCTTAAGGCCATCATGGAGCTCAGATTTCCATCATGATATTAATTTGCAGCATTATTACTGGCCTGCTGAGGTCAATAATCTGCCTGAATGTGCAGAACCACTGTTTGACTACCTGGATCGTTGCATCCCGGCTGCACGAACGGCTGCCAGGAATTTGTACGGGTGCAATGGAATATTTATCCCGCTCACAACCGGTGCCTGGTGCAGGTGTCTCAAGACCGAGCCGGGAGGATATGACCTGAGGAAAGAGCGTGGAGGATGGGATGAATGGACAGGTGCAGCGGCATGGTTGGCCCAGCATTACTGGTGGCATTACGAATTCAGCGGGGATGAGGAATTTCTGCGTAAAAGGGCCTATCCTTTTATGAAAGAGGTGGCGCTTTTTTATGAGGATTTTTTAATACCCGATCCACGTCCGGACAGCCCCCATTACGGCAAACTTGTTACTGTACCTTCCGTGTCGCCGGAGAATTCTTTTGAAGGGGGGACCAAACCTGTTTCAATTGGCATTGGGGCTACTGCTGATTTTGAGTTTATCCATGATGTACTTACTCATTGCATCAAGGCAACTGAAATCTTGAATATCGATGAAAATAAACGGCTAATATGGGCTGAGATACTGGAAAATATACCTTCGCTCCAGATAGGTAAATACGGCCAATTGCAGGAATGGCTCGAAGATTATGAAGAGGGAGAACCCGGGCACAGACATGCCACGCATCTGTTTGGGATTTTCACAGGGGATCAGATTACCATAGAGGAAACTCCCCGTCTGGCCGAGGCAGCAAGTGTTTCATTGGAAAGAAGGTTGGAACATGGCGGCGGCGGCGGTCTTACCCCGGGTTGCGGAGTTTGGGCACGCTTGCGCGAAGGTGATCTTGCTGAAAAATATCTTCGTGAGAAGCGTATGAATTTTTCATCAGGTGAAACATCTCCGGCCGGAAGTGCTGAAATTGCAGAAATGCTGCTGCAGAGCCATCAGGGTCAAATACGGATCCTGCCTGCCCTGCCGGAAATGTGGCCCAGTGGCCGGATCAAGGGTTTACGGGCCCGGGGGGGATTTGAAGTTGATATGGTCTGGAAGGATGGGAAACTAACCGAAGCAAGCATTTTTTCGAATGCCGGAGGTCTTTGCAGGATATTGTCAGGTGAACCGCTAAGGTTAAAGAATCCAGATCCCGGTACAGCCATAAGCAATGAGAATTCTGTCATCCTGTATGACTTCCGGACAAAATCCGGAGAAAAGGTGAAGGACTATTCATTCGAATTCATAACCAGTGCTGGTGAAAGTTATGTCATGGTCCCTGAATAATGGATAAAACAGGATGTCAATAATTTACTATACAAGAATAAAAAACTGAATATAATGAGAAAGGTCAATAACAACGTCGTATTCATTACATCGTCTTTTCTGGGATTATTTTTCTTGTGTCAGTGCACAAATCCAGTTGAAAATAGCAAAATATCCCCCGGCAATACCACCTATTACATCAATCCTGAAACAGGAGATGATCAAGATTCCGGTTTAAAGGAAAACCGGGCATGGCGCACCTTCAGTCATATTAACCAATTGCAGCTGGCAGCAGGCGACCGGGTAGAGATTACATCCCCCGGCTCGTTCGACCAAACATTCATATTAAAGGGTGAAGGAACAGCTGACGACCCTGTTGAGGTGCATTTTGCAGCCGGCCGCTACGATTTCTTTACAGATAACATTACCCGGAAGAAGTACAATATTTCCAATACAAATTCACAGCCTGACAGCCTGAAGGCAATCGGGATACTTATTGAAGGAGCAAAACATTTCAACATTTCAGGCCCCGGTGCTGAAATAATCTGCCGCGGTAAAATGATTGAGGTCTGTATCGACAGTTGCGAAAACATATCCATCTCCGATCTGCATTTTGATTACCACCGTCCGACGGTGTCTGAGTTTAAAGTAGTGGAAGTCGGGGAAGATTATGTTGATCTTCAGATTCATAAGGATTCAGAATACCGAATTGAAGATGGAAATATCATCTGGTACGGCGAAGGCTGGACCTTCCATACCCGGATTCTTGGGCAGGAACTGAATTTGGAGACAAATGACGTAAGACGATTGTGGAATCCAATAGAAGGAATGCAATTTGAGGAAATAAAACCCAACCTGGTCAGGGCACGGGGAGAGCACAAAGTGAAAAAGGATCATGTATATCAGTTACGGGAAACTTTCAGGGATTATGCCGCCGTATTTACGCGGCGGAGCAAAAATATTACCTGGAAAAATGTGGATTTTTATTTTTTGCACGGCATGGGACTGGTGAGCCAGTTCTCGGAGAATCTTACCTATGATGCTGTTTCTATAGCTCCTGACAGTACCAGTGGCAGAACCACCGCCGCCTGGGCCGACATACTTCATATTTCAGGTTGCAAAGGAAAAGTGCTGGTAAAGGATTGTATTTTTAAAGGAGCGCACGACGATGCCATTAATATTCACGGAACCTATCTTCAGGTTGTTGAAAAGGTCTCGGAGAATCAGATAAAGCTGCGTTTTATGCATCATCAAACATATGGTTTTATGGCAGTTAACCCGGGCGATGAGATCGAATTTGTTGATGCTGAATCGTATGAATCTCATGGGTTGAACAGGGTAAAAGATGCGGTATTGCTCAATCCGAAAGAGATTCTGTTAACGCTTGAAGAGCGTGTTCCCCGCGAGCTGGATCTGGGTGATGTCATTGAAAATGTGACCTGGACCCCTGAAGTGGAAATTCGTGGCTGCCATGTTTCCTGGATTCCCACACGAGGCTTTCTTCTGGCAACACGAAAAAAAGTCCTGGTTGAAGAGAATGTGTTTCTGGCTACGCACATGGGTGCCATTCTCTTAGGGATTGATGCGAACAAATGGTTCGAATCCGGATACGTCCGGGATATGACCATTCGAAACAACAAATTTGTTCGCTGTGCAGAGCCTGTCATACATATTGAGCCAAGGAACAGCAAAGCAAATAGCAGGGTGCACCAGAACATAAGGATTGAGAACAATGAGTTTATTCTTCGCAATGATTTGATTCTTAAGGCAAAAAGTGCAAATAATATAGTGATTACAGGGAATACCATCGTTTCAGAAAAGAAACTGAATGATGAAATGATAATAGAAACCAGTGACTGCTCCAATATTACCCTGGTTCAGAATCAATACAGGAATGGAAATAATGATGAAAAATAGATGTGTGCTTATTGGGTTTTTAATGCTTATTTCAGGATCTGCAGCTGCAGTTTCGAACAGTGGTAAGACGGAACTCAAGCTCAAACAATCCCCCCGTTTATGGGTGAGTCAGGAGACAGTGCATCATCTCAGTGATAAGTTGCACACTCCTTACCTGCAGAGCCAGGCCAAGAGAATAATCGAAGACGCAGACTGGTTGGTTGAGGCCAGGCCGATCGCCGAGGGGGAGGGGAGCGCTTATCAACTTGGGACTCGGGCCATTGCCAGTCATCTGCAGTGCCTCACTGCGGCGTGGGTGTTTACCCATGAGGCTAAGTACCGGGCGGCCGCCATCCGGCATATGGCAAATTTACTGACGTGGAATCATATCAGCTGTGAAGCACGAGCTAATACACCTACCGACCGGGAATTGCCCTTCTGTCTGAGCTATGGGGAGCATGCCGCCGATATCGGGCTTATGTACGACCTTTTTCGCCCGGATATCACTACTGAAGAGCAAAAGGTCTTTTTCGATGTACTTGACCGCTTCTACCTGAAAGAAGCGCTTAAATGCCTGGAGCAACCCCCATGGTGGGCCAATCAGAGCTGGTCCAACTGGAACGGGGTCTGCTGTGGAGGAATGGGAATCCTGGCACTGGCTTTCTATGACGATCGTCCCGAGTGCCGGAATCTGATTCCCTTTGTGGAGAAGTCGCTTGGTGAGTACTTCAAATCCTATATAGAAAATGGTGGCGGTTGTCATGAGGGCACCGGCTATTGGAACTACGGTATGCATTATGCCATGCGTTACCTGCTGAGCTGGGAGAATGCCACCGGCCTGAAACACCCGGCCTTCGAGATCAGGGAACTGGGAATGTCTCTCAACTTTCCCCTCGATTTCACCGGCATCACCTTTGGAGACAATGACGGCTGGGGCCCAACCGGTATGTTTTTCATGTTGGCGAAAAGGCTCAACAATCCCGTTGCGGCACTACGGGCTGCTACCTACCTGCCGGAGCAAGTTGAAGCAGCCCCAGAGGAGAGAGAACGTTTGTCACGCATGGCAACGGGGGATATCCTCTACGCGGCGGATTTCATTCCTTCGACGAAGGAGATGGAGGAATTCAGGAAAACTCACATGCAGAAGAGGGAGCCTGTGGCCCGGATTTACAAAGGATTGGGGTGGGCAGCGCTGGCGGATGACTCCGCCTTTCCCACCTTGCGACTCGCTGCCCGTGGCGGATCAAGTGAGATTACCGGACACGGTCACCTCGATCTCCTGAGTTTTATTTGCATGCTTAATGGTGAACGTATGATTGACACTCAACGGGACCACGGCTACATAAGCACTACTTTCTCCCGTCGCGGTCATGAGATTTACAGCCGGAGTGCGGCTTCAAAGAGCACCCTCTTCGTCGACGGCCTCGGCTGCCGCGAGGATGCAGTCTGTGATGTGACCGAAGTGGAGAGAGATGAAGACCTTCTCGGCATCCGCATCGACGGTTCCAACATCTTCCTGATTCGATGGAAAAAGGATTTCATCGGCCGCCACTTCCTGATGGTGGAAAACCGGTACTGGCTGGTGATCGATGCGGCTCCCGGACACAGCATGGAGTCTCGTTTTCATACCTATGCTGAGTGCACACGCGGCACGGACTGGCTGGCCCTGAAGAGCGGCAAAGAGCAAATGATGATGACTTTTGCCTCGCTGGGTGAGGGTGAGATGCAGGAATCACTCGGTATGCCTGCCTCCCCGAAGGAACAGACCAGTATTTTCCGCTGGATGAGCCCGGGTGGACAGGACAATCTTCATGTAACGGCTATGAATCCGGGAAGTGAAAAACTGGGGCTTGAGCTGAGCAAAGAATCGGATGGGGGATTTGCTATTAAGGTGAGCGGTGCAAGCGGCTACCAGCGCACCATCCGGCTTACAGCCGAGCTGAAACTAAAGAAATAGACTAGGTTTTATTCAAATGACAAAAATGAAACAACTGTTTTTTCAAACCATTGACGATTAGATACAGAATGTTAAACAGACTTCTTCATATAACCCTCGCTCTTGTCCTGACAGTTACACCTGGAATATTATATGCACAGGATAAACCGGTAATTCCATCCCGGGTAGTTGTCGAACTTAACATCGGGCAGACCACGGAGATAAGCCTGGCCAATGGTGAGACGGTGAAACTCACTTTGTTGGGAATTGAGGAAACACGGTATGATGTACGCAATATCATTCGTGATGTAAAGTTGCGTGTAAAAGTTGATGGGGAAGAGGCGGTATTGGTTTGCGGAAACTACAATTTGCCTGTGGCTGTTGGGAATGTAAAGATTGATTGTCAGGTTGCGAAAAATTACCTGTCCAATTCCATGAGAGACCTCTGGAAAATTTCAAAAGATGCGCGATTCAGGCTTTGGCCAATTGATTCTCCATATATAAAGGAGGGTACTTTCGGCTATCCCATTAAACAAAGGTGGATGGCCAGTTTTACGCATTCGGGTAGTGAACCTTCGCTGACAGGTTGGGGGGTACGATTCGATTGGAAAAAGATTTACTACCATGAGGGACATGACATAGGAGGCGCCGATGGCATGGACGAGATCCTAGCTGCCACAGACGGCCGGGTGGTATCCATTAGAAATCAAACCCTTGACGGATTCGAAGATATGCCCGTTGGCGGAAGAGATGACCGGCTCATCATAGTTGACGAACGTAACTGGCTTTATCTGTACAGCCATTTGGACAGTACCAGTCTGTCAATCAAACCGGGCGACAAAGTAAAAAAAGGAGACCTATTGGGTCTTATCGGCAAAAAAGGCGGTAGTGGAGGAATTGTACATCTCCATTTTGGAATATTCTGCAAGGATGTTATGGCTGACGAATGGGTAGTAGAGGATGCATATCCTTATTTGTGGGAGGCATACAAAAATGAATATAAGCCGGAATTAAAAGCAATAGCCCGTCCGCTTCAAATTCTGCTTGCGGGACAAACCGCCAGGCTTGACGGCTCAAAATCGATGGGTATTGATCATCCGATAGTTTCGTATGAGTGGTATTTCGGCGACGGAAGTAAGGCCGGCGGAGCAGTACAAAGCAAGCGATATGAACGGGCGGGTGCATATTCGGAAGTATTGAAAGTCACAGATTCAAAAGGGAATATCGATTATGATTTCGCCACAGTTTTTGTCTACGACAGGGAACATCCCGAAGAAACCAACATCGGATTTATACATCTGGCATATCATCCTACTTTGGATTTAAAAGCCGGTGATGATATAACATTCCTGGTAAGAACATTTCACACCGAACCGGTAAAGACAATTTGGGATTTTGGCGACGGGACAGCCTTTGTTGAGACCACCACCAGGGGCATCACAAAGAAAAATCACAGCAGCGGAGCGTATGAAAAGATAGTGCATGCCTACTCAAAACCGGGGAATTACGTGGTAACTGTTAATAGTGCGGGGGAGTCGGGTTTAAATTCAGTAAGCCACCTGCATGTGGTGATTGAATAAAAGGGAGCGCTCAAGAATCTGCGATCAGAGTAGTATAAAAACGGGATCCAGTTGTATTATATATATAGGCAGATAATTAAAACAGTATTGAAAGTTTCAGTAATAATTGTTTTTCTTCTATTAGGAATATCCGGTTGCACACGACAGATAAATTCCAAAGAGAGTTCACTTGAGTTTAATGTCAGGGAAATGTCCCATGCGTTAATGAAATACGGGAAGGATCATAATGAGCCCCGGATAAAGAATCTTAAGATACATAGTGAGATAGAACAAATACTTGATAAGAAATGAGATCACTAAAGGGAATATTTTTAGCATCAGTATGCTTTCAGGTCATACAGTGCCTTTAAAACTAAAAAAATGGAAAGACGAATTGATATGTTGCGAATCATCTTACTTGCAACCATTGTAACGGTTGTATTTTCCCTTACCTCGTGCAAATACGGGGAATCCGAAAAGGAGCGTCCCAACATCATCCTGATCATGTCCGATGATATGGGTTATTCCGACATCGGGTGTTATGGAAGTGAAATAGGGACACCGGAGCTGGACAGGCTGGCTGCCAATGGCATTCGTTTTTCACAGTTCTACAATACTGCACGTTGTTGTCCCACCAGGGCGTCCCTGTTAACCGGGTTGTACCCGGCGCAGACAGGGATGGGATTTATGACGGGTGACCAGGGGATTTCGGGATACCGCGGAGAAATTGGCAAACAGTGTGTAACCGTAGCAGAGGTATTGAAACCAGCAGGCTATCATGCCTATATGGCCGGCAAATGGCATGTGGCCAGAAATCTTACTGGTATTGATTCCCTGAAGTACAATTGGCCTCTGCAGCGGGGATTCGATAAGTTCTATGGCACCATCCATGGCGCGGGAAGCTATTGGGATCCCATGACGCTTGTCCGCGGCAATACTTTAATCACTCCCTACAATGATCCGGAATACAATCCCGGAAAATCCTGGTATTATACCGATGCCATCAGTGACAATGCAATAAAGTTCATCGAGGAGCATGTACAGGAAGCTGAAGAGGATCCCTTTTTTATGTACGTTGCTTACAATGCCGCACACTGGCCTTTACATGCACCGGAAGACGAAATTGCCCTTCATAAAGGGAAATATGACGGAGGGTATGCTGCTGTTCGGGAAAAAAGATTTCAAAAGCTGAAAACACTGGGGTTGGTTGATGAAAACTGGCAACTTTCCGGACAGGTAGCCAGGTGGGATACTGTGCCGGACAAATCGTGGCATGTGTGCAACATGGAAGTGTACGCGGCAATGATCAGCAGGATGGATAGGGGCATCGGGAAGATAATTGATGTCCTGATAAATAATAATATGCTGGAAAATACACTGATCCTCTATTTGCAGGACAATGGCGGTTGTGATGAAACGATTGGATTCCTGGTCAATGATTGTCAGTATGACACGCTTCCCGGGACTCCAGTTTATGATCCCATGGGCCCGGATGAACTGCAAACCCGGATGGCACCCCGGCAAAACCGCCAAGGATTTCCTGTTGTGATGATGAGTAAGAAAGTAATGGCCGGTCCTGACTATACCTACCACGCTTACGGACCTGCCTGGGCCAATGTTTCCAATACCCCCTTCAGAAAGTTCAAGCAGTGGGTGCACGAAGGAGGGATTTCCACTCCGTTGATCGCTCACTGGCCTGCCAGAATCAAAGATAATGGGCAAATCCGCCGTCAACCCGGCCATTTGATAGATATCATGGCAACCATGGTCGATATTTCCGGAGCTGATTATCCGGAAGATTATGAAGGTCACCGGATTTTACCCATGGAAGGGAAAAGCCTCCTGGATGTTTTTACCGACAATAAAGCCCTGGACAGGGAGGCCATTTACTTTGAACATGGGGGCAACCGGGCTGTCAGGCTAGGAAACTGGAAACTGGTTTCAAAAGCTTATCCCCGAAACTGGAGATTTGTAAGAGTAGATGAAATACCTTTGGACCAGTGGGCTTTATATGATTTGGAAAATGACCGGACCGAAACCAACAACCTGGCGGATCAATATCCCGAAAAGGTGAAAAAAATGGCCGGGCTGTGGCAACGATGGGCTGAACGGACCCATACCATACCCAAACCGAAATAAGCAGGGTAAACATGAAAGATTTCAATTATATCATTATGAGACTATCCTATTTCATTGCTGTATTATTGCTGTCAGCCGGATGTCAACAGCAGTCGCGGGAGTTAATCGGGATAAGGATCCTGGCCGACAAAGAAACCTTTAATCCCTTATTGGAGCCTGATGTAACCGGGAATATTTCGGTTTTAGGTATTTATTCAAACGGGGAAAATGAGATAATCACCGATGGTGAAATTGTATTGAAGGCTGAGACGAAACTGGCCAGTGGAGATGTTGAGGTGATCCAATTGGAGGGAAATAAAATCATTCCCAGAGAAGGGGGGATCGGAATCCTCCGGGTTGTCGTTGTGAAGGACGGAAAAACCTTTATGGATGAAAAGGATATCGTGGTAAGACCTTTTTACCATGATTACCATCAGACACTTGTGCTGAAGATCTGGAATTTAAAAAGAAATGCTGATGTGCCTGATTGTACATTTGAGGAAGCACTTGAGGTGTTCAGGAAAACAGATAACCTTACCCGCGGAATTCCGAAGATCATTTATCTGCAGGGTTGGCAAAAGGGAGGATTCGATAATTTATTTCCGGCATGGAGTATTGTTGATCCCAAGCTGAAAAGAGAAGAAGATGCAACAGCTTTGGAGAGCCTCCGCTGGTTGATCAGGGAAGCAAAAAAATATCATACAATCTTAAGCTTGCATATTGATATGGTTCAAGCATACACGGAGCTAAATTATGGTTAAAGGATAAAGAAAACCTGAGCGGTTTTAAGGAGCAGTTTTGTACCATGACCCTGCCCTGGTACTATCTCAGTCAACACGAGCGGATTGCTTTGATCGACGATATCCTGTATTATTCAGATGGCCTGATTGCCGGAGAGATGGATGGCAAGAGAACCATCAGGAAAGGAGATTATGTACTGGTGGAGGATGACAATGTCTTTGTGGAGGCAAAGTGGAAGGAGAAAGAGATCATTGCCTACAGCAAGGAGGGCTATTCAAATAAGCAATGGGTGATGCCGGAAAGCTGGAAAGGGGTGAAAAGCGTGGATTTGTATAAACTTTCCATCAACGGTATTGAGTTAATTGAATCGGGCAGGAAGATAGAAAACGGACGGCTGGAATTGTCCCTGGATAAGGACCAGGCTGTTTCAATAGTGCCGTATGGTTATAAAATGAAAGTGCATTGAGATATTGCTGAATACTGTTTTAAAAAATTGGATAAATGAAAAGAATCTATTGGAAAGGTGCCGGAATGGATGTAAGACACCTGACCCTGGGTATCGTTATTTGTGCCTCATGCTTTGCAGGTTACGGTCAAACCAGGATATCCACCTGGATTAACTCCAGTGTTTACCAGGTGGATGAGAATACCGGAACACAACTGGCAGCTACAGTAGAAAAGGAGATCAGGTCTTATATGGAAGTGATCCCTTATGGTGAGGGTATATTCAGGATTACAGTGAAGCCGGGCAAAGGGGAAACCGGACATCCAAGCCTGGTTGTTTTACAGGGCCCTCCCCACATTGAGACTGAATTGATCGTTACCGGTGCCATTCATCGTCTGAAGACCAAATCCGGTTCTGTGGAAGTCAATACCAGAAATGGCAGCCTGAATTTTTACAATGCTATAGGCAAGAGGATTCTGATGACACCGGAGTTTCACCCGTTCCGGTTCGATTCAGTACAGGTGGAAGGAGAGAAGACCCTGAAGATTCACCAGAGGTTTGTTTTGGGAGAGGAGGCATTGTATGGATTGGGGCAGTTTTACAGGGATGACCGGATGAACTGGAGAGGGCAAACCAGGGTACTGGTACAGGGCAATCACCATGCAGTTAATCCCACATTGATGTCGACCAACGGTTGGGGACTGTTTTGGGATAATTATTCCAGGACTATTTTCCGGGATGGAAGAGATGGAATGAGTTTTTCATCGGAAGTAGGAGACAGAATTGACTTCTATGTTTTCCTGGGGGATAACATGGATGACTTAATAGCCGGATATCGCCAGCTGACAGGTAAGACTCCCATGTTCCCGAGGTGGGCATATGGATATTTCCAGAGCAAACAGAGATACATGAACTCGGATGATCTGCTTTCAGTCGCCAGAAAATTCCGCGAGATGAAGATCCCAATAGATGTTATCGTACAGGATTGGCAATACTGGGGAGACGACCGCGGTCTATGGAGTTCAATGAAATTTCATCCGGACAAATATCCCGATCCAAAGAAAACTATGGAACAGCTCCATGAGGATCTGAACCTGCATTACATGATATCCATCTGGCCCGTACTCGGGAATAAAACGGAGATATTCAGAGAGATGGACAAAAACGGCTGGATGTCAGAGGGTGAAATAGCCTGGTTCGAGGGAGGGAAACTTTACGATGCTTTTCATGAAGATGCCAGGAATCTTTACTGGGACTATATCAGGGACGGACTGATGGAAAATGGGGTCGATGCCTTGTGGATGGATGCCACTGAACCGGAGCGGATCTTTACCGATGACAGGGAAGCCACCGAGGCTGAAATTATAAATTGGGGTCCGACCTCTCTGGGTACCAGGTCCCGCTACCTGAACCCGTATTCCCTGGTTACCAACGAAGGAGTGTATGAAGGTTGGAGGAAAGACCTCCCGGATAAACGGGTGTTCATCCTCACCCGATCGGCCTTTGCGGGACAACAGCGCACTGCCGCAGTTACCTGGTCCGGGGATATTTATGCCAGCTGGGAGGTCATGCACAGCCAGATAGCGGCCGGATTGAATTTTTCGCTCTCGGGATTGCCATACTGGACATTTGATATTGGTGGATTTCTCATTGACGATGCACCTTACGGTTTGTTCGAGGGTTTCAACGGGGATTATGGTGAACTCTACACCCGGTGGCTGGAATTTGGCACCTTCCTGCCAATTTTCCGCTCCCACGGTGACCACCGGCCCCGCGAGCCCTGGCAATTCGGGAATCCCGGAGAACCGTATTATGATGCCATTCTCAGGTACATGAACATCCGTTACCGGCTCATTCCATATATCTATTCATGGGCCTGGAAGATCACCAGCGAAAACAGTACGCTGCTGAGGGCCCTGCCGATGGATTTCCCGGAGGACAAGAACACATGGAACATCAATGATGAATTTCTTTTCGGGAACGATTTTCTGGTGGCACCCATCACCTCTCCCGTAACCAATGGCTTGCCCAAAGAGGGAGGTGTGAGTGAGCGAACCGTATATTTACCGGAGGGAGCCGACTGGACAAATATCTGGACCGGAGAGGTCCTGGAGGGCGGCAGGGAAATTATAGCAAAAGCGGATATTGCCACGCTCCCGTTGTTCCTAAGGTCAGGTGCAGTCATTCCAATGGGCCCGTATATGCAATATGCCACGGAGAAACCAGGCGATCCTCTGGAGATCAGGATTGTTACAGGAGCCGACGGATCCTTTACGCTGTATGAAGACGAGAACGATACCTATGATTACGAGGACGGGGCATTTGCCACCATCGATTTCAATTGGGAGGATGCCTCCCGGATACTGACCATTGGTGAAAGAAAAGGTCACTTCCCCGGGATGACCGAACGGCGTGAGTTTAAAATTGTCCTGATCGAGAACGGGAGGGTGAAGGGTTTTCAACCTGTCGAAGAACCTGATGGGGGAATTTTTTACACTGGTGAAGCCACTCAGATTAAGTTTTCAACGAATGCAAATGGCAATAAAAC
>SDBT01013039.1_pt1 | contig 13334 bp, 9 predicted proteins | sample 2277101 | NCBI WGS metagenome assembly SDBT01 (sample SAMN10404973, study PRJNA504765) | marine sediment metagenome | isolation source: marine sediment core GS10_PC15, 103 cmbsf | place: Arctic Ocean: Southern Knipovich Ridge | collected 2010 | reverse complement strand
TAGAATCCATAAAAACTCCTTTATCAGAGGATTCAGCTTATAAAACCGACCGTCCGGTATGCAAGATTAATTATGGGTGATTTTTGTCAAATTGTTTTTTCATTTTTAATCAGAAAGTAGAATTTTAAGACCTTCTAAACGTTTTTAAAATGTTATCCTAAAATAGAAATGAAAGAAATTTTTATAAGGAAATTACAGATATCAAAAGAACCTTGAAAAGGTTTAAAAGATCCTTCTTCCTGCTAAACATTTTCAATGGTTAAAATCCCAGCTTGCAACAAAACCATTGAAAAATTAACTCCTTCAAATAGACTTTTTTGTCTCGTTCGCATCCAGCAGCTGCCGGATGGGAATGCACTTTTTTCAAAAACTCTATTTTGATAATATCTATGAAACAGAGTTTCAAATTCAATTGTATTCCCAAACAGAGTTTGGGAACAAGCGGAATAAAAAAGCATGAATTTCAAAATACTAATTTCTAAAACCAAATAAAAAACAAAGTTAAAATCTCCAATCATTTGCCAGTTACGATTTATCAGAATTTCTTGATGTATCAAGTAAGATTTGTTAGGATTCATTTTTTGATTTTTAGTCATTTGAAATTTTATTAGAAATTAGAAATTTGTCATTTTCTTAGTGTTCCTTCGTGTTCTTCGCCTGCCCCGTTGACTAACTGGGGTGGCTAAGCTTTCTCAAGGTTTTGAGTTCCCTGTTTTATTAAATTTCTTGACATCAGAAATGCTTCTACCGATTTTACTTCCAGCATTTTTTAGAAAAGAAAAATAACTTTAAATTATGACAATTTAAAAGGAGAAAAAATGGAAGATAATAACAACGACCTGTTCAGTTTGAATATGACTCAACTGACCAAGATGGCGAAAGAATTGGAAATACCTGATATCAAAAGTTTTAAGAAAAGTGAATTAATTCATAAAATTTTTGAGGTGCAAGCCAATCAAGAAGGTTTAGCTTTTGTAAGTGGATGTTTAGAAATCGTGGATGATGGTTATGGTTTTCTTCGATTCAAAGAAAACGACTTCACACCCGGCAGAAATGATATTTATGTTTCCAGCTCACAAATCAAGAAATTCGGGTTAAAGAAAGGACACATCATTTCCGGACCTGCACGTGCCCCAAAAGAAGAAGAAAAATATTTCGCTCTGATCAGGGTAAGTTCAGTCAATTATGAATCTCCATTATTCATTCGAGAGATAAGATATTTTAGTAAATTAACTCCGTATTTTCCAGAAGAAAGATTGAACCTGGAAACAGACCCCAATAACATGTCAACGCGAATTATCAATCTCTTCACTCCCATCGGAAAAGGGCAAAGAGCCTTAATCGTAGCTGCACCCAGAACCGGTAAAACTGTTTTGCTGCAGAATATTGCAAATGCAATTCTCACAAATCATCCTGAAGTGTATTTGATGGTTTTATTAGTAGATGAACGTCCGGAAGAAGTAACAGAAATGAAGCATATTTTAATTCCTCGTAACTCAGAAGTATTAAGCTCAACTTTTGATGAAACCCCTAGAAATCACATCCAGGTGGCTCAAATGACCATTGAAAGAGCTAGAAGAATGGTTGAGCTTGGACAGGATGTTGTGATTATGCTCGATAGTATAACGCGACTTGCCAGAGCTTACAATATGGTTGCACCTGCCAGCGGGAAAATTCTTTCCGGTGGTATCGATTCAAACTCTCTTCATAAACCAAAGAAATTTTTTGGCTCTGCCAGAAACACTCTGGAAAAAGGTAGCTTAACGATCATTGCAACCGCACTGGTTGATACAGGAAGCAGGATGGATCAAGTTATTTTTGAGGAATTTAAAGGTACTGGAAATATGGAACTTGTTCTTGATAGAAACATTAGTGATCTGAGAATATTTCCGGCAATCGACCTGGTAAAATCCGGAACTCGTAAAGAAGAATTATTGCTTTCAAAAGAGGAAGTTAATCGCATGTTCGTTCTCAGGAAATTCCTCAAAGGAAGGAGTCCTATCGATGGCATTGAAATGATTATTTCCAAAATGCAAAGTACAAAAAATAATGCAGAGCTTTTGAGAATAATGAGCCAATAATGGAATTACTCTCTCCAGCAGGCAATTTTAAGAAATTGCAATATGCAATTCATTATGGTGCTGATGCGGTTTATACTGCTGGAAAAAATTTCAGTTTAAGAGCTCAAAGCGATAATCTTTCTGAACATGAACTAAAACAAGCAACTGAGTTCTGTCACTCTTTTCATAAAAAAATTTATGTAGCAGTTAATATCTTTGCTCATAACTCCGATCTTGATGATTTACCAGATTATTTGGAATTTCTGCAGAATATTAAAATCGATGCAATAATCATATCAGACCCGGGAATATTTTTGTTAGCAAAAAAACATGCTCCTGAGATTCCAATTCATATCAGCACTCAAGCAAATGTAACTTCCTGGAAATCTGCAGAATTCTGGCAAAACCTTGGAGCTAAAAGAATCATCTTAGCTCGCGAATTAACTATCTCTGAAATCAAACAAATACGCACCAAACTCCCTGAATTAGAATTAGAGATATTCGTTCACGGAGCAATGTGCATGTCATATTCAGGAAGATGTCTGCTGAGTTCCTTCTTAAACCAGAGAAGTGCGAACAGAGGAAACTGCACTCAGCCCTGCCGCTGGAAATACAATCTAATGGAAGAAACTCGACCCGGAGAATATTTTCCAATAGAGGAAGATAAATATGGAACTTACATCTTAAATTCAAAAGACCTTTGTTTGTTTGATAGGCTTGCAGAAATCAAAAAAAGTGGAATTAACAGCATCAAGATCGAAGGCAGAATGAAAAGTATTTATTATGTGGCAAACTTAACTCGTACATACAAAGAAGCTCTTACTTACCTTGAAGAAAACGAAAGTGCGAAAAAATTAAAATCTTTAAAATCCGAATTGGATAAAATCAGCCATCGTGTTTATACTGAAGCTTTTTTCGATGAGTTCGATTCGAGTTCCACTCAGAATTACAGCACTTCTTCATATATCAGGAAATATCAATTTATTGGAGAAATCATCAAAACTGAAAAAACTTTTGCATTTATCAATTGCAAAGGAAAAATTAGCTTGCAAGAAGAAATCGAAATCATCTTTCCAAAAAGAGAAAAAGATATTATCTTGAAAGTAGATAATTTATTTGATCAAGACGGAAATCCAATTTCATTTACAAAACCTAACACAGTTTTCAAAATTGATTTGAAAAGAGAAATTCCTGAATTCGGAATTCTCAGGAAGAAAAATTAAAAACTATCTAACCCGACTCTTCCGAAGCTTTTTCTTTTTAAAATTTCTGAATTTTATAGATTCGGAAGGTTAAGAAAGAAATGTGAAAACAATAACTTTCCGAATCCGGCAGCTGCCAGAGAAAATTCTTGTGAAGGAAACTTCGGAAAGTATTTGAATTATAGATTCCGAAGCCTTCTTGCAAATTTTCAGATGTAAAAGCTTCGGAAGGTTGGTAGAAAGAAGATGGAATGATGTTTGTTGACAATAACTTTCCGAATCTTAATTGAGAGAGTTTCTTCTGTGGAAGCTTCGGAAAGGATTTGAATTATAGAAATAATAAATTCGAGAAATTAGTGTAATTCGTGGAAAAAAAATGGTGGAAGTTTCGGAAAGTAGAGAAGGCAATATGAAAAAGCTAATTATTTTATTCGTTTTAATCATTTTTATAATCCAATTATTTTCAGATAACTCAAAATTAGAAAAAAAATTTAATGAAGCAAAATCACAAATTAAAAGTAAAGATTTCATCAAGGATCTGGAAGAATTGGCAGGAAATCATGTCGATACTTATTATGGTCAGTTATCGCTCTTGGAATTGGCAAAAATCAATCTTTTAGAACGAAAATATGAAAACGCTATCTTCTTACTCAAAAAAATATCCGATACCAGAATTGACGAAAAAGAATACTGGCTGGCAAAAGCATATCTGAAAGCTGAAGATTATAATAAGGCAATTATTTCAGCACAGAATTTTATCTCGGATTTTGGGAATGATTCTGAAAAAACAGCTCAAATCGAAACAGCTTATTTCATTATTATTGAATCATATTTTCAGCAGAATTTATTTAAACGGGCTTTGAGTAACCTGGAATTTTTGCGAACCAGTAAATTTATTTATAATAATATTCCATTGCTGCATTATAAGATCGGCTTATGCAACGAGAAGCTGAAAAAATATGAAAATGCGCTTCTTTCCTACAAAAAACTGAAAATGGATTTTCCTTATCATCAATATAATTATCTTGCTGAAGACCGGATTTTTAATTTGCAAAATAGCGATAAAATCGATATTGATTTTAAGAAAATAAATTCATATAGGAAACAAGAAACAGAAACCCGGAATTCTCAAAATTCAGCAGATTTCAAACTTTATTTGCAGGTTGGAGCTTTTAGTTCAGAAAAAAATGCGAAAAAATTAGGTGAAAGAATAAAGAAACTTGGTTATAAATACATCCTGTTCACAAAAAAAGTTAACAATAAAACTTTGACAGTTGTTGCTGTTGGTGATTTTAAAAATGATAAAGAACTTGGCAAAGCTGCTGTTAACCTGGAAAAGAATGGAATATCATCATTTGTTTTAAAGAGGAAATAGGTACGAATACCCGAGAAAATGACAAAAGATATGATAGATGTACTTATAAAAAAATTATAGGGGAAAAAATGAAAAAAATGAATAAAAAATTCTTAATTCTAAATTTGCTATTCATTATATTTTTACTTGCTGGTTGTGATATATTAGATATATTTGGTGAACATGGAACATGCTATCATTATAAAGATGCCATCTATTTAATTGATACAGATGGAATTAATCTTACAAAAGTGATTGACCTTGATCATACTGCATCCACGTGTGAAGGTGGCTCAATAGAATATCTTCCTGGTGCAAGTATTAAATTTTCAGCAGATGGAAATAAATTAATTTATAATAAGTTTTTTTATTATGGTTCTAATATTAATGGTCTATATTCTATAAATAACGATGGAAGCAATAACACACTTTTAACTGATACTTTGATCGTTTTTGGGAATCCATCAATATCAACGGTGGAACCAAAGATTGTTTTTTCAGCAGATATTGAATATGATGGGAGATATTCGGATGAGTTTTCCGATATATTTATTGTAAATTTAGATGCAACAGGTCTAACTAATCTTACAAATACTTATGAAGTCAATGAAAGGTATCCCTGTTTCTCACCAAATGGAGATGAAATTATTTTTTTAACTGCAATTCCTTTTGAAATATTTGTTGGTCGTACTTATTATATCACTAAATTGAATTTAAATAGTGGGACACTTGATACTCTCGCTACTAATAACGAATATGAATATAAACATCTGGCATTTTCTCCGGATGGAACAAAAATATATTTTACTCATTACAGTGCATTCTATGTAATGAATTCAGATGGGACAAATCAAGTACAATTATACGAGTATATTCATATTTCGGATTATCTATCATTTTCTCCAGACGGCTCCAAGATCGTGTATAATTATTATGGGAATCTTTATGTGATGAACAGTGATGGTTCAGGAATTACCCAAATAGAAACTGCGATCGATCCTAGTTATTCACATATCTCTCATAATGGAAACAATATTATATACTCTGGTTATTTTATTGATGGAGATATTTATATCATTGATATTGATGGTAGTAATGAAATAAAGATTAATCGGGGATTTAAGCCCACCTTTTCTCCGGATGATAGTAAAATAGTTTTTTCAGGATTTTATTTGTATGAGACGGTAAATTATTAACTAAAATGGATAAAAATCATATCAAATAAAAGGAATTGAAAAAGTTTTTTTCTTTCTAAAAAATTCTGAAGTTTTAAATTCGGAAGATTAAGAAAGAAATGTGAAAATGGTAACTTTCCGAATCTTAATTGAGAGATCATTTTTTTCAATGCAGTTGAAAAAAGTTTTGACTTTTTTAAAATCAAGTTAAAAATAGTTCAAGAATTAATGAAAGAGAATTTTATGTTTAATAGAAAATTACAAGTCGAATCTGATAGAAATAATTGACAATTAATGCGATTAATAATTTTTAAATTAATGATTTTAAGGGAGGAAAATTATGTCACAACATTTACATAAGAATAATCATTATTCAGTAAAAGATTATATGTCATGGAATGATGATAATAGGTATGAATTGATCGATGGGATTGTATTTAATATGGTTCCTTCTCCAAGTTTCAGGCACCAAAAAATTGTTTCCGATATTTTCGCAAAGTTACACACATCATTAGAAAATAAAAAATGTATCACAATATTTGCTCCAATGGATGTCGTCTTATCGAAGGACACTGTTGTTCAACCAGATATTATGATTATATGTGATAAATCGATAATCAAAGAGAAATATATCGAGGGAGCTCCGGAAGTTATTTTTGAAGTCATCTCACCTTCAACAGGTTTTAAGGACAAGCAGATTAAACTTCATCTTTATGAAAAATATGGTGTAAAGGAATATTTCATAGTATATCCGGACGAAGAAATTATTGAGACTTATCTATTAGAAAATAATAAATTTCAATTTCCGAAAATATATGGTTGGAAAGAAGTTATGAAATTGAAAACCGTAGAAATAGAATTGAAATTATGGGAAATATTTGAAAAGGAAAAACCTGAGGATTGAGAATAGACTCGACTCGTGACGAAGTGCGAGTTGAGAACATTCAGCAGTGCCATCATCCCCAACTCACGCTTCAGTCTTCATTTTATTACGCCCGGACAAGTCGCTGCGAGTCAGGTCTGATTGGATTGATGCTATTTATGAAAAAAAAATAAAGGAGCAAAACTATGAAAAAGAAAATCATTTTTATCTTATTTTTTTCATTTTTCTTAACTACTATTTTTTGCCAGCAAAACAGATTCGCTCTTGTAATTGGAAATAGTAATTATGAAGGAATTCCTTTAAGAAATCCGGTAAACGATGCAAACGATATTGCGACTACATTAAGAGAACTGGATTTTGAAGTGATCAAACGAACAAATCTGAACAAAAGAGAATTAGAAGAAACAGCAGAAACTTTTGAAGACATGATCACTTCAAGTGATGTCGCTCTTTTCTATTATAGCGGACACGGTTTGCAGGTTGACGGAATAAATTACCTTATCCCATTGAATGCAAATATAGATGAAGAGAATGATGTTCGCTTTGAAGCTGTAGAATTGAACCGGATTGTGACTAAATTAGAAAAAGCAAGATTGAATATTATCATTCTCGATGCCTGCCGTGATAACCCTTTTAAAGGTTTCAGAAGCACAAGTAGAGGTTTGGCACAGATTACAAGCAAAACCGACGGAACTTTTATTGCCTATTCAACTGCACCGGGAAGTGTTGCTATTGATGGAACCGGACGAAACAGTCCTTACACAAAAAACCTGATTTCTAAAATGAAAACTCCAAGCTTGAAAATAGAAGATGTCTTCAAAGAAGTCCGAAAATCTGTTAAAGAAGAAACAAATAACAGACAAATACCCTGGGATTCTTCTTCATTAACTGATGATTTTATTTTTGCTAGGAGCGATGAAATTCAAATAAAAAAGCCTGAACCGAAAGTAGAAGTAGAAACAGAATATACTTACGGAAAAATAAAAGTAGAAAGTAATACTGGTGGTTCTGTTTATCTCGATGAAAATTATATCTGCTCTATAGTTGCTGGAGAAATTAAAACCTTGAAAAATATCAGAACAGGTTCGCATACTGTTAAACTCAAAAGCGATGATGAAACAAAAACTGAATATGTGACAGTCCAGCAAAATAGCACTTCCTCAGTTTCCTTTTATTTTACACCACCGGTTGCATTACCCGATGACAATATGATCTTCGTTAAAGGCGGTACTTTCCAGATGGGCAGCAATAACGGTCACAGCGACGAAAAGCCGATTCACTCTGTTACAGTGAGCGATTTTTATATTGGTAAATACGAAGTAACCCACAAAGAATATATTGAATTCTTAAACTCAAAAGGAGTTTCTTCAAACGGCAGTTACAACGGAACAGAATACATCGATATGGATGATGAAGATTGTGCTGTCGGTTATAGAAGCGGTAGTTTTTACTTTAAAGGAAGCAAATATGCCGATTATGAAAACTGCCCTGTTATTGAAGTAACCTGGTATGGAGCCAAAGCCTATTGCGAATGGAAAGGAGGGAGATTACCCACAGAAGCGGAGTGGGAATATGCAGCGCGAGGAGGAAATAAAAGCAAGGGCTACAAATACTCAGGCTCAAATACGATTGGAGACGTTGCCTGGTATAATAGCAATTCCGGTAGCAAAACTCATCCTGTTGGTCAAAAGAAAGCAAATGAACTGGGGATCTATGATATGAGCGGAAATGTTTGGGAATGGTGTAATGACTGGTATGATGAAAATTATTACAAAAATAGCCCGAAGAATAATCCTCAAGGTGCCAAGAGTGGAATTTATTCCGTTTTGCGGGGTGGTAGCTGGTACTACTTTGCGGGAGGCTGCCGAGTTGCTAATCGAGTTAGGTACGGTATCGACTTCATCTACTTCTATGACGGGTTTCGTATTGCCAGGACTCCCTGAACCTGCATTTTCTTTTTGTTACTTTTTCTTTGCCAAAGAAAAAGTAATCCGGTTTGGCTTGAAACTTGTCCTAAGTTCCACAGGAGTCTTGGGATAAGTTGACAGGAAACAAAGATAATCGCTGTTGAGGATTGGAATGAAATAGCGATTTAGATGGCACTGTTCACGGCACCTGAGTCGAGCTGCTTACAACCCGACTCGGGTGAGAAATAAAGGAGCAAAATCATGAAAAAGAAAATCTTATTTTTAATTTTAGTAACGTTTTCTATCACATTATTTTCAATTCCCAAATGGCACATAAACAACTTTGCAGAAAAATATCCGGATTATTTCATTGGAAAAGGTTCTGCTGTAATTGTGGACGGAAATATCGCAGAAGCAGAAACACAAGCAAAAAATCTTGCACTTAAAGATGCTGCATCAATAATTTCCTGCCAGGTTTCCGGGGAAATCATTAACCGTGTTTCAGAAGAAGAACTGGGAGCAAACACAAAAATCACCGAATATTTCCTCAGTGAAGCAAAAGTGAAAACCGACCTGGAAGTTATGAATTACAAAATCCTGGAAAGCGAAAAAGACGGGAAAATGTATTATGTGATGATCGGCATTCCTGCTGTTGATATGAAAAATTCCTACAAGTTTAAAATCGAAAACTCGATCAAAGAAATTTCAGAAAAATTCAAACTTGCAGAATCTTTCTATTCTTCCAATCCTAAAGAAGCTATAAAACATTTCGAATCCTGCATCTCTATAAATGAAAATCTGAATGATTATTTGAAGGTCTATCTCTTTTTGAATAAATGGCAAAATGATATTATAATCGATGAACTTCCTCCAAAAAGCGAAATAGAAAAGAAGCTTACCATTCTATCCGGAACCACACCAAAATCTATGGATGAATTAGCTGATGAATTGATCTTGCCGATGATGGATAACCAAAAAATGATATTCATTATTTATCCATTTGAATTTGAAAATACCGGTTTTGTTTCCGGATTCGGTAATAAAATTTCTGAGCTTATTGCTAATAAGATAATCCAGGAAACTAAGTCTTCCACTCGAGTCGGGTTTGCGAGCAAACTCGACTCGGGTGGAAAGGTTTTCAGAGGGAAAATACTTGAATCTGATGAGGGAATCTATTTGCTTTTAAAAAAGATCGATTCTAAAAATAATGAACAGGAAAGTAACCAGCTCTTTGTGAATAAAGTAACCTGTGAGAATATTGGCTGGAACGAAATCCGGCCTGAAAATCTGAAACAGGCATTACAAAACAAACTCGCTTTATACAATGCGATTCAGACCGATAATCGTCTGAAGGTGGATTTGCAGACCGATAAAATGTCTGATGGACCGGTTGTATATTATTATGGAGATGAACCCAAAATTCTCGTGAGAACCAACAAATCCTGCTATATTCGTTTGATGTATATCTTTTCTGATAATACGAAAACTCTGTTGATTGATAATTACCACATTGCTACCGACCAAACCAATCAATGGATCCGGCTTCCTTTGGAATTGGAAGTGTGTGAACCGGGCGGAGTTGAACAGATGCTTGTGCAAGCTTCAAACGAGAAAATGCCAATCTTGAACGTGAGAAAAATGGAAATCAGTGCAGGAACTTTTATTAATATCATAGAAACCGACATCGATAAACAAATAGCCAAAACCAGAGGATTAAAAATAAAAAATCCCATTAAAGAAATTACTGAAAAAGTTTATCAATGGACTGTGTTTGAGAAATAAAAAAAGGAGAAGAGATGAAATATTTAAGAATTATTATTATTTTACTTGTATTTACAGTTCCAATTACTGTTTTTTCACAAGAGCGAGGAATTAAGATTGTAGCAATCGATGACGCTACTAATGAATGGCAGGAAATATCACTTTATAATAAAACACATGCTGTAATCATTGGAATAGATAAATATCCAAAATTATCTTCTGCGCAGCAATTATCTTATGCTGTTTCGGATGCAAAAGCTGTTGAACGGATGTTAAAGGACAAGTTTGTATTTAGTGAAATTTATGCTTTATATAATGAACAAGCAACTAAAAGTAATATTGAAGATATATTGTTGAATAAATTATCTAATATTTCCAAAGATGATGCTGTTTTTGTTTTTTTTGCTGGGCATGGTGGGCAAGAAAAAACAGATTATGGTGATATTGGTTATATTGTTCCTTATGATGGAGATTTTTCTGATATGCGAAAAGTAATTTCCATGGCAACAATTAGAGATGATATTTCTAAAAGGATTAAAGCCAAGCATGTGTTTTTTGTTATGGATGCCTGTTATAGTGGACTTCTTGTTGTAAAGCGTGGTGAAATATCAAAAGAAACTCGAAGAGATATTACATATTTAAAACAAATAACTAAAGAAGCTGTTAGACAGGTTTTAACTGCTGGTGATGCAAATCAACAAGTATTAGATGGTGGTCCAAACGGACATTCAGTTTTTACAGGTAGATTCCTTGAAATACTTGATTCTGCTGAAGATTTTATAACCGCTGAAGAAATTTCTGCAAGAGTTAAAGAGATGGTTTTCTCAGATGCAAATGCAAGGGGACATATTCAAACACCTAAAAGTGGTACGCTTTTCGGCTTGGGTGATTTTATATTTATGCCTTCTCTAATAAAAAAACAGGGCAATATTCAGCAACAAATATCGGAATTAGAAAGCGAATTACTTGCGATTAATGAATTAGAAAATAAAACTCAAGAATTACATGATGAAGTAAAAAGACGAGAATTAGAAAGACAACGGAAAATAGCAGAATCTCAACTTCAAGCAAAAAAACTTGAAGAACAAAGACTTGAGAAAAAACGTATTGAAAAGGAAAGACAAGTACATGAACGAAAGCAAAAACTTGCTGTGCAAAAACAAAAACAGGAAGAAGAGACTTTACGTTTAGAAACTTTGAAAGAACAAGTGGCAGGAAAAAGAAAAACCTATAAATCCTCTATGATTTTATCTTTAGATCAGTCATTAGAGGAATTAAAATCTTTAGATAAGCAAATAAATGAGATTAAATCAAGCTATATTGAAGAACTTAAAAAGAGAGTAATGAATATTGCTGAATCCTATAGTAATAATTATAGTTTTTCTGCATTAGTAAAAGATGAGTTTGAAACGGAAGCTGAATTTAAGGATCGATTAAAAACTCAGTCAGGAAATCTTAAAAGTACAAATCAACAGGAATTCTCAAATGCAATGGAAACAATCGAAACATCTTTTAATGAACAAGTGACACCTCTTTTAAAACAAATAGATGAGATATCAAATAATTCTTATACAATTTATGGTCATGATGCATTGAAAATAAAACTTGGTGATTATAATGCTGATAGAGAAAGTTTTACGATAACTGTAGCTTCTAATAATATTAAAAGAAATATTTATCCACAAGGAAGAATGATATTTGTTTCTAAAGTTTCTGGACAAGCAAAAAATAAAGGGATTAGAAAAGGAGATATATTAATATCTTATAATAATATTCCCGTAAAACCTGGCGTTGACTGGAATAAATTAAAACAAACAGTTATTACAAATAGTGTTGAAATGGAAATTGATCGTAATGGAGAATTATTAAAATTCATTCTTCCAAAAGGTCAAATAGGGGTAGATACTTATATTGATGATTATTTAGGGGATTTAACCTCCAACCAGTTTGTCGTAAATGGAGAACTGCAAGTTCCAAGAGCAGAAGCAAGAACCTTTAAACAAAACTATTTAAATGGTTTTATCACTGCTGAACTAATAGTTAAACCAATAAGTCATTCAATGAGTTTAGTTACAAGTGCAATAATAGTCGACGAAAGTAATGATAATAGATATAATTTGTTTAAGTCAAAATTTGTATATATGGGAAACTATCTTAATTACGACACAATGAACAAGATTAACTGGTGGGCTTATTACCCTAAAACACTCGACATGTACGGGGCTACAAAATATGCAAGTTCGCATGTATATAAAGGAGTAAAAGGATGGAATATTCCATCTATTAATCAAATAAAAGTATTAAGAGGAAATAGAAATTTTAATTTGTTAGGCAAATTCTTTCATACGACTTCAAAAGATAAGAGAGGGAAATATATTCGATATAGTCCATCTTCGGGTAGTACCAGTCCTTACAGCAATGATAAGAAATATTTTCTACTATTCAATTCTGAATTTGTAGATAACGAAGAATTCAATATATATAATGATAGATTTTTAAAGCTGGATGAAGATTTAGTTTTTGATACTAAACAGAAGCTCATATTATTTAGTAAATCTATTACAGAGAAGCAATATACATATCTTGAATCAGACAAATTTATAAAAGAATTCTCTTATAAAAACCTAAAAGGTTGGAGATTACCAACACTTGAAGAAATCAAAGGCCTGTATGATTACACAATTCCTGGTTTGGCAAAAAGTTTAAATTATGGTAGCAGATACTTTTACACTTCTACAAAAAAGAAGAATGGAAATCATATCCGATGTCAACCATCTACACATAGCACCAGTCCTTATAGTAATAACAAAATATATATTATAGGAGTAATGTAAATCCCTTCAAGAAAATTAAAGGAATTATAATTATGGAGATTGATTTTTCTATTAAGAAGTAAAATACATGAAATAGTATCACAGAATAAAGACAAATCTATACATGAAGATGAAATGAGCTATGATAGAGCAATTACAGAGATGAAAAGAGCATTTAT
>SDBT01013038.1_pt1 | contig 13334 bp, 14 predicted proteins | sample 2277101 | NCBI WGS metagenome assembly SDBT01 (sample SAMN10404973, study PRJNA504765) | marine sediment metagenome | isolation source: marine sediment core GS10_PC15, 103 cmbsf | place: Arctic Ocean: Southern Knipovich Ridge | collected 2010 | reverse complement strand
TTGAAAAAAATGTTTGACTTTTTTGTTGAACAAGAAAAAGAGCATAAGTTAAAACTGGAGACGGAATATGAAAAACATGTCCTCGAAGAAGGATAGAGCCCATTATAATTTCTAAGGAGGAAGCAATGGAACAATGGGAATGTACAGCGTGTGGTTATGTTTATGATCCCGAAAAGGGAGATCCTGATAATGGGATAAATCCGGGTACGTCTTTCGAGGATCTCCCCGAAGACTGGACCTGCCCTCAATGCGGTGTGAGCAAGGATTTTTTCCAGAAAATTTAGTCAGTTTGAAAGAATAACGGAATACATGCGAATCATCACGCCCCTATGAAAAAAAGAATTTTTGTTGTTGTATTTGTTCTTTTTGTGTCGTTCCAATGTGCCGGGGGAGAAACCAACGGCTACCTGTCTTTTGAATATTCAAGGGATTTGAAGACTGTCGAAAAAAACAACACTTTTCAGAATATTCAGTTAGGACTCATTTTTTCCGGCTCCCTCGCTCGCGGTATCGGGTATTTGGCGGAAATGCGTTTGAACGAAGGGCAGATCGAAATGGAACAGGCTTGGCTCAGGTTATTTTCCTCGGAATCATTTCAAGTGAAATTGGGCCTCTATCTGGTGCCATTTGGAAAATACAATCAACATGGCCGGCCGCATGAAACATTTTTGATCCATACCCCATTAAATATTGCCCAATCATTTCCTTTGAATTGGCGGGATATCGGCCTTGTTATTGAAGGACGGATCGGCAAATTTGTGTATGAGCTATTTGCAGGAAACGGTCTTTCGGAGGGGATGAAATTGAGTGAGGGACAACAGTTTATTGACAATAATGTAAACAAGGGATTCGGGGGACGTTTGGGTTGGTTTCTCACTCAAAGCTTTGAACTGGGCTACTCATATTACAGAGGAAAAATCGATTTAGAAAATGAGAGAAACGCCGTCCTTCAGTGTGTGGATTTGACATGGAATACCGAGAGTTTTAAAGTGCTTGGAGAATATACGCGAGGAGAGATAGGAAATCCTGAGGCATTTTCTGAAGGGACTGTTGAAGGGTATTTTATTCAGGCCTCAATATCTATTAAAAAAATCCATCCTGTTGTCTCCTACCAGAAGGTTAACTATTCGGATGCCTTCCACGGCAGGGGATTCGTAAGCCCAAATATTCAGGGGGAAGGTATTTATTTTAATCAAAACCGCTGGGCATTTGGTGTTGTTTATATCCCCACCATGAACGTGCTCCTCAAGCTTGAATACGATCTCGACAAGGATGAATCGATAGGCTGGAAAAAAAGCACACTGACACTTCAAGCCGCACTAAGCTTTTAATCTGGATGATTCATAAAACATGTACTCGTGAATCATCCAGGTTAATCTTGTTTCTACATTTGACTTCTGTTAGAATTCATTTTCAATCATCGGACGTTTTACTATTTTGAAACATCTATCCTGAATTTTGAGGAAAGACATGGTCAATTTGGTCGTTCTTGGTACACAGTGGGGAGATGAAGGAAAAGGAAAAATCATAGATTTCCTTACTCCTCCTTTCGATATCGTCGCACGTTACCAGGGTGGACATAATGCCGGTCACACAGTCTATTCCGGCGGAAGGAAAATTATTCTCCATCTAATTCCTTCAGGAATTCTCCATCGTGACAAACTCTGTCTTATCGGGAATGGAGTCGTTATCGATCCAAAAGCTTTTTTGAATGAACTCTCTTATTTAAAGGATTTTGGAATCGAGATAAAAAACAATTTGGCTATAAGCAAAAATGCCCATCTCATTCTTCCCTATCACGGCCTTGTTGAAGCCCTTAATGAGAAACGCAGAGGGGATAATAAAATAGGCACAACATGCCGGGGAATCGGGCCTGCATACACGGACAGGGTTGCGAGAAGAGGCATACGGGTCGGAGATTTATTGAATCTGAGTGTTTTGAAAGACAAGATCAGATCAAATATAGAGGAATACAATATCATTCTTGATTTTTACGGTGAACCCCCTCTAGATCCGGAAAAAATGTTTGAGGATTATTCAAATTATGCTGATCAGATTCAAAAATATATCAAAGATGTGTCCCTTATCCTCAATGAGCTCATGGCAAAAGGGAAGTTCGTTTTGTTTGAAGGGGCCCAGGGAACCCTGCTTGATGTCGACTTTGGAACGTATCCCTATGTCACATCTTCCAATTCTACGGTGGGAGGTGTGTGTACCGGGTTAGGGGTGAGCCCGGACAAGATAGATGTGGTGTTGGGCATAACCAAAGCCTATACGACCCGGGTTGGATGCGGTCCTTTTCCCACCGAAATACATGGAGGCATTGGAGCCTTTCTTCAGGAAAAAGGCAATGAATTTGGCGCCACAACCGGACGTCCCAGAAGATGCGGGTGGTTTGATGCTTTTGCCGTGGCCTATGCCTGCCGGCTGAACGGTATTAAACACATTGCTTTGACTAAGCCGGATGTTCTGGATAGTCTCGAAGAGTTGTCTGTGTGCATTGGTTATGAGTATAAGGGCCAACGGCTGAAGGGATATCCATGCGAGAGCTGGGTTCTCTCGGAAGTTAAACCTGTATATAAAAAAGTACGTGGTTGGAAAAAGACACTTAACAACTATGAAAATTTTAATTCATTCCCACAGGAATTCAAAGATTATGTCCATCTCATAGAAGATCTTGTTGGTGCGAATGTATCCATTGTTTCGACAGGTATTCAGAGAGAAGATACGGTTTTGCGCGCAGACCTGATCCGGCCTTTTATTGATCTGGAAAGAATAAAAATTGGGGGAAAACACACATAGATTCCATGGGGAGTTGATGGAGATATGTCGAATAATACCGGATTAAAACGCCGAGAGAAATCTCCATTCGAAACAATGGAGATTTTTGATGTTCTCTGCCAAGTTTCAGAAACAATATCACATCTTGCGGATTTGAAAACCACTCTGGATGAAATTCTCGCTATTCTTCCGAATGTCACGGAATGCCGGCATCTGGCGATCAGAATAATCGATTCTTCAGGCAATATTCCAATTTATTCCCAGTTTGGATTGGAAAAAAAATTCATGAATTCCGAACATTGGGTGACACTGAAAGATTGTATGTGCGGATATGTCGCCAAGGGGGACGTGGATAAAAAACTTCCCTTTTTTACTGAATTCGGCTCTTTTTACACGAACTCCATGCGTCATTTCAATACGGAAATTCAAAAGTATCAACACCGGCTGGAGGATCTCACTCTCAGGAATGCCTGCCAGGATTGCGGGTATGAATCCGTGGCCATTATACCTATAAAAATCCGGAGCAAAACCATTGCGGAACTCTACCTTTCTGATGAGAGAAAGGACATGTTTCCACTGGAAAAAGTCAGGTTGTTTGAGAAGTTGAGCGCTCAAATCGGTATTGCCATCCACAACTCACAACTGTATTCCTCTTTGAAAGAATCTCAGGAAAAAGTCATGGATCTTTTTGATTCTGCATCGATTGGAATTATTGAGCTGGACACAAAGGGAACTATCCTCCAGATCAATCAGAAAGGAGCCAGTCTGATTGGCTCTTCAAGCCCAAAAAAACTGTTGGAAAATGCCGTTAAAATAATTGAACTGAGTCTGGATAAGGGCGCTTGGGATAGTTTTATTGAGGACGTTGATGTTGAAGGTTCTGTGGTTAACCGTGTGCTCCAGTTTCACATTGGCCGTCAAAACATGTATTTGGAAATGTCCTTAAAATCCATCACTGACAAGAAAAAGAACACGGTTGGCTACAGAGGAACTTTCCATGATGTGACCGACAGCGTAAGGCTTGAAGAAGAGAGGTTGAACAAGGCCAAAACAGAATCATTGAAGAACAGGTATTACCAGGAAACACAGGTTTTAAAAGATGAGCTTAGGTCCGAATACCCATTCGAGGAAATGATTGGGACAAGCCGGGCCATCAAAGGAGTCAAAAAAGCCATCCAGCAGGTGGCTTTTGCAGATACGACCGTGCTGATAAAAGGTGAAACAGGAACAGGAAAGGAACTGGTTGCCCGTTATATCCATGAACTCAGTTCCCGTAAAGACAGGATATTGGTGAAGGTAAATTGTGCGGCCTTATCCGAGGGTCTAATCGCTTCAGAGCTGTTTGGGCATGAAAAGGGGGCCTTTACCGGGGCCATCCAGAAGAGAATCGGAAGGTTTGAATATGCCGACAAAGCCACAATATTTTTGGACGAAATAGGGGATTTGCCTCTGGAAACACAGGCCATGCTCTTGAGGGCATTACAGGATGGTGAATTTGAACGAGTGGGAAGCTCAAAGACCATCAAGATCGATGTCCGGCTGCTGGCGGCGACGAATAGAGACTTGACTTCTCTGGTACAAGAGAAAAAGTTCAGACAGGACCTTTTTTTCCGTCTTAACGTCTTTCCGGTCGATGTCCCTCCTCTCCGAGAAAGGCGTGAAGATATTCCTCTATTGACAGCTTATTTTCTTGAAAGCTACGGGAGAAAACTGGGAAAAAAAATTGATCGGGTCACGAAAGAAACGATGCAGATCTTTTTGGATTATTTATGGCCGGGAAATGTCCGGGAATTACAAAACATGATCGAACACGGATTGATCATCTCAAAAAAAGGTGTTTTTGAAATAACCGGAGCTTATTTTGGGAGGACACTCGAAGGGGGACAAGTATTAAAACGTCTCTCCATGGATGAATTTGAAAAACACTACATCATTGAGATCCTTCGCCATACTAATGGAACGATATACGGAGATAAAGGCGCAGCAAATATCTTGGGTATGAAACCTTCGACTCTCCAGAGCAGAATGAAAAAACTGGCCATAGACAGGAAACAATTCCAGTGAGTGGAGTGAATAAAAATCTGCATAAATCACCGATATATCGGTGACACAGTAGTCGAATAGTGTTATTATGGCTAATGAGTTTATGTTGAATCCCCTGTGGTTCTTCTAAATTATTTAGAATTCCAGGTGTAGCATAGTGATAGTACTTTTTTTTATCTTTAATGTTTGAAATGGTACGGAAATTGCATAAGTATGAAAGGTTAAGGAATACAATATAATGATTCAAGATATTTCCGTGACGGTGGCCGGTCAAGCCGGTGATGGTGTTCTATTCACGGGAAATGTTTTGGCAAAAATCTTAAAAAAAGAAGGATGGGAAGTAGCCACATACAGGTACTTTCCTTCCAACATTAGAGGAGAACCGACGCATTATACCATTCGGGCCAGCCATAAGAAGATTTTTGGTCTTGGGAATGAGATAGATGTTCTCATCTCATTCGACTGTGCATCGATCATAAAATACACAAATTATGTGGCCCAAGGTGGAATCGTTTTCTGTGATGGGGCAGAATTGCACCATCTTAAGCCTCAACACAAAAAGGGAAAAACATTCCATAAGTTACCACTTAAGATTCTTGCTAAAAAACACTTTAAGAACGATATATATAAAAACATGATTGCACTGGGAGCGTTGTGCTATATTCTTGATCTTGATTTCCGGGTTATTGAGCGCATCATCATAGAAGCTTTCTTGAAAAGAAAGGGAAAAGAGATTGTCCGGATGAATATGGATGCCTTAACACTGGGCTGTGAACAGGCCCGATTGATTGTCGAGCCTGACGAACGGCATAAACTCGTAAAGAAAAAGGACACGGGTAAAATGTTTATTTCAGGGGATGAAGCGATTGCGGTGGGTGCTCTTGCTGCCGGCTGTCGTCTATTTGCTGCCTATCCCATCTGTCCGGCGACTGAGATCTGGCAGTGGCTGGCTCTCAAATTCCCTGAATTTAATGGGATTGTTGTTCAGACTGAAGATGAGCTTGCGGCGATAAATATGGCTCTAGGTGCGTCTTATGCAGGAGTACGGGCTATGACTTCCACATCGGGTCCCGGTGGATCGTTGATGATGGAAAGTTATGGATTGTCCGGGATAGCCGAGATCCCTATCGTCATTGTCGATGTGCAGCGGGTTGGTCCGAGTACGGGCATGCCAACCAAAACGGAGCAGTCTGATTTGAACCTTTGGGTTTATGGATCTCATGGCGAGTTTCCTCGGATTATTTTATCTCCAGGGACGGTCGAAGAGTGTTTTGAATTCACCGTCAAGGCTTTCAATCTTGCCGATAAATACCAGGTTCCGGTGGTTCTCTTGACAGAGCAGGATTTTGGACAGAATTACAGAACGGTTAAAAAATTTGATGTGTCGAAGGTAAAAATAGACCGCGGGAAACTTCTCACTCAAGAAGATTTGATGAAAATTAAAGACTACAAGAGGTATTTGTTTACACCGAGCGGAATTTCTCCGAGAGCTATTCCGTCCATGAAAAACGGTATCCATATGATTGAAGGCAATGAGCATGATGAGAAAGGATACAGGGATGAGGATCCCGAAAATCGAATCCGGATGATGGACAAACGGATGCATAAGCTTTCCGGATCGACAAAAGATCTGATTCCTCCAAAACTTTGGGGGGATAGACAAGCCACTGTTGGCATTATTGGTTTTGGATCTACTCTGGGATCCATTGTCGAGGCCATCGATGAGCTCGGCGATTTGAATATTCACGCAAAAAATCTTCAAATACGAACGGTTTGGCCTTTTCCAGCCAAAAGAGTGAATGATTTTATCCAGAGCTGTGAGTTTGTTTTTATTGTTGAAAACAACTATACCGGCCAACTTCATGACCTTATCAACAGTCAGGTAAAACCGGAAATCAGGCTGCAAAAAATATTAAATTATTCGAGTGTAGCTTTTCGTCCTATCGATATCTCGAATCAAATAAAAAAGGCCGTCTTCCACGATGCTTAAATTAAAAGACTATCATTTTCAAGAGCCCACATGGTGCCCGGGCTGCGGCCTCTACAGCCTTTTTTCCGTGCTTAAAAAGGTGGCCTTTACTCTTGAAATCAAGCCGGAAAAGATGAGTATTATTACAGGCATTGGATGTCATGGTCGATTGAACAGCTATTTTAATGCGTATGGATTTCATTCGCTGCATGGAAGAGTTCTTCCTATTGCGCAGGGTGTGAAACTCTCGAACACTCAACTTACTGTGATCGCTGTGAGCGGGGATGGAGATGCCTACTCCATTGGGCTGGGTCATTTTATCCATTCCCTGAGAAGAAACGTCGATATGACATACATTGTCGCCAACAACAGGATTTACGGTCTGACCCAAGGACAAACTTCACCCACCAGCCGTATGAATTTTATTTCCCAGTCCACTCCTTATGGGTCCAAAGAGCTGCCGTTAGAGGGACCTCTTATGGCACTCGCCGCGGGGGGATCATTTATAGCCCGGGGATTTTCAGGAGCTCCACAGCAGCTGGCTTCACTTATCACGGCCGGCTTGAAACATAAAGGTTTTTCTCTGGTTGAAGTTTTAAGCCCGTGTGTGACTCACAACAAGATCGACACGTATAAGTGGTTCAAATCTCATCTTATTGATGTGGATAGTGACCCGAATTACGATCCGACAAATAAAAATAAAGCATGGGAAATATTTTCGAGACACGGCGACAAGCTGCCTGTGGGTTTAATTTATAAAGAAACTCGTCCCTCTTTCGAAGAACTGTCTCTTCCCGGTCGAAAACCACTAGCATTTCTGGACATTACCCCAGAGGTAGGAAAGATCGAAAAAATCTTGGAAAAATTTGAATAATATACTAAATTATATGTTTATCCTAACCTAAAGGAGGAAAGGACAATGAAAGAAAAAGTAGAGAAATCTCTAGAGAAGATTCGCCCCTCACTTCAAGCCGATGGCGGTGATGTGGAGCTCGTTGAAATCAAAGACGGAATAGTCAAGGTCCGGCTGACCGGAGCATGTGGTGGATGCCCGATGTCTCAGATGACGCTGAAAATGGGCATTGAGAGAGTATTGAAAAAAGATATTCCTGAAATAAAGGAAGTCGTAGCCGTCTAAAGTCAATGCGGAAAGCTTATCTGGATCATATTGCAGCCACACCTCTTCATCCCGAAGTGTTGGATTCTATGCTTCCCTTTTTGAAGGAAAACTATGGGAATCCGCAAAGCCTTCATTCTTCAGGACAGGAAGCCCTTCAGGCCGTTGAAAGTGCCAGAGAGCGGGTGGCGGAATTGATCAATGCCCATGCATCTGAGATCTACTTTACGTCCAGCGGTTCAGAATCCAATAATTTTGCCATCAAAGGATTTGCTTTAGCTCATAAAAATCGTGGGAACCAAATTGCCATTTCAGCCGTGGAGCATCAGTCTGTTCTTCACTCGGTCAAATACCTTGAACACATGGGAATAAAATCCACGCAGATTTCTGTCGATAAGTTTGGTTCAGTTAACCTGGATGAATTGAAAAAAAACCTGACTCCTGAAACGATCCTGGTCTCTGTAATGCTGGCCAACGGTGAAGTCGGGACCATTCAACCGATTGCGGAGATCGCAGATTTATGTGCGGCGAAAGGTATCCTTTTTCATACAGATGCCGTTGCCGCAGCAGGAAATATTTCTGTGGATGTTAAGGAATTGGGGGTGGATGCTCTCAGTCTTGCAGGAAACCAGTTCTATGGGCCCAAAGGGACGGCCGCCCTTTACGTAAAGAAAGGAAAAAGAATTCTTCCTTTTATAGATGGCGGGATACAGGAGAACGGACGAAGGGCTGGGACTGAAGACGTGGCAGGAATCGTTGGATTTGGACGTGCGGCAGAACTTGCCGGGAAATATATGCGGAAAAGAGCGGATAAAGCCATTCCCTTAAGAGATTCGCTTCTTCGCAGCCTTCCTGAGAAAGTGAAAAATGTTGTCGTTACCGGTCATCCGGTTCAGCGACTCCCCTTCCATGCCAGTTTTTGTATCGAATTTGTTGAGGGGGAATCTATGCTCCTCAGCCTGGATATGAAAGGTATAGCTGTATCCAGCGGTTCGGCGTGTACCTCGAGGTCCCTAAAAGCCTCTCACGTGCTTTTAGCGATGGGCATCGAACATGCTCTTGCGCAGGGATCTCTTGTTTTTAGTTTTTTAGAAGAAAATACCATGGAAGATATCGAATATTTACTCGAGGTTTTCCCTCCGGTTATTGAAAGGTTGAGACAGATGTCTCCGATCTATCCTGGAAATTTATAGGAGAAAAAATCATGATATATACTGATAAAGTCATGGACCATTTCCAAAATCCCCGCAATGTTGGTGCTATTACGGATGCCGATGGAGTGGGAAAAGTCGGAAATCCCGTATGCGGTGACATGATGGAATTCCACATTAAAGTTAAAGATGACCGAATCTCGGATGTCAAATTTAAAACATTTGGTTGCGGGGCCGCCATAGCCGTGTCCAGCATTGTGAGTGAAATGGCGATGGGAAAAACCTTGGATGCGGCCATGAAGATAACCAATAAACAGGTGGCCGAAGAGTTAGGAGGACTGCCTAAAAATAAGCTTCACTGTTCAAACTTAGGAGCGGATGCCCTCCATGCGGCCATCGATAACTACAGAGATAAAGCTCAGGGAATTGTTAAAGACGGGATTTCCAAGGAAGTTAAAGAGAGTGAAGAATGCGCATGTCCCTATTGTGATGAAATACTGGATGAAGAGAAGGGTTACTGCAAGGGCTGCCATATCGAGTTGGTTGACTGCCCGGAATGTGGAGAACCGATAAATAAAAAGTCAGATGAGTGCCTCCACTGCGGAGCGACAAAAGTCAAAAAGTAAAAACATCTAATGCTGAGAATAACGGTTAAAAACGAAAATAAAGGTCTCCGCGTTCTTTTGCTGGAAGGGAAGGTATCCAAGCTTTGGCTCGAGGAGCTTCAATCGGAAATTGAGAGGAGCTTAAACGAGGGGGGAAAATTGGCCCTCGATTTTTCAAAGGTCTCGTATATTGATGAAGAAGGAGCACGATTGATCAATTTGCCTCACTATAACAAAATTGAAAAAAGAAACTGTTCACTATTTATCCGCACCCTGCTTGGTTATGAATCCAGAGGTAAAAAGTGAAGAACATGGAGACGGAGAGCGCGAAAAGCACGCAGATCACGGATATCCAAAGCAGGATCAAAGAATTAAAAAAGAAGCATCATGCCGTTCTTCTTGCGCATAACTACCAGATTGGAGAGGTTCAGGATGTCGCAGATTTTGTCGGCGATTCTTTAGAGTTGAGCCAGAAGGCCGCTCAAGTAGAGTCGGATATTATTGTCTTTTGCGGGGTTCACTTCATGGCTGAAACAGCGGCAATCCTTTCACCCGAAAAGACAGTCCTTTTACCGGAAAAAGATGCGGGTTGTCCTATGGCCGATATGATCACGGCCTCCGAGATGCGGGAATGGAAGAAAAGATATCCGGGCCGGAAGGTTGTGTGCTATGTCAACACTACGGCCGAAGTCAAAGCCGAATGTGATATCTGCTGCACGTCTTCCAATGCTGTCGAAGTGGTTGAATCGCTGGATGGGGATGAGATTCTTTTTGCCCCCGATAAAAACTTGGCCGCTTATGTGGCCCGTTATACAAACAAAAAAATTATTCCCTGGGATGGGTATTGTTATGTCCATAACAACATCCATGTCAAAGATGTTGAGGAGAAGCGGCGTCTTTATCCCGATGCCGAAGTCTGGGTTCATCCCGAATCCCGCCCCGAAGTTATCGATATTGCAGACAAGGTCTTTTCCACCGGGAAAATGGTGAAAGAAGCTAGGAAAACTAAGAAGAATAAGATAATTCTCGGTACGGAAGCGGGCATGACGTACAGGCTGAAACAGGAAAATCCGGACAAAGAATTTTATCCGGCTAAGGATTTATCTTTTTGTTTCAATATGAAAAAAATCGATCTCAATAAGGTCTTAAAGTCTTTAGAAGACTTGAAATATAAAGTAGAGATACCTTCGGAAATCAGCAAAAAAGCGCTGGGAAGTATTGAAAATATGATCCAAATTTAAGGAGCAAAAATATGAAGGAAAAATCAACGAAAAACTTGAATGATGCTTTTGCCGGTGAGAGTCAGGCACATATGAAGTATATGGCCTTTGGAGACAAAGCCGAGCAGGAAAATTTGCCGAATGTGGCCCGTATTTTCCGTGCTAATTCCTTTGCCGAACAGATTCATGCCACGAATCACCTAAGAACACTGTCCGGAATCCAGAACACGTCCGAAAATCTGCAAGCTGCTTTTGAAGGGGAAACATATGAAGTTGAAGAAATGTATCCTGCGTTTATCAAAGATGCGCAAGAAGAACAAGAGCCTGTAGCCGAAAGAATGAGTATGTGGGCGAAAGCTGCCGAAGAAGTGCATGCCGGACTCTATAAAAAAGCAAAGAGCGCTGTTGATGGTGGTTCGGATGTGGATCTCGAATCTATCTATGTCTGCCAGGTTTGCGGCTTCACAATGGAAGGGGACGCACCGCAATTATGCCCGGTCTGCGGAACACCAAAAGCCCGTTTTTCACAGTTCTAACCTGCACGTTTAATTAATGGAAAATGCTAAAAAGAGAATCACTGCGATCATACGGATCTTGTATCGCAATAATCCCGATAGCCGTACGGCACTGAGCTTTCAAACACCGCACCAGATTCTTGTGGCCACGATTCTTTCTGCACAGTGCACCGATGCTCGTGTCAATTTGATTACCCCGGCTCTCTTTAAAAAGTACCGCAGTGCTTCAGATTTTGCCCAAGCCGATCCTGAAGAACTTCAGGAAGAAATCCGGTCCACTGGATTTTTTAGGAATAAGTCTAAAAATATTATTATGGCTTCGCGTAAAATCATGGAAGAGTTTGAAGGGAAAGTCCCGGACACTATGAAAAAACTCATCACCTTGCCGGGGGTGGCAAGAAAGACGGCGAACATTGTGCTGTCCAGCGGATACGGCCGCGCGGAGGGTATAGCCGTCGATACCCATGTCAAAAGATTGTCTCGAAGATTGGGATTGAGCCAGAAAAACAATCCCGATAAAATCGAGTTGGATCTTTTGGATTTGGTTCCTAAAAAAGATTGGTTGGATTTCAATTATGTCTTTGTCACCCACGGCCGGAATGTCTGTCAGGCGCGCAAACCTCGCTGCCCCGAATGTGCACTAAAATCTCTCTGCCCTTCAGCTGTGGAATATTTTCCCGATATCGAGTTATAATGATGTCTACGCGTTATGATCAAAGAAGCCATGCTTTTCCGGAAGGAAAAGGATCGAAAAACGACATGTTTCCTCTGTCAACATAGATGCTTGATTGCCCCGTCTGAGTTTGGCATTTGCGGGGTTAGGAAAAACACTGAGGGCACACTTTTTTCCCATGTCTATGGCGAAGTGATTGCCGCCCATGTCGATCCTATCGAAAAAAAACCTCTCTTTCATTTTCTCCCCGGCTCCCTTTCCTTTTCCATGGCTACGCCGGGGTGTAATTTCCGATGCCCCTTCTGCCAAAACTGGCAGATTTCCCAGAAGACAAAAAGGGGAGAGCCCTCTTGTAATGAATCGCCATTGTCTCCTGAAGATGCTGTCCGGGCCGCTGAACGCTACGATTGTTTGAGTATTTCATACACATATACAGAGCCTACGATTTTTTTTGAGTACGCCTACGATACATCCAGGCTGGCTAAAAAAAAAGGGATAAGCAATGTCTTTGTGACAAACGGCTACATGACTCCTGAAGCCTTGGAGGAGATTCATCCCTATCTCGATGCCTGCAATGTGGATCTCAAGTCATTTCGTGAGGAATTTTATATAAAGATGTGCCGGGCACATCTCGAACCCGTTTTAGAGTCTATCCGGATTATGAAGAGATTGGGAATCTGGATAGAGATCACGACTCTATTAATTCCCGGGCAAAATGATTCGGACGAGGAGCTGACGGAAATTGCAGAATTCATTTCTCAAGTCAGTGCCGATATTCCTTGGCATATCAGCCGGTTTCATCCCGATTTTAAGTATAAAGACGGAGTCCCGACCCCTATTGAATCCCTTCAAAGGGCCTTTGCGATCGGGAAAAAGGCGGGCCTTCATTACATCTATATCGGAAATGTTTGGGGTGAGTCTGAAAACACTCTTTGTCCCGGGTGCCGGAAGGTCCTTATTCGCAGGCATGGATTCGATACCCGGAGTATGGATGTGAAGGATTCAAAATGTACTTTCTGCGGACATCCGATTGCCGGGATTTTTAAATCATAGGTATCATGAAGAAATTCAAGTATCTTCAGCATACGGCAGATGCAAATTCCAGGCGCATAAGGTCTTTAAGACTCTTTTCTGCTCCCTGGCCCGTTTCTTGAATCTTTGTCTCTGCTGTGGCAGAGATCTATCGTCAGCGACATCCGGAACACAGTCAGGAACAGTGGAGAATGGTGAATAATTTGGAGCAAGACCAATAAGGAAATT
>SDBT01013037.1_pt1 | contig 13335 bp, 15 predicted proteins | sample 2277101 | NCBI WGS metagenome assembly SDBT01 (sample SAMN10404973, study PRJNA504765) | marine sediment metagenome | isolation source: marine sediment core GS10_PC15, 103 cmbsf | place: Arctic Ocean: Southern Knipovich Ridge | collected 2010 | reverse complement strand
GGAGATGATTATGATTTTTGAAGTTTCTTTGGCATACGAGAAATATCAAGAGAGGACGGTTCATAATTATGGGCATTAAGAAAAAATATCACGGTCTTGGTATTGGAACCTGTATGAACTACCATACTCTTTTAGAAATGAAAAGAAAAGGATATGTCAGTACTGAATATGGTTGGATTGATGAAAGCAATATGGCTTCGCGGAAGGCAGGGGAAAAGATTGGAGGAAGACTATATAAGATATATAGAGTCTATGAGAAAAAAATAAAATAGATAAATCATTTAAAATTAAATATCAACAGCTGAACAAACACGTCAAGAAATATGAGATTGTACGCGATTAGAAAGTAATTAAATCCTTTCCGACCAACAAGTGCTCCTAGTGGTTTCATATCTTTTCCATCAGCTTTTAAAAGTCGGTAAGAGTAATACAATGTATAAAGCCATATTCCTAGGAAGGGAATGAAAAAAACAACGGTGAGAATAGTTCGGTAAAAAAGTAAGAATCCGAGTATTCCTGATATAAAAAACATGGCAAAGGATATTCTTGCTGCATTTTTTTCTCCAAAAGATGTGGCGTATGTTTTTACTTTATGTCTGCGATCTCCTTCAACATCATGAATACCTTCGGGTAAGTCATGTGCATTATCAGCAAAATACGTAAAAAGAACTAGAAGAATCATATTTTGAAAATCATAACTATTAAACGAGATATCCCCAAAAAAAGATTGGTCAAATAAAGGAAATGATAGAGTAATGTCTCCCGTTGTTGGAAATAATGTCCATAATGCTAGAAAACCAAATATTGGAACAATTATCCATTGAACAGGTGTGAAGATCTCGGAATATGCTGGCAATTTTACAATTTTTTTTAGGTATTTATCATGAAATGTGACAAATAAAGCCGTTGCGCCTACAAGAATAAGACACCAAATGCTTACAAGAAAAGCAAAAAGAAAAGTCATTGCAGAAAACACAAGTGCTACTATAAAGAATCTTTTTGAGCTAATCATTCCTGATGGTATCGGACGATCAGGATGCGCAATACTATCTATTTCAGCATCAGTGATATCATTCCATATAAGTGCTGCAAAAAAACCGGAATAAAGAGAAAGCACTGAGAAAATAATAATCATAAGTATTGAGGAGTCATATGGTTTTATTCCATATGCAAGCATGGGCATACTTGCAAACATAAAAACATAACTGATAAGTTCGAAACTTGGAAGGGAACGCCACTGAGACAAGAAAGCAAATGGATGTATCATCATTGAAGATTTATTTGACAACTCTATCCCAATCCCTAAGTATTATAATCATTACATCATTAGTAGTTTTATATATTTTTCATTTGACTAAAAAAACTACCATCCCAAACAATTTTTGAGATAATATTTTCTTCTATTTCTTTAGTAATCTTCCCTTTCTGCATGGGTGGTAGGTGAGAATCAGGTACTTTTGCAGCCCAAGCTATAAGTCTACGTAAAATCCACCAATTGTAGGTCAATTCCTTCTCAAAATTATTACTAAAAGGTTTTATATCATTCCAATAGTGAAATCCAGAACCTATACAATTAAATTTACTACTATCATTTTCTCCAATATAGCCATCCCACCAAACCAGATATTCAGGGTGAACCGTGCTTAATACAATTCGCCCCTGGTTCTCATTTGGATAGATTTCTGCAGTCATACATGCTTTATTCGCATGATCTAAATTAATGACTCTATCAGTAAGCTCCCAATCACCTGCTAGAAAGTAAGAAAAAATTGGAACGTATCTAAAACCCAACTCATATTTTTTAACAAACTTAAAGGATTCAATAATGCCTTTGATGAAACCAAAAATGCCTCCTTTATATCTCCATGCAAAAACTCTAAAATTTTTATCTTCTGAAACATCAATCGAGGGATATCTTGCTAATACCTTGACTATCCTATCAGGTTTTTTTGGTATTAAAAGAGCTTGACCTGCCCACCATCTGATTTTTCTTGTGCTCTGTTCAAAATCAGAAAAAATTGGGTTGTCTTTAGATATTTGCACGTCAAGTGAGCACCCAACAGCCTGAATATATTTCCCATCTCTTGTTTTTCCAGGAGCAAATGAAAATGCATAAGCACTATTACCCACATTTTCAGGATGTTTATGCTGGAATGGATACAATATTGGAAAAGCAAGATTTCTAAAATAAGATGAAACACATGAAACACCTAGTGAGCTTTTATTATATAGACGTTCTGTCAATGTTGTTGGCTTTATTCCATCTCCTTTTACTAAATTAGTCATTAGGGCCGCTCCTCCACACACTCCAAAATAACCTCCACCTTGTTTTATAAAATCTGCAATATTTTGTTTAAATGTTCTAACACTTTTCAAAAAAGTTAATCCTTTTAATAAAGCTTGATTATTTCCAACCCCACCTCCGGGAACGATTAAAACATCAAAATCTGATTTCTTAAGTTTTCCTTTAATTATGTCTTCATCATAGATAAAATCTGCGGAAATCAAATATGTTGTATTTCCTTTTGTCCAACTATATCCATCAAGAATTAATTTATGATATAGTTTTCTTGAACCCCAGAAAAAAGGCTCTTCTGCAAGTATTGCAACTTTTATTTTTTTATAATCCTCTTTAGAGAAAGTTTCACCCATATAAAATTAAAATACCAAAATTCCATACTTAAATATAACTATGGTATGTAATAGTAAGTAATGTACAAATATTTTTATAGAAATAATTCTTCAAATATTATTCATTTGACTAAGGATATCTCCATCATAAAAGATATCAGACTCAAGGGATTTTATTTTCTCAGAATTTTCTTCTTTTGAAATAGGAGGTAGATGTTTATCCGGTACTTTGGCAGCCCATGCAACAAATCGACGTACCATCCACCAAGTATGAGTTAATTCATCACTTGCATTTTTACTTAATGGACTTATGTTTTTCCATTGATGAAGCCCTGTTGCAAGACAATGGAAATCATCAGATTGTAATTCATTTATTTCACCATCCCTCCAAATCAAATATTCTGGATGAGAGGTGCATAAAAGAATTCTCCCTTTGTTTTTATTGGGATAAATCTCTGCCGTTATTGATGGTTTATTTGAAAAATCAAGATCAATAAGTTTATCTGAGCATTCCCAGTCACCCACAAGATAATATGCATATGTAAACAAATTTCTTAGGCTCTCTTTTTTCTTTTTAATAAATCGAAATGATTTTATTCCGCCTAAAATAAGACCATAAATGCCTCCTGTATATCTCCATGCGTAAACCTTTGTTGCTGGATTTTCAGAAAGTTTTATTTTTGGATAATATGCAAGAATTGAAATATCTCTCTTTGTTTTTGTAGGCACAATAAGTGCTGGTCCTCCCCACCAACGAATTCTTTCTGTTTCTTTTTTAAAATCAGAAAAAATAGGATGATTTTTTTTTATCTGAAAATCAACAGGTACCCCTCCACTAAAAATTCTTTTACCATCCTTTGTTTCACCAGGTGCAAAAGAAAAGATATATCCTGAAGCACCAATTTTCTCAGGATGTTTCCTTTGAATAAGGTTGAATATGGGTATTGCCAGATCTTTATAATATGAAATGACATCTGAAACTCCTAGAGAACTTTTGTTATATTGTCTCTCAGTAAATGTTGTAGGCAATTTATTTACTCCCGTATTTAATCCCGTAAATAATGCTGCTCCACCACAAATTCCAACATATCCACCCCCATTTTTAATAAAATGAGAAAGGTTTTTTTTCCATTTCTTTACACTTGGAAACAGGTTGAATCCTTTTACAATTGCCTCCCCATCTCCAACACCACCGCCTGGGACAAGTATAACATCATAATCAGAAACATTCAATTTTCCCTTGATTATGTCTTTATCAAATATATATTCTGTTGAAAACGTGTAGGATATGTCATTGTATTTCCATTGATATCCATCAAGTATTATTGGAAAATAATGTTTGCCTGAGCCCCAACCAAGAGGCTCCTCTGCAAGTATCGCTACTTTTATTTCCTTAATTTTTTTGTTCGATGATAACTCATCTATATTTTTCAACCTGTCAGAAGAATCAGACGTCATGCGTTCCTTCCTTTAGACCGCAAACGAATGTGAGATATATAAATTTTTTAACAAATTAAAGAATGGCTTTCGTAGAACCACATATAAGGAATGTACCAGAGATATGCATATTCTGTTTTGGTAAAACCTAAGGTATATAAATCAGTAAGTATTTCATTTTGACATGAAACGTGCAGGAAAAAATGGTGTGGTTAGTGTAATCGGAATCTTGCTGATCCTTACTTCATATTGGTTTTTTGGCCGGATTGGATCTAATTTGATGTCCATGACTTTTTTAATTATTGTTTTTGGAACGATCTCAGTTAATATTTTAGTTTGGAAACAAAAATGGGTTTTTGGAAAAATCGAAGATATGCCAATTATGACAGTGCAATTCTATTATTCTGAAGTATTTAGCACACTTCGTGCAGTATTTACAGGATTTGTTATAGCATTTGCGATACTGTGGGGGTTATCATATACAGATGGAGGGATGGAAGCATCTCATTTACAAATTCAAACAGCGCTTCTTCTCATATTACTAGTCTACATTGTCTTTGCATCGTTTTATACTTTTATCCAAGACTTTAAACATCGAATCGAAGAATAAAAAAAACTTAATGCAAGGAAAAATTATTAAAAAAAAAAAAGAAATGGATTTTATTTCTTTTTAAGATATGGAAGACCTGTTCTTTTGTTGACACCAACTACCATATTATCTGGTTTATCACACGGTGAACCGCTCTTTGGTGTTCTCTTAGAAAAGAAATAGATTGTCTGCACTCTTCCGCCTTTTAAGGTTACATCTCTACTATATAATGTCCAACCATCATGTACAAATGCCATAATTTAATACCTCCAGTACGTAATGGATATAATTTATATTTAAACCTTCTCCTAATTTTCTCCATAAACAAAGGAGAATAAAAATGTTTTCAAAAGAAATGCACTCTTTTTGTCATTTTTCTATAGGTTTTAAAATAAGTTGATTTTCATGTTTTTTAAAGATGATGTCATTATCTTCAAATATCGGTTTTCTCCCGAGAAGAACAGGGATGTCGTTTCGATCTGATACATGGATTTCCAATTCATCATAGGTAAATTTATTGTCTTTATCATGAATCACCATCGTGACCGCGGTTTTATAGAGATTTGTTTCTCCACCAGCAGTATCAACAACACCTGCGTTTACTAGCTTTAAGTTTAAGTAGGTCGCTATTGCTTTTGGTATGACAATAAAATCTCCGCCGGAATCAAGCAATGCATCAATGAGGGGAGTTTCTCGTCCATTGGAATAAAACTTTATGGGGATAAGAGGGTAATCCTTGTATTCAAATTCAAACGGTGCTGTAGACATTTCACTCAACGCAACTGAATACTGCCAGATAAGACTTTTGATATTTTGATATTGTCTTCAGGAAATTTTCCAGAAGGGTATTTTTCATCTGCTGCTTTTAACATATCTTCTAAATTAATGCTATGATCAACTATTTCATCATTAAAAAGTAAAATCCATTCACCTGAATATTTTTTAAGGGCATCTTCCTGTTGCATCGAATATCCATTACCATTTTTTATATATAAACTTTGTGCCTATTTTTATCAAAATACTCCATAAAACAGGTTTTTTACTCTTCCCCCTCACCTTCAAGTAGTGATAATACTGTGCCAAATATGCCTGCCAAAACAAGAACAATAGTTATCGAATAGATGCCAATATCAGCCCATACGCCATATGTTAAACCCCAAGAAAAATAAAACAAGATACCTGCGATGAGTGACAATAATGAGAGAACAGTTTTTATATTATAATTCTTAATATCAGTCAGATCTTTTAGGTTAACGATTTCTTTAACATCCATTTTTCATTCCTCTTCAATTTTCATGTACGAGTTACTGGGAGCACTGAATGTACGCCTTTCAACAGAAGGGGGATCAGTTAAGATACTCCCGTTACAAGCTATCTTGGGTAATCAGTTCTCATTCTTTAATCTTTTCTTTCGCTTTTTTTGAAATATTGTTGAAGCATGTTTTTAAATTCTCATAATAGCCTCTTGATCAGAAAATCTGCTAGGTATTGCTCCAATATCTAATCATAAATAATAATTATTATTTGATTTCTCTTTAAAAACTCTAATTATCGTTTAAATTGATTTACAATTATTTAATGTGTTGTTCCCAGATAATTTAAAAACAAAACATCAATACATGTAATTTCATGAAAGGCAAAAAAAGCACAGTCTTTGTATTATTAAATCTAATCATTCTCCTCATGTTATCTGGATGTATAACCCAACAACTGGACCCATTTAAATATCAATCAACCGAAGATGTTACGTTAAAAGTAAAAGAAGGAAATATGGTATTTAATGTAACTATTCAATTAAATGAAACACAAGAGTTTGCTCGTCTATGGATTCCATACCCTGTATCAAATAATAACCAGCAAATAAAAGATGTAATTATTACTGGAAATTACAATTATAGCGGCATCTACAGTGATGGAGAATATGGAAACATGATCTTATATGCAGAGTGGATTTCCCCTAAAGAAGATCCATATCTTAATTTGTATTATTATGTTCAACGCTGGGAAATCTACAGAAAAAATTTCCCAGATCAAGAAGATACTCTCCCTATTGAACTCAAGCAATATTTAGCCCCAACAAATCTTGGGCCAACGACAGGGGTTGTAAAGGAAACTGCAGATGTAATTACAAGAGGACAAACAACAATCCTAGGAAAAGCAGTTGCTATCTATGATTATCTAATTGAATATGGAGAGCGAGATGTCAATCTCAGCTTTTGTGGCGATGGTGATGTCTGCAAACTCCTTGAAGATCTCCGGGGAAAATGTGTTGATTTTTCTTCAGTTTTTGTAGCACTTGCTCGTAGTGTTGGTGTTCCGGCCAGAGAAATTCTGGGTACTAGGATTTCAAAAGATGGCGATATTACTGGTGCCTATCACTGTCGTGCAGAGTTTTATCTTCCAGGCTTTGGATGGGTTCCTGTTGATCCCTCGGATGTTGCAAAACTCATGCTCAATGAAGATTTAGAGATTGATGATCCTAAAGTCATTGAAACTCGAGATTATTATTTTGGTGCTCAAACAGAAACCTATGTTGATCTATCAACAGGAAGGGACGTCACCCTTAATCCAGAACAGGATAGTGATCCTCTCAATTATTTTATGTATCCGTATGCTGAAGTTGATGGAGAGCCACTGGATTCCATCTCACAAGAATATTTACGATATACGGTCACCTTTAATCAGAGTTAAATAGCCTCTCTTCTTTTTTCATCATAGCTCAATGATTCCCCATTCATACAATATATCATTTATCCATTTCTATAATGCAAAACAATACTATACACGTGCGCCGTATAATTGGCAGAAACGTTCTTTAAATTTCACAAGAATCAGAAAGAGGATAAAACGTTAAACCAAGATAAGCGTTTTACCTATGTTTCAACTGGAGAAAACAGGAGTGACAAGGAGTGGGAGCACTGGGATTTGAACCCAGATCGGCGGGTCTCTTCTTAGGTCATCGCTCCAGTTACTCATCACGAATCAGATGACCCTATTATAATCATTCCTAACTGGAGCCCACAATGATGCCGGGTTACACCATGCTCCCATGCTTACTTTCTTCTACTTCTTTTTTCCCGTCTCATCCGTTTTTTTCGCCATTTCCAACGCATTTTGCCTCTTTTCTTCCAGACTCTTGAACTACGTTTCATTTAGATTTCCTCTACATGTGTATATCTTGCCGTAAAATAGAATGCCATATTTAATAGTTTAGGATAGATTTAAGATAAAAAATATGTCTTTTTTTAATAAAATTTATGTTTTATTAATTATTGTTTTTTTATCCATCCAAACATACTTACAACGAGTACAGTACCATCCGGATGAAATCCATTCCTGTTTCCCATGCACAGGGTTTTTATGTCGAAATAATCGAATGAGCTTGAGATCGCATTTTGGACATTTACCGCCATATGAATCTTCGTAATCATCTCCACCTACTTGATACATAAGTGTATCTGCTGCAACAGTGTATACATATCTACATTCTGTACAACGCCATGCGATAGGGATCCATTTCCTTTTTTTATCTATTGTTTTGTTTTGATAGAGTCGTACAGCTTTGGATCCGCATTTCATGCATTTCTTCTTAATGTCTCACACCACCAATATGTAATGGAAATATGTTATACAGTACATATATTATTAGTTTTTTTAAAATATACCTAATAAAGCTTTCAAAAAGGTAAATTTTGGAAAGGATTTGTTCAAATTTTATAAAAAAATTCAAAACTTCTCAAATAAAGTATAAATATGAAGGAGGAAAATATTAATATTGAAAATAAGAAGGATGAATTATATTTATTCATCTTATTTTCCCCATATTTTCTATTTTGTATCTCAAGAAATTTCTTTTTGTAGAAAGAGACGGGCTTGAGGGGATTCGAACCCCTGACCGATCGGTTAAGAGCCGATTGCTCCACCTAGCTGAGCTACAAGCCCAAAAACAAGAGAGAGGGCTGAATTAAGTGAGGCATATTAAGTTTTTTCTTCTAACTTTTTGATTTTTGATTCATCAACCTTTGACAAATACTTCGCATCAATGCTATCGGTAATATAGACATCATGTCCCGCTCGATATATTTTAACGCCATCTTTGATTGCCTTTTTTCCATCAATTCTCAAAATAAGAGGCTCTTCAGTTCTTACCCTTCCTGCCTCTATTGCTTTTTCAATGCTTCCACTGAGATGCACATTTTTTCTATCAATAGGGTTTAATCCACCTTCAAGTATGATATCCATTTCTTCTTCGGTCACTGGATAAAAAAACTCATCAATTTCAGCAGGTGGTAAATCGTCAAGATTCACATCGATAGTATGACCATAGGTTGCTCGCACCATTCCACCATCAATTTGATATCTACCTTTAGAATCAGATAGTGCGATAGCTTCTACATGATGATTACGAATCCAATGGAACCCTGATCTACTCACACCAATTGATTCAACAAACTCGGAGATATCTATCCATCCATGTCCATCTATCATCACACCAAGTTTCTCAGGAAAATGCCTGAGAACCCCTGCCATAATACGTCCTATTGAGTTAAGTTCTTTATCAGTCATTAAGAATTTGCCTTTCTCATCACATACGGGACATGTTTCGCCTCGAAAATATCCATGATCTTTACATTCTGCTAACATTTTTTCAAATCCGTAATTAGAATATTAAGTATAAGTTTTTGTATTCGTTTTCTATTACACACTTTGGTGACTTTTTGGAACAAGAAGAAATGAAAAAACTTGCCGCAGAAAAAGCAGTCGAGTATATCGAAGATGGCATGATTGTCGGGCTTGGAACCGGTTCAACTGTTGAATATGCATTAAAAAAACTAGGAGAACTAGTAAAAAAGGGATTAAAAATACAGGGGATTCCAACATCATTGAGGACAAAGAAATCAGCAACAAACTATGGCATTCCACTGACAGATTTAAAAGAACATACAGAAATCGATGTAACAATTGATGGAGCTGATGAGGTAGATTCAAACCTATTTTTAATTAAGGGTGGCGGAGGAGCATTAACCCGAGAGAAAATCATTGCACATCATTCAAAAAAAGTAATTATCATAATTGATGAGACAAAGGTTACAAAAAGATTAGGTGTTGATTTTGCCTTACCTGTTGAAGTGACAAAATACGGGTGGACTGCTACTATGAAAACACTTGAGGATCTGGGCTGCGTTCCAGAACTGAGAACAATAACGGGTGAACCATATATTACTGATAATCAAAATTACATAATTGATTGTGATTTTGGAAAAATCGATGAACCTGAAGTTCTTGAGAAAGAAATAAACTCTATTCCTGGCGTTGTAGAAAACGGGTTATTTATTGATCTTGTCAGTGAGGTAATCGTTGGCAGTAAACAAGGAATAATGACTCTTGAAAAACAAGTTATATCACAAGGAGAACTAGGATAACATAATTGATGAATGACAAGCATATTAAATATATTTTAAAAATAAAAAATAGATGAGAGCGACTCGTTATTGGCGAAAGAAATCCATATATTGTTTAATATTACTTGGTTGTAGATAGAATTCAGTGAGTTGTGTAGCTGCTGTTTCATCGATTCCTTGACGCAAGAGTTCTTTGTGAAACATTTTTCCTGCTTTTTTTGCATCGTAGATTAACTAAAAAGAACTTTTGATTCTCAGATACGTTGGGTACGCAATATGTTTAAAAGCAATTGGATAATCTGAAATGTGAGAGATGAATAAACTTACAGCTGCAAAACAAAAAATAGTAAGTCAGCAAGTAGAGATAAAGAACAAAATCAACTCCATAGAGCTTGAAGCGCACTGGTTCAGACGGGTGTTTCATACGTTTGCATCATCCTTTCTCATCTACTACCTGCTTCCGGATGACTCATGGATTACTACGTTGAAAATACTTATTGCAATCGTTATTGTCGTTTTTGTTATCATCTTAGAGTATCTTAGGGTAAAAGGAATAATACATAGCAGTAATTTCTTTGGGCTGAGGATACATGAAGAAAAAAGACCAGCAAGTTACGTATATTTTGGTGTAGCACTTCTTATTTTACTTGTGTTTTTTCCTCAACAAATTGCAATACCCTGCATTCTCTGTGCATGTTTTTCTGATCCAATCATGGGAGAAATACGACATCGTCTTGGTAAAAAAGAAGCATACATCGGAGGTTTTCTTATCTGTATGTTTTTCTTCCTCATAACATGGCATACCGTAGATATATCAATTCTAATTTTCATATCTATTCTTGGTGCATCAGCAGCAGTAATAGGTGAGGTAAAGAAATTTTGGTTGATCGATGATGATTTTATGATTCAAATGCTTCCGGCAGTAATACTTTTCTTACTATGGCAGGTACTACTGTTTGGAGGTATGGACATTTTACCAGCAGAATTAATTCTACCATTCTAATATGAGAGAGTTACAATGAAAAAAGAAACAGAATACCTAAAAAAAGAGGAGAATCATGCAAAATTACTACGAGCTGAATTATTGTTTTCCCCACTTCTAATTATATGCCCTGTTCTTGTATCTGTTTTTTTGATAAATGATTGGTTTATTAGAGGTTTTTCGACAGGAGTTTCAACCTATGATGGGGAATTACTTCTTGCAATAATTATTCTATCTGGGAACATATTATTTGATATTCCTTTTATAAAATCCCTCAAAACATCCAGCATAAAATAACATTATTTTACAAATTTTAAACTATAAAAGATCGGTAAAATAAACACAGCAGCAACAAATGATGAGGCAGTCATAATGATGACAATTGTTCCAAACTGTTGTATTGCAGGAATATCAACAAAATATACAGATGCAAGACCTGCAATAGTTGTACAAGCAGCTTCTATGAGGGAAAGGCCAGTTTTTTCAATAGCTTCTTCGGTTGCCTCTCTTTTTGCTTTACCTTTCGCCATTTCCTCTTTAACCCGTTCAGTGATATGTATACCGTAATCAATACCGATACCTATCATAATAGATGCAATAGAAATCGTTATGACAGATAAGGGAATATCAAGCATCACGAGAAATCCGGGTTCCCAGAGCAGAACAAACATGACAGGAATCATTGTAAGAAATCCCCATAAAGATGAATTAAAAATAATGATAAGTGCTGCAAGAACAATTAAGAGCGCAATAATCATGGAGCGTGTTTGTTCGTCTAATAGTTGATTGTTGATCTCCACATTCATTGCATCTTGCCCTGTTAACTTTGAAACATGTCCATTATGAGGCAGTATTGTATTTGAAACGATAGCATCGATCTCATTGACTAGTTCTTCTAGTTCATCAGTACTTATTCCAACAGGGAAGAAAATAAAAACAATAGTTTTTGAATAATCATCATTAACAAGTCCTTCTTTTGCAATTCTATCAAAGACAATTTCTTCGACACTTGCAAATTCAGCGAGTTTTTCAATGATTATATTTCTTTCAAGAACCTCATTCACTTCTTTTAACGCATCTGCAATAGACGTAGCCGTTACGCCAATCGTTCTCATTTCCCCCTCCATGGCATAGATGGCTTCGATAGTTTCTGGATAAGTAAGACCTTGAGACTCAGTTTCAATAAGAACCATGTTGATGTTGGTTCCACCGCCGAAATTATCTGCATATTCGAAATATTTTTCTACTTCAGGTATACCTTCGGGAACCATGTCAAAATAATTAACATCAGTTTTAATGCCTGGAAGAACTATAAGAGACATCACAGCAAAAAAACATGCAAGTACTGCAAATCGTCTTTTATTATTAACCGCAATTTTTGAAACAATCTTCCAATCATGGACATGTCCGTTCTTTTCAAATTTTAAAATTATTGCAAGGCAGGGAACTAGAATTGTCGCAGAAATAAAACAGAATAATATGCCAATGACACAGCCGATACCAAACGTTACCATTGGCGGCATACTTGACACCATAAGTGAACCAAAACCAATAATTGTCGTAATTGTCGAGAGTAATACTGCCTTTCCAGTAAGTCTGAGTGTTTTTTCAACTACCTCTACTTTGTCTTCTAGGTTTTGTTCTTCTGAGAATCGATTGAGAATATGGATGGAATAGTCAACTCCTAAGCCAACGAGAAGTGCAACAATTGCTATAGAGAGGAGCGTAAGCTCTGGCATCACTAGCCCAAAAACTCCAAATGTTAAGGCAAGTGCATATGCCAATGGGAGAAAGATGATGATAATTCCTTTGATTGTTCTATTAAAGAAAAAGATAACGATAGAGATGAATACTATCGATATCGGAAAGATTATGATCAGACTTTGCATGCTCTCTTTTTGCATAGCCTGCTGCATTGCAACAAGACCTGTGACCATCATATCTGAATATCGGGCTTCACGGTCAATAGCAGCTTCAACATTTTCAAGTACGATATGATAATCAGCTTCATCAGAAAGTTGTATGATGATAACTGCTATTTCATAGGTGCTGATATAGAGAACTCCTTTCATTTCTTGAATGAGAACTCTTGCAATATAACGAGAGATAAGGTTTCTATCATCAGGAATTTCAAATTTCCCGGTTCCAGCGAGACCTCCAGGAATATTTGGTTTTGCGTTTTCATCTTTTATAAGTGAGGCAATACTTGTAATTGAGACAATTCCGTCTTTTTCGCCTCGATCAAGATCGAATTTGTTTATCTTCGTACTGACTCTATCCATTTCCCGTAAGAC
>SDBT01013036.1_pt1 | contig 13336 bp, 8 predicted proteins | sample 2277101 | NCBI WGS metagenome assembly SDBT01 (sample SAMN10404973, study PRJNA504765) | marine sediment metagenome | isolation source: marine sediment core GS10_PC15, 103 cmbsf | place: Arctic Ocean: Southern Knipovich Ridge | collected 2010 | reverse complement strand
GTGTATGGGGGGGTGTGTGTGTGTGAGACAATTGACCGTCGCTTGTTAGCCCCCGGTACATTTTGCTTCCTATCACGGTGGCTGTTACACTACCATTTGGTGGGCTGTGCGCGTGTGTGTGTGTGTGTGTGTGTGTGTGAGTAGAATATGCAGTTTGCTGAAGTTGTAGCACAAACCAACGCAAACGTCAGACGAGAGCGCGCGTGCGTTCGAGATTATCGCCGACAGAGACTACACGGCCGTGTCACTACCACCGCGTTGGTGGTGGTGGTGCCTTATCCTAGGTCGCAGAATTGAGGCCACCCTCCCCACCTGGCGTACGATGTCGGAGCCTGTGCCACAGGCGCGCGAAGCGAACACGCCACACGTACTCGACATCGTGAGCATTTCATACGCGGCCTTCGTCAGTGCAACACTCTTGGTCTTCGCAGTGCTTCTGTGTTACCGCCGACGAGTACGCCAGCTGCAAACACGCAGTCCTCTGCTCCTCTCTTTGATGGCCGTGGGCGGTGTGGTCCATATCGTGGCAGAGACCGTGACGAACCAGCACACCCCGCGTCTCTCAAGCATCGAACGCATGTCGTGCGTACTGTGGGGCTACTGGCTACCCTACGTGTTCGGAGCGGGCCTGTTCTTCACGGCGTTGTACCTGCGCCTCTTCTTGTACACAGCGGGCGTGTCGGTGTGGTGCTCCACGGTCCAGGGCGTGGCAAAAGCGCGTCGCTCGCGCATTCTGATCGTGTTTGTGACCATCGGGCCGATGGTGGCCATTGCGGCACTGGCGACGACAACGCCCGGCGCGACTGGCGTGAGTCCTGTGACGGGTCAGTGCGAGAGCGACCTCACCTTCAAGGGTTGCGTCGCAGTGTGGTTCGTGGTGTGTATCGTTGTGTTGATGGGTAGCGTCATCGTGTTCCGTTCGAGCTTTGCGCGCGACGTGGCACACGAAGCGCGCAAACAATGTCTCGTGTCGCTCATGGGTGTAGTCGTTGCTGGTACGATGGCGTTTGTGCTCGTGTTCGCCGAGACAGGTCTGGACGACCCGATCAACCGAGCGCTCGCCACGTGCAGCGCGGTTACGCTGTACGTGTGGTCTCTCGGAGTTATGGCTGCGAAGCCTCTGTGGCGCGCCATGCGCAATGGACCGGCTGGCGGTCGGTCAGACAGCTTCGACCCTTTGATGCGACACGCGCTGTCGACGATGGAACAGCCCGTCACGACCGTACGGTACGTGCTCGAGAATGCTACCGACGCGAGCGTAGCCAGAAAGCTGTTCGCAGATTTCCTCGTGTACTGCGCATCGAACGTGCGGCCATCCAATGTTCACGGCGGCGACGATGACGGCGGCGACGAGTCAAATGCGATGCCGCCGGAGCCATTGTACTCACAGCCTGCTGCGGCATGCTACGCACAGATGGACTATTGGACGACGCGCAAACTCGACGATCTGGTGACGGTGGATGATGAGGATGCGGAGGTGGAGGAACGTACAAGAGGGTTCCCACCGCTTGTCTCAGAAGACCTCGTTCGCAGTGACGTAGACATCACCAACAAGTACTTCGACCTGACGTACGTCGCACACGAGGACATCGGATTGGATGACCGTGCCAAGGCGACCCTCTTAGATACCATTCGCGGCACGGCCGGACCTGATAAGTTCCGGGATGCCATGTGGGCTGTCATTGACGTCCTTGACCGCGGATTTGGTGCTCACTACTTGACGCACGACATCTACGCGCGGGATGTGTACATGGACGTCGACGGAGGAGCCGTGGGGAACATGATCGTGATGATGAAGCGTGCCAAAGCACGCGAACATCTGCGCGAGGCCGAGTTGATCCTCGATGTGGATGGAGACGCGTGGGAGAGAGTCGCTCCGCCGTTCAATAGGAAGCCACCCGAGGTACCACAAGCTTCGGACGAGAGCGGCGATGACGTCGAGCTCGACGCGGTGGAAGATTCGTCGTCGTAAAAAAAAAGCTGGACGGTTGTTTGTTGTCTCTCTCCACCCCCCCCCGCACTTTCACCCGGCCAACACGCCAGGATTGTACAGCGTCATATTGGCCACGCCGATGATCACCCCACCGATCCTGACTACCGACTCGGGGTTCGTGTCCGGAACAAAAATGGGAAACTTGAACCCCGTTTCAACCAGATGGCGCGCAACCAGTTCAGACACGATGACTGGCCCGTCCGGAGGTTCGCGGTTTAGCCCCGAGTAAATCGGAGGTCCAATGTTGCATGGCACCAAGACATCGTCCCCCTCCCCTTTCCCGACGACGACGTAGAACACCTCGCGCTTCGCTCCCTGCACGAGGCGCAATGCCTCTCCCTCGTCTGGTGGGAACTCGAACAGCGTAGTCATCTTGTCTTCTCGAAGCACGACTACCTTGTGGGGCGTGAGGTTGGTGGCATCGCGGAGCGTGATGAGCTCTTGTTTGACCATTGCCATGCTGCCCAGTATGGCTTCCTCGCTGGCGGTGGTGGTAGTGGTGGACATGCCGTGTGCGTTGTGCGTTGTGTGGATAAAGTTGGGAGAGGCCGGCCAACAGCTTTGTTTGTTGCCCCCGTTGATTGATCGGGGGAGGGGGTTCGTTAGGGAACAAAAAAGCCGAGAACCCGGGAGTATTCATTGAACTCCCCCCCCCCCTCTCCGGAGCTCAGAACAACAATTGAATGTTGTGTCGCTCCGCGATGCGGTCGGCAAGCGCGCGCACCTGCTTCATAGTTTGTGATGCATCTTCGAGGATGAGCCGGATCGCAGCCGGGGCAACCACTTGTGCGACTTCTCCCATTCTCCGCGTCACGAGCGCTACGGACGCGGTGTCGATCGAGTTGAGGACGTTCCCCAGCGCACTGGCTACGTGTGTTGTGTTCATGGTGCTGGCAAGTGGGCCTGTTAACGTGGCGACGTCCGTGGATACGCGTACGGCGTTCGTGACGATCGTCTCGACCATCTGCGCGTCGACGCCTGACAGAAGCTCGGATAGCCTTGTCATCGATGTTGTCGTCGACTCGTTCATGGACCGCGACAACTCAAGCATCTCGGTCGTCGTTTTAGCCATGCTCGCGGATCCGAAGACGAAAATTCCGATCATGATGTTGAGCGCTAGGAGGAGCGCTCCAAGGATCGCGGCGACCCACCATATCGTACGGCGCAACTCCCTGAGCTCTGGATTGGGTTCCAGCGGAGCCCGTTCTGGCATGTGTTGCGAGACCGTAGGGTGGTGTGGTGTCGTCCAGAGCAAGAGAGGGTACACACGCACACGCTTCGTCCTCTGTTTTTCTTGCACCGCAGCGCCCTTTTTTGGTGTTACCTTGCCACTCATACATACACACACAATTGTCCCCCTCTGCTTTCCATTTGAAAGGGTTCGCGGTCGAAGTACGGAAACGCGGTGTGCGTGTGTGTGTGCGTGTCACGTACACATACGACTTTCCATCGCGCGCACACACACACACAAAAACTCGGGTGCACGCACGTCCCAACTTAACGACATGACGCCCTGCAGACTGCTGCAGCTGGTAGCCATGGGATTTATCGTGACGTGGGTGCTCGCGTTTGTGTACGGGAAGACAGCAATGTTCTCGGAGGTGTTCAGCGAAGAGATCAAAGAATCCAAGGAGTTCAAGGCGACGCACGTGAAGTGCCAAGAGGACCACGCGTACCAGCACGACGCTCCTCGAGCGTGCGCAAAAGCCGACTCGGAGCGGGACCGGTGGCCGTTTTGGCGCTCCATTGGTGTTGTCATCTCTAGGACCGAGACGTGCGTGGGCTACCCGTGCAGCGAAATTATCCGGGCAGTTTTTGATTCATGGTTGGCGTTTGCCGTCGCCTGTACAGTCGCTGGGGTTGTGGCATTCGTCGCCTGCGCTGGGATCTTCAGCCGCTTTGAGCGCAGACCATCACAACCAGAGGCCGTCAGGGTCATCATGGCGTACCCTCACGCTGCTGCGCAGAGCGCGTACTCGCCTGCCGTTATGGAAGCATACGATGGAGACGAACGTCCGCCTGTTCGAGCGATCGATATGGGCAACGCGGCGTACACACCAAGCATGCGCCAGCGACTTGCGTTGTTGATTGGTGGTGGACAGGGGGGTCACGAGAAACTCGTTTAGCTTGGTGGTGGTGGTGGTAGCGGTGGAGAGTCTGTGAAGAAGGGGGAGTTGTGTATGTGTGTGGGGGGAAAGGGGGAAGGGGGACAAATCCTTTTTTGCGTCTCTCTCTCTCTCTCTACTCAATCACCACGCCCTCATAGTTGTACTCCTTGAATGATGCTGCGTCCCCGTTCATCACGGCCGCCGCACCCGGGTAGCACATGTTCCTCTTGAGCTTGCCCTGCGGCTCGATGAACCGGTTGTACTTCTGGCTGGCGTTGTTGTAGCCGAACGCTGTGCCCTGCGCCGAGATGAGGGAGACGTGGTCGTCCGCAATGTGGTCGAGGAAGTCTTCGTGCTCCAAGTCGGGCTCGGACACCCTCCTCGACAGCGGCAGCGAGATCAGGTCGTAGAACTCGTAGCTGGAGTACAGCCACGCCGGGTCCCTGTTGATCGCGGTGTTGACCATCGGGAGGTTCAGCCGGCCCGCGTAGTCCATGTTCTTGCTGAACTTGTCCTCAGCGATGCCGACCGCCGTCACGACGATCGACGGCCGGTCGCGGTCCTCGCGCTCGAGGTCCTCCAAGTCCACGACGAACTCCGTACCGAGGCCGCCGTTGTACGACTCGAACTTGATGTTCTCGATGATGGAGATGTTCTTCTCCTTCCACACCACGGCCTTGCTTCGGAACGTGAAGTTGTAGTAGATGAGCTTCGAGATGCCGTCGTGACTCTTCGACGCGTTGGCGCCGCCGTGGAGGTTGGCGCCCGTCTCGCCGCCGCCCTTCATCATGATCCCGCTCGCCATGCCGAACACGATCTGCGGACGCCACATGATCAGGTTCACCGGCGCCAAGATGTCGTTCTCCATCATGCCCTCCCACGTCTCCAAGATGTCGCAACGCGTCAGCAGGAACGTCAGCGCCGAGGCTCGCACGTACGGGTTCGCGATGCTGCCAGCCGCGCGCCACCGCTCGGCGAACACGGCTGTGCGCACGCGCCGGTGAGAGGTTCCAGTCGCCAAGTCCTCGGGGATACCCATTTCGTCGTCGTTGCTGCCGTCGTTGTAGTCGGCGCCGATGCGCGCGCGCTTCTCCGGCGCCCCCGACGACGACGACGATCTCCCCACCGCCGGCGCTCCCGCTCCGAACACGCGCGTGATGTCGTCTTCGCCGTCGTCGTCAGAGTAGAAGTCGCCGTCGTCGTCATCGTCGGACTCGAAGCCCGCGCCCCTGCTTCTCCCGTCCGCCGACGCCGCGATCCCACCGCCGCCACCCCGAGCACCTTCCTTGGCTCCAGCGTGCCGTTCGATGAGCGGTACCGTGTCCAGCGACCGCACCGCAGAGCGCGGGGCGGTGATCTCGTACAGCGTACGGAAGTTCGGCGCGTCGATCGCGTGGTCGATCGCCTCCGCCAAGCCGATCGGTCGGAACTGCGGTCGCCCCAGCACATCCCCGGGCAGGCGCGCGGGGTCGTTGCCCCCGTACGCGGTGAACGGTTGCGTGTGGGCTGTTGCTGGATCAGACGGCGCGATCAGAGGTTTGGCTACCTCTCCGGCGAACCGGTCTGACAAGCTCTGCAGCAGGTGCAGCGACGACGTCAGCGGGGTACGGTAGTACTGCGCCTGCGCGATAGCCTCGGCTTCGTCCGACACGGCCACTGGGCCGTCGCTGGACCGCACTGCGGCCACTGACCGCGCTGCGGCCGAAGTGCGAGCGTCGGCTACGCCGTCAAGACCGACTTGCCTGGCGAACACCACATTGACACGGTTGAGCAGCGGGGTCAGCTCACCGACCAGAGCGTCGTACTGTGCTCGAAGCGCAGGGGAGGTGGTTGCAACAGGGGGAGTGCCGAGCGCACCGCCCGGTCGGATCACCGCGGGGTCGAACGCGTTTTCTCCCACAACCTTCAAGTCGGCGCCCGTGATCCCTGCCAGGTCGCGCTCGATCTCGAGAATGCGCTGCGCGTCGTCCGCGATCTCTTGGAACGCGAAGAGAGCCTGCTGGCCTCCGCCCGAGAGCTTTGTGACGATGGGCTCCCAGTCTTCGCGTAGCGGTTTGAGGTTCGCGAACGCCGCAGGGTCCACCTCGCCGAGTTGCGCGAGGTCGTCCACCGCCGCCTGCGCCACCGCGACCTCCGCTGTCGACGCGGTCGCGTCCAGATAGATGTCTTCGATCCGCGGGGCGATCGATGCGGCGTCGACAGCGCGGAAGCCACTCACGGCGCGCCACATGCGCTCGCGGTCAAGGATCCCCATGGCACTCACGAAGCTCATGAACTTCCGCCGCGTGGCTGGATTGTCGACGGCCATGATCACGTTGTAGTACGAACGGCGCGCGTTGATCGCCACCACCGAGTCGCCGGCAGGCATCATGCCGAAGCCTTGCAGCTCTGGCGTGAATCGGATAGAGCTGGCGAAATGCTTCGCGTCCACGTTCACTGTACCCCCGAGCGTCGGGCTGAAGAATGTCACGTTCGTGCCGTCCACTCCAGTGGATTGCACCGTGCGGATGCCGGGCACACCGCGGACAGTGCCGGTCTGGACCGCGCGAGCGACGTCGTCGAGGTTACCGGTGGCGACAGATCCGCGCGCAATGTCGTGTACCGTACCAGGCAGCGCGAACCATGAGAGTCCGTCGCTGCGACTTCCGCCGCTGTCGCCTCCACCAATGAGATCATCGGTGGTCGCGAGGCCAGCAGGACCGGCGGCTGGAAGCGCGAGCAGGAAGAGCGGGTCGCGGCGCACGCCAATGACGGTGTCGTAGAACGTCGCAACGGCGTCCGGGCGGTGGAACCACGGCGCGCGCTCCTTTGCCTTGACCGCGGCGCTCGCCGGCAGGCGCATGCGCAGCACGTCGAGCATGTGCTCGATGAGCATGACCGCGTTCTCGGCGCGCTTTCCGACTTCGCGCCACGGGCTGGTGGTCTTGTTCGCCTCAGCGGCGAGCGTCTGCAGTCCCGGGCCGTTCGCGTAGCCCGACGGGAAGCCGATCGAGGCCATGCTCGCGTCCTGCGGCAGGTTGAGCGACCCGTACGAGTTGTGCACCCACTGGCGCTGGGCACCAGGGAGCGACCAGAACTCGACGACGTCCTTCGGTGTCGTCTCGCCGACGAACTGGCCATCAGCGCTCAGGTTCGCGCGCGTGTTGGCAGCGATGAGGGCCAGCCAGTAGTCGTGCACGTACGGCTGGGACTCGATGTCGTGCACAAGCCGCACGAGCTGCTGCCACGCCTCGGTTGACACGTTGCCCATCTTGGCCGCGATCGTCTCGCCGATGCGCTCGACGTCCGACGCCTTCATGTGCTTGAGCTCCATCTGGCCGAAGTAGCGGATGAGCATGAACTCGCCGTCGTTGTCGGGCGCCGTGAGGAACATCGATGGGTGCTTGTTCGCGGACATGTGAATGTCGCCCTCGCCGTTCTTCTCCATCTCGCCATCGCCGTCGGCGGAGCGCTGGCCGCGCGCGCGGTAGCGCAGCACCAGCTGGCGCAGTTCGCGCGCGTACTTGCCGTTTTTGTCGAACAGGCGCGCGTTCTGGAACGCCTTCAAGAACCCGATCTTCACCCACTGGTTCATGTTGGCGTCGTACAGCACCATGCCGCGCGACTTGGTCTCGAAGTCCGTCACGTTCTCGTCGCGGCGGTCGAACACCATGAGGTAGTGCTCCGCGATCTGGATCATGCGCGTGAGCAACTGCACTGGCGGCTCGTCGGCGTACACGTCGAAGTCGCGCGCCTCGAACACCGCCATGCCTTGGATCGTCTTCAGCGAGTCCGGGCCGCGCTCCTTCCGCTGCACGCCGTCGGGTCCGGCCTTCCAGTACTCCGTGCGCATCGGCGCGTCGACCTTCGTCATGTAGATCGTCGATCCGGGCCAGCCGATCCACATGTCCGGAACGACGCCTTCCTTGCGCATGATGCGCTTGTGGTCGGTGATCTGCACGTTGAGGCGCCCGTCGCCGTCCGGCAGGCACACGCTGCCGAACATCGCGTTCTCGTTGTCCAAGATCTTGTTGTAGTCGAACTGGATCGTGCCGAAGCGCTGCGTCCACAGCTTGAAGTACGTCTTGGCCGTGAGCAGCGCCAGCAGCGTGTCGTGGTTCTGGGTCTCCTGCACGCTCTGGGCGATACTCTGAACGTTCAGCGTGTACTGCTCGATGCCGTCCGGCGTGTTCGCGAAGTCCGCCTCTTGCACGAATGCAAGCCCGCGGCGCACCACGTGCGTCTTGAACTCGCGCTTGGAGCTCGTGATCAGGCGGCTCACTCCCTCGTGCGGAACGCGGTCCGCAAGGCCCTTCGTGAAGTGCCACTCGTTCCACGTCACGCTGATCTGGTCCGTCTGGGCCCACGGGAGAGCGAGCGTCGTGTACCACTCAATGTCCTCCATGATGAACCCCTCGATCGTGCTCTTGACGAACAGCGTCTGGTCCTTGACCGCCTCTGGGTAGTCATAGTTCGTGTGTCTCACACGGTCGTACGGATCCGTCGCCAGTGCTCCCGTGGGAGGTCCGAGGTACGACGCCGGATCTGTTGACGACGGCGCCACGGCTTGGCCGAGGCCAAACATGTGCTGCGCGGCACTGATCGGGTTCACTCCATGGTCGCCACCGCTCGTCATGGTTGGTCACACCAAAAAAAATCCAATGACACCCGATTTGGGCGCTTTTTTCTAATGTTCCCCTTCCTCCTCTCTCCACACGGTCAACCCCAAAAACTTCCGCGCGAGCGATCGGGTGGGGGGGGGCGGCGTCTGTGTGTGTGTGTGTGTGAGCGAGCGAGCGAGCGAGAACGTGTGGTTAGCACGCGAAACGACACCGGTGCCGGCGGCGTTTCTAAACAGCGGTGCCACCAATCTGCACACAAACGCGTCTTGTATTTGCACGCTGCTGTTTTTGGCTCCAACGCGCGCGTGTCGGGCGTACCTTCAGTTCGCTGTCATAAGAGTTGAAGTTTCCCCATCCTCCGCCTCCTTTTTTTTTTCACCGTCCGTTTCTCTCTTTACCCCCTACCCACCACCGTACATACACCGCCGCCACGAGCACGCTCTCCCTCTCTCCAGTTCTCTCGACCATGCCGCTGGGAAGGTCGCCGGGGGCGAACATGAAGTCACTCAAGGCTGCTCTGAAGCAGCGCCGTCACAAGGCTGCGGCCGTGCGTGGTCAGCTGCGCGGTGTCGAAAAGAAGCACAGTGAACTCCTCGCGGCAACGAACTCTCTGCGCACTGTGTTGGCGTCGGCGCTGCCGCAGCTCCACGAGGCACTCACTGCAAACGCCATTTCGTCCATCGACTGGACGAGCGTTGCCAGTGCGAAACACGTCAAGCGGATAGAGAATGCCATGAAGGCGGAGACAGACCAGCTAGCGGAGGTAGCAGCGTCAGCCTCACAGGTATTCGCTGTGCTTGACCACCAAGACCAATCCTCCAAGGAGGCCGCGGCTGAGATGCAAACTCAGCGGAAGGCCGTGAGGGACTTCATGAATGACACGATGCGCTTCGTCGACGACATTGCGCGAGACGTCACCAACGTGCGGCCGAATTTCTCTGACAACCTCTCAGGAGGTACCAAGCCTGCCCCTGGTGATGACGTCTATGTCATTTCGTCACTCTTCCGTCTCCACACTCGTCCGCGTGACGCACGAGCCGATGGAATCTTTGCGCGCCGGCGTGGTGCGCCGGCTAACATTAAGAAGCAGGAGGCTCAATCTTCAGCGCCCGCCGCCGCCGCTACACCTCCTACATCTTCATCAGCCAGTGCGTCCGCCACGGTACCTGCGGCGGCGGCGGCGGCAACGACGACGACGACGGCCGCGTCACCACGGAGACGTTGACGCCAACACGACGTGAAAAAAAAAGGGGAGGGGGGCTGCGGGGTGTGCTGGTGTGTAAAAAAAGTGTGGGGTGTACAGTGGAGAAGTTATTACACACCCCATTAACACTCCCCACTTGTTTTCCAATGTTTTTTCCCCCTGCTACAACAGACAAGAACCACTTCTCCCCACACACACACGCACACCCACATCCACACCCATCCCCCAAGAAAACTCTTTTTTTTCCCTCGCCTCCTCCACAAAGGGCGCCGCGCCCTACCCACGTCTTTGCTCCTACCCGCCCAACCACCATTTTTTTGTGTTGGCGCGGGGGGGGGCTGTCAACCTGCCAGCATGGAGCCCTCATCCACTGCGGAAGAGCTAGGACACTTCCGCCGGCTGATGGGGGAAGTGTTAGAGCGCATGGACCAGCTCGAGGGGCGGCAGGGTTTGCTCGAAGTCACGGTGAACGAGCTGTATGGAGGTATTGGAAAGCTCCAATCAGCTATCAAGGTGATATCCGCGGCGGGGGCTGCCACCGTCGCTCCCCCTACTGCGCCCACGACGACCACTGGGCGAAACGCGGGGGTTGGCGACCGGTCCTTAGTTACCCAAGGGGATCTCCGGCGCGTGAGCGCTGCTGTTCTTGAGACTGCTGAAACGCTGACAGCGATGATGGCCGGCCTCCAGCGCGACTTCGTGTACGTCGTGGCCAGAGAGCGCGACGCGTTCAGGAGCGTGAGGGAGCAGCTGGAATCGTTGGGGGCTGGAAATCCTGTGCCACAAGAGCAGCTGGAATTTATTGATCACCCTGACGCACATGGTCCCCAGAATCAACAACAACAACAACAACAAGGCGTGGGGCCACAGCGTACGCTGACCGCCGCCTCCGACGACGCCGCCCTCCACCATCAACAACAACAACAGCAACTGCTCGACGCACACGAGTACGATCGCCTTTAGCACGAATAAAAAAAACACAACACGTCACGACAGCGCGCTCTCTCTCTCTCTCCCGTCCTCCCTCTGCGCATTCAGTACGTGCGTATGTTACTGTCGTGCCCTACCTCGACGCCGGCTCTGCTGCTGGTGCCGTGACTCGATCACGTACGCTGCTATCAAGTTTCCACGCGCCTCGACGCGGGCATCGAGCTGCTCAGGTTCAACACCGTCGGGGGTAACGCGCACGACAGCCGCTCGATCAACGCGCGTGCCGTAGGACTCGATCATGCGCTTGGTGAAGAGGAGTTGCATGAGCGCCTGGTTGCACGGAGAATCCGACATGCAGCGTGGTAGCCGCGGACCGGCCATTGGTTTGCACGCTCTGTGCCAGCTCGAGTAGTAGCCCGTCTTGGTTTCAATCAGGACCACGCGGTCGCGACTGTCCAGGCAGAGAAGATCAGCACTCGTAGCCAAGCCCAGATCAGCGTCGTACAACGCCAGCTCCGAGACGACCGGCCGCAAGCGCTCGTGTCGCAGCCACGCAATGAACTTCATCGTGTACAGGTCGATGCCAGCACGCCCCACCTTCTTTTTCACTGCAGATGTACCGTAGTTCGTCAACGTCTCTATCTGCAGATGCACGCGCGTGCCGCGCTTTGCTCCGTCAGATGGTCTCCTGAGCGACGGGTCGCGCCGCGCGAACCGCCGAGCTGGACCTTTGTTGGCCGTGTCGTAGTCGTACTGTGGCCACAGTGCACGCTTGAGAGGAGCGAGCAACCCAGGCACGCGCTTTCCGCGGTGCCGGAAGAAACTCGGTGAGGAGGTGTTGCTGTTGTCGACAAACTCGATGTCGTGCCGGTCCGCGTGCGACATGAGCGCGTCCAATCGTTGTGGTCCAGTTCTTTCATCAGTGCTACCCCTGGCGGCGCTCATGTGGACGCCTCCACCTCTGTACCACCACCACCAATGACGAGGGTGTTGCTGTTGCTGTGGCCGTCGTTGGGTAGGCCGGCACTGCTCCCGTCGTCGTCGTCGTCGTCGGCGTTGGCGTCGTGGATACCACCAACTGAAGTAGCTGATGCGATCGCGTCGAGGTCGAGCGCGTCCAAGAACTCTCGATTTATGAACTGCTGCGGCAGCTCTACGATTCCCGATCTCTTTGCACTGGGCGGCGGTTCGTTTATGCCGTGCGCATGCCGTTTGCCGCGCCCGTGACGCGTCTCAGTTGTTGTCGGTGGTACCGCGATCGCAACGTCGAACGAATGTGCCATACGGGGTTGATGCTTGCCACTTCTCCCTCTGCTTCTGCTGCTGCTCCTTCTCTTGTCGTGGCGCCTCGGTCGCGACTGCTCTACTCCTACACCCCCTACTTCACTGCCAATTGGTGACCGCTTCGTCGGTAGCAATGTCGTCGCTCTGAGCTTCTGAAGTCGGTGCGCCTCGCGAAACAACAGCAGAAGTTGCGCGGCGGCTATTGGCAGCAGAGCGAACAGCGACAGGAGAATCCACGCGCTCTGGACAATCTGGATCTGGCGTGCGTACACGCGGTCAGCGCGTGTCGGAGTGTCGCCGTTCCGCGCGCGTACATCGAACTCCAGCTTCGTCACAGTCTCCGCCACTGCGAATAGGACATAGAACGCGCTCACCTTCGTGAACAGAACATGCATGGGCATGCGCTGGCTGACCGTGTCCGGGTGTGGAATGAAGAGGAGCGCCACCACGACTACCAGCAGCACGGTCGACCATCCTGCCTCGCGGCGGATGTTCTCGCGCGTGTGGGACAACAGGACGAGAATGACCACAACGGCGCCATGCACGTACGCGGAGGGGCCTGCCACGAGAGGTGCAACGTCGCGAAACACGACCCCGTACACGAGCCACACGATCCACACGCCGCCGCTTAACAGCACATCCAGCTGCTCTGTCACGTCGTCGGTCTTCTTGGCCAAGCGTAGCGCGGCGTGTCGCTTCCACTGGCTCGATCCTCCCAGTATCACCGCTGCCGTCAGCAATACGAACGGTGGGATCCACGGCGTGTTCTCGTACTGTGAAAACGCGAACGTCCCTGTCAAGATCAAGACGAACACGCCAAGCAGTTCAACGTACATCGTGACCAGATCGAAGCGCAGTGCCATGAACGTGGCTGCTCTCTCTCTCTCTCTCTGGCACCTGTTGGGATATATGGTAGCGCGTGGGGTCGGAGTGTGGGTGGGAGGAGGAGGGGGGGGGTGCGTGGCAGGATACAGAAACAATGTGGCGGAGGTGGGGGGGGGGAGCACACGCTTTCTTTGTTTTTTTTAGGCGGCCTTGCGCATGAAAAAAGCCGTGGCAACGGATGTATGTTTGAACGCAAAGAGTGAGGGGGGGGGTCGCGCGCGCGCGTGTGTGTTTTTCCGCGCGGTACAACAGCGATCAGTTACGTTCTCTCTCTCTCTGCCCCACAGCCATCCATCATCATGGATCCCTTTGGGGCGATTGGCGACACGAG